>Ga0207018_1075_pt1 | contig 17336 bp, 17 predicted proteins | sample Alteio_BWMinCont_52_FD_153476 | JGI IMG/M metagenome (GOLD analysis project Ga0207018, IMG submission 153476) | Enriched cells from forest soil in Barre Woods Harvard Forest LTER site, Petersham, Massachusetts, United States -... | ecosystem: Environmental > Terrestrial > Soil > Temperate forest >...
TGGGGCTGATGTGCCGCCGATGTATTATCAGAATAAAGATAGTATTGGGTATTTTTTTGGGTTGACTATTTCTTTAACCGGTAGGTTTCATCTCAATTTTGAACGCCGAGTTAGAGATGAATTTAGCTATTCTCTGGCGGCTACGGCTGTGTTTTAACAGGAGAGGGAATGGAAGAACATCCGCAGGCTCGATTTGTTGTTGATACGCTTTCTCGCGCAGGATTTGTCGCTTATTATGCGGGAGGATGGGTTCGCGATTTTTTATTAGGACACCCGTCTGATGATATCGATATTGCAACCAATGCGCCTCCCGAGACGATTCAAGCTCTTTTCTCTAAAACAGTCCCTATTGGTATTGCTTTCGGAATCATTCTAGTCATTGTCGAAGGTCACCAATATGAAGTGGCCACTTTTCGGAATGATCTAGAGTACAAAGACGGACGCAGGCCTTCTCGCATTGAATTTACGACAGCCGAGGAAGATGCGAAACGACGTGATTTCACAATTAATGGCATGTTTTACGATCCTCTGATAGGGAAGGTCTTAGACTTTGTTGAAGGTCAACAAGATCTAGAAAAACAGATCATTCGGGCGATTGGCAATCCCCATCAAAGAATTGCGGAAGATCGGCTACGAATGATTCGCGCGATACGACTGGCTTGCAGGTTTCATTTCAAGATTGATCCTCCTACTGCGCAAGCCATCCGAGATCATGCGCAAGAGCTTTTTCCGGCTGTGGCAATTGAGAGGGTGGTTCAAGAGTTAGAAAAAGGGTTGAAGAGTGGAAAACTTCGAACGATGTTGATCCGGCTTCACGAATTTGATTTGTTGCCAGCAATCTTTCCAAGCTTACAAGGCGTATCCCTCCAGGACATCGAGCATCGATTAGCTTGCACACATCATTTCCCTAAAACAGTCCCTTTGATTGCTTATCTGTTAGAGTTGTTCTCGGAAAGTGATCTTCAAGCTAAATTGGATTTGTGCAAATTTCTCAAGCTCCCCAATCAAGATCAACAATTTGTCCAGTTTTTGACGAAGGCAGAAGAATTGCATTTCAGCGATAAACCGATTGGATTGGTGGCGTGGGCGTATTTTTATTCCAATCAATGGGCAGATATTGCGTTACAAATTCTAGGGGCTCATTTAGAGGAACGAGAAAGAGAGACTTTTTTTGCAAACCACGCGGAGCGGAAGCTTGTTTTACAGAGCTCGATTGAGCGGATTCAAAAACACATACCACTGATTACGTCGAAAGATTTATTGAGCGTAGGAGTCGTTCCGGGAAAAACGATGGGAATCCTTCTTCAGGAAGCTGAACGAATTGCGATAAATGAACAAACGGATGATAAAAAGCTTGTGCTGGATCTGCTCCGGCGGCATCCTGCATGGCCAGATTAACTTAGGTGAGATATGCAAACGCTTCGAATATTGTTTCAAAAGAATAAAGAATGGGTAGCAACGAAACTTGCTAAAGATCCTCACTATTTTCGTCTTATGGCTGAAGCGCAAGATCCTATGTATTTGTGGATTGGGTGTTCTGATAGCCGAGTTCCTGCTAATGAAATTGTAGGGTTGGAGCCAGGCGAGCTATTTGTTCATCGAAATGTAGCCAATGTCTTTCCTCATACCGACTTCAATTGCCTATCCGTATTGGAGTACGGCGTAGATTTGCTCAAAGTTCGGCACGTTATCGTCTGTGGTCATTATGGATGTGGAGGTGTAAAGGCTGCCATGGAAGATCATCGCCTCGGGCTTGTCGATAATTGGCTGCGCAATATTCGGGACGTTTATGCCCGGTTTAAAGATGAATTAGACGCTATTGCCGACCAGCAAGAGAGATATAATCGATTAGTGGAGCTTAATGTGATGCAACAAGTGTTAAACGTATGTCATACCACGATTGTGCAGGGAGCCTGGACTCGAGGACAGCCTCTTTGGGTGCATGGATGGGTATACGATCTTGCAAGCGGTATTCTGAAAGATCTTGATTGCTGCATTTCTAGTATCGATCAGGTAGAGGCGATTTACCGCATTCGCTTTTTGAAGTAAGTGATGGGTTTCATAACATGACTTGGTTTCTTTTTTTTTCGAATAATTTTTTTGCGAATTCATATAGCTCTATATCGGCCCAATTTCTTCGCTTAATTGATTCAATGAGAATAGGATTACGAGTGCCTGTTTCGATGGTTGTGTTATTCCTTGGTACCGTAGGTAAAACATCCCATCCGAATAGAGTGTATAATACTTCGAGTGATTCATCCATTTTTTCCGTAATTCCAACGAAGAAAAATCCATTTTCTAGATTGTATTTTGCGCTTTCGAGATGCATTGCACTGGATATTTTTGGATCATATCGATTATGTCCTGACAGAAAAAGACATTGTTGATTTATTGCGGTGTACACCGGATTCCCCCGGGGAAGAAAGTGACCTCGAAAAACAATTTGAGGAGCGTGTTTGTGATATTGTTCAAGATAACGCTGTTCACTCAATATTCTTTCAACTGGATCTCGCAAAAAACAGATTCTTTTTGCGTTTTTAATGCTTTGTAAATTCGAGTTGTAGAAAAAGTGTCCTCTGATGAATTTATAATTCATTAAATATTCAAATGGTTTGCTTTCGATTTCATAATAAAACAGTTCGGGGCAAATGGATTCTGGAGAGAAGTGAGGATTCAACAGTAAAGTGACGGTAGTCCCTCCTGTCTTGGGGATGTGGTAAAAAATCAAGATATCTTGTTCTTCTCCAGGAGCCATTGCATTTGCTCTAACAACACATGCGATCAAAAAGATGAAAAACGCCTTGCTCATATGTCTTACATCAGCTCCTATGCGGTAGTTGTATTTCTACGATATCTAGTAAAAAACATTTTCTCAACAGCCCTCGTCATCACAAACTCACTCAACCCAAACGAATCAACAACAGCGTGAGGTCGTCGTGTTGCAACATTCCTTGGCTAAAGCGCTGAATGTCTTGCAAGATGAGATCCGCATCGGTTTGAGCATTTACACTTTGGTATCGAAGAAACGAAGCCTTCAGTCTCTCCATGCCATAGAGCTCTTGAGACGTGTTATGCGCTTCTGTGGCTCCATCGGAATAGAGTAGGAGTTCGTCGCCAGGTTCAAGGGGTTGTGTAGCAGCGTTGAGGCCACTCAATGGCATTAATCCAATGGCGGGATGATGGGTTGATAATTCATGGAATTGGCCTTGCCGTTTAAACAAAACGGGAGGATGCCCCAGGCTGATGTAATGCAACGCTTTGGATTCAAGCATGCCAATCCAAAGAGTCGCAAATTCTCCAGTTTCTTTGGCGTCGAGCAGGAATAGGTCATTGGCCTTGGCGACGATTTCCGCTAGGTCATCTGTTGTGCTAGCTAATGCGCGGAGCGAACTTCGAAGGCCTAGAGAAAAGAGACAGGCGGAAATCCCTTTGCCTGCAAGATCGGCTACGGCGATGAGACATTTGCCAGAAGGAAGCGGAAAGACATCGTAAAAGTCGCCTCCTACTTCTTGGGCAGGCAAGCAACCAGCACCGATATCAAGGTTCGGCATGGAAGGAAATGTTCGTGGCAAAAGGCTCTCTTGGATTTCATGGCCAAGTTTGAGCTCTTGCGCCAGCTTTTCCCGGGCGAGCCTCTCTGCTTCGGCTTCTTCTTGATGGAGAAGCACCGAATTTAACGTATCGTTAAAACTTTCGCCAATGGCGTTTACTTCAAATCCCCATCTATGCGGCGTGTATCTGCTATGCACTGCGCCATCTGCTACACGTTCCATAGTTAGCCGGAGTGCATTAAGCGGTCGATACGCTTTGCGAAGGAGAAAATAGACAGCTCCACCGCCAATCACGGCTACAAAGAAAAGGAACGATGCGATGCGAAGAATGAGATGAGAGATTTGTAGATTGTAAATCCGTTGGCTGGAAGTGCCAACTGTGAGCGTGAGATTTGTGTCAGGTATTAGGAAGGGTTCTTTCCACTGATCGTTTGCAAGGGCGTTAGGAGTCAGCGTTATGTCTACAGGGAAGGAGGCCGGCTCCGGCAGCGAGAGGAGTGTGGCTAGGGGACGCTCAATGGCAATGGCGTTTGTTTCTGAGACGGCAATTCCTGTAATCAGCGATTGCTTTTCTATACGGCGCGCGGTTAAGTTTGGTGAATTCTGGAGGGCTTCAGAGTGGCTCAGATTCGACGAAGATGGGCTGCTCTGATGGTCCTCCAAATTCACTAAACTTGACTGCGCGTCGTATAATACCGCGAAGCGAGAGGGCGATCCAGCAGGGAGTGGGATGGCTTGCAGGTCTAGCCAGTTTGCCCTGTTTTCCAGGAGTTGCCAGTCTGCATGAATCAGCTCAGATAGGTACTGCGCCTTCTGAGCGCCAATCGCTCTCAGGTCAGTTCGTATAATCTTTTCTTCGTCTTGGAGCTCTTTTCTGTAGAGAAGGAAGGTGTGTACGAAAAGAGGGAGTATGAGGAGAGCGAAGCAGATGAGAAAGGCTCTTCTGGCAAGACTCCCTTCAAAGACGTTCTTTTTTGTTTTGTTGTTCTGAGGCATAATGGTCTTAACCTTCATGATAACAGAAATTTCTAGTTTACAACATCCCTTGGTTAAAAAATGGGTGAAGCTTCGCTCGGAAAAAGAAGCGCGCGAGGAACACGGATCCGTTCTCCTCACAGGTGAAAAAATGATTCGCGACCTATCGAAGCATATTTCTTTGCAGACGCTTATTTCTGAACGCCCAGCTCCAGAAATCCCAGCCCAAGAACGCTATGTTGTAAATGCCGATATCCTTCGCAAAATTACGGGTGTTGGGTCACCAGATGGCTTTGCTGCGGTGGCAGAGATGCCAAAGCCGCAGGCCCTTGTAGGCAAACAGAGAATTGTCGTCTTGGATCGGATTGCAGATCCCGGCAATTTAGGAGCTATTTTGCGAACGGCTCTCGCGATGAATTGGGATGGCGTTCTATTCACGCCTCAGACGGTCGATCCATTCAACGACAAAGCTCTAAGAGCCTCCAAAGGCGCTTTGTTCTTTCTCCCCTTCGCTTGGGAAGACGGAGCGGCGTTTTTGCAAAAGGCAGGGGCTCAGGCCTATGTCGCCGACTTAGAGGGAATGCCGTTGTCGGGGGTGAGCGCGCATCCGCCGTTCGTTTTGATTTTGAGCAATGAAGGCGCAGGACCTAGTGAGTGGGCCGAAAAGCTCGCTACAAAAATTTCAATCCCCATGCACAATGACGTAGAATCGCTCAATGTGGCAGCGTCTGGCGCAATTCTCCTCTATGCAATGAGACCCAAATGACCGATCACTTTGATTCCGAAGAAGATTTTCACGCAAAAGATCGGAAACAGTTTCGGAGGGAGAGAAGACAGCTCCAAGAATCGGATCGCTCGAAGTTTAAAAAAACGAATCTTGTCCAAAAGGTAGTGGCTGAGATTCCAGAGGGCGCTTTGCGAGGAAGAGTCACGGCTGTGACCGGTGAGGGCATTTGGGTGGATTCTATTCGGCCCGGCATTCTTTGCATTTTGAAGGGACTTTTGAAAAAAGAAAAAATGCATGCCAAAAATCTCGTGGCTGTGGGCGATAATGTTTGGTTTGAGCCTCAGGGCCTTGACCGAGGCTCGATTGTGCACATTGAGGAGCGTAGGTCCATTCTGGCGAGAGCCGATGTAACGGGAAGAAAAGAACAGCTCATCGCCGTCAATGTCGATCAGGTGTTTATTGTCGTTTCTGTGGTGGAACCCGTTTTGAAGCCCGCTCTTGTGGATCGATATCTCATCGCTGCGAATAAAGGCAATCTTCACCCCATCATTGTAGTGAATAAGATTGATCTTTTGGCCGAAAGTGAAGATGAAGCAGAACGCTATAAGGAATTTTTGGCGGCTTATGAACCTCTTGGAGTGCCCATTTTAACCTTGAGTTCTGTTGAGGGGCAAGGGCTTGAAGCGTTTAAATTCCTCATGAAGGACCGAACATCGGTTGTGGCAGGACAATCGGGCGTTGGGAAATCAACTCTTTTGAATGCCGCTTTCGAATTCCATCTTAAAACGGGTGATTTGACGATGAAGACATTCAAAGGCGCGCACACGACAACCAAAGCGGAGTTGATTGCTCTCCCACAGGGCGGATACTGCATTGACACGCCTGGCGTTCGCAGCTTTGGGTTGTGGCAACTTGAAAGAGCTGAGGTGGGAAGCCATTTTAAGGAAATTGCGAATTTGGCTTGCGGGTGTCATTTCGCAGATTGTACCCATGTGTTCGAGCCTAAATGCGCCGTCTTAGAGGCATTGAAGCAGGGATTGTTGCCTTTAATCCGCTATGAATCATATTGTTCCTTGCTCGATGAGGCCTTGGGTGGATTAGATAACCGGACGAAACGAAAGTTGGAGACGCCAGATGGATAAAATTGTTTCATGTCATGCAATCGAAATTTTGGATTCGCGCGGTAATCCTACGTTACAGGTCACTGTCACCACTGAACATGGCTTTAAAGGTTGCGCAGGCGTTCCTTCTGGCGCCTCGACAGGCTCGCACGAAGCGGTGGAGCTGCGGGACGGAGATATGCACCGCTATGGCGGGAAAGGCGTTTTGAAGGCTGTAGGGCATGTCAATGGAGTCATCAATGAACATCTCCGAGGGACATCGGTGTTTGATCAAGAGGCCATCGATCTAGAAATGATCCGACTCGATGGCACCGGAAATAAAGGGCATCTCGGAGCGAATGCAATTCTAGGCGTATCGTTAGCGGTTGCAAAAGCTGCGGCAGCATCTAAACGTGTGCCGTTTTATTTTTATTTGGGGGGAGAGGCAGCCAGATTATTGCCATGTCCCATGATGAATATTTTAAATGGGGGCGTACATGCCAGCAATGCGCTTGATTTCCAAGAATTCATGATCAGGCCCATTGGCGCGATGTCATTTCGGGAAGCAGTGCGGTGGGGGGCCGAAGTTTTTCATTCGCTCAAGGGTATTTTAAAAAAAATGCGCCATTCTACTTCTGTGGGCGACGAAGGGGGATTCGCTCCCGCTTTGTCTTCGAATGAAGAAGCGCTCGATTTGCTTGTGTTGGGTATCGAAAAGGCAGGATTTAAACCCGGGAAGGATGTGACGATTGCACTCGACCCTGCTGCTTCAGAATTTTTTGAAAACGGGCAATATAAGGAAATGAAAAAAAATCCGCCTGTTATTCGAACTCCTCGCGAACAGATCGATTATTTGGCGAATTTGGCGAAAAGGTACCCGATTGATTCGATTGAAGATGGCCTCGCACAAAATGATTGGGAAAGCTGGCAGACCATGACACAAGAGATGGGGGCCAGGATGCAGCTCGTGGGGGACGATATTTTTGTGACCAATACGGTCTTTTTACAACGGGCTATTGATCGAGGCGTTGCCAATGCCATTTTGATTAAGCCGAATCAAATCGGCACGCTCACGGAAACGATTCGAGCCATTCGGATGGCTCAGGCTCATGGTTATAAAACTGTGATGTCTCATAGAAGCGGGGAAACAGAAGATAGCTCCATTGCAGATCTTGCCGTCGCGTTTAACTGTGGACAGATCAAAACGGGAGCTCCTTGCAGATCGGATAGAACTGCTAAATATAATCGATTGTTTGAGATTGAAGAAGAATTGGGTAAACATGCCATGTTTCATCCAAAAAACTAATTAAAACATCGCTTTTATTCCGGCCTCACTGGATAATAGGGGCCACTTAACCCTTAAAGTTGAAAAGGCGATGGATTTTAAAGAACTTATTTCTCACTCAAAAATTTTACAGTCTCTTGTAGAACAAGGACTTACGATTCCAACGCCGATTCAGGCGCAGGCAATCCCAAAAATACTTCAAGGCGCCGATGTTCGGGCCTCTGCGCAGACAGGGACTGGTAAAACAGCCGCTTATCTGCTTCCAGCGCTAAGCCGGATTGCCGATGCAGACGCATCTGGCAATAAAAATAAATTGAAAGGCCCCAAGGTATTGATCCTTGTCCCAACTCGCGAACTTGCTATGCAGGTGGCGAAAGAGGCGTCAAAATTCAGCAAGCACCTACCTCAGGTCAGCACCGTCTGTATCTATGGTGGAGCTCCTTACCCTACACAAAACAGAGACTTGTCTCGCCCTTACGAAATCCTCGTGGCGACGCCTGGTCGCTTGATGGACCACATGGAACGGGGCCGCATTTCGCTCGCGCGTCTCGAAATGTTGATTCTCGACGAAGCAGATCGCATGTTAGACATGGGATTCGTAGGCCCTGTCGAAGAAATTGCTGCGGCAACGCCGGCTTCTCGCCAGACGTTATTGTTCTCAGCGACATTCAATAAAAACGTCATTCGCTTATCTGAAAAGCTTCTGAAAAATCCGATCGAGATTTGCATTAAGGCGGATAATGTACAAGCAGACAACATCGAACAGCGCATGCACCATGTCGATGATTTGCAACATAAGTACAAGCTACTCGATCATTTCCTTCTCGATGAAGGGTTGGTTCAAACGATCGTGTTCACGGCGACGAAAAGACAAGCGGATCAATTGACCGACTGTCTCCTCGACAAAGGCCACGAAGCGGCAGCTCTCCACGGAGACATGAATCAAAGACAGCGCGAACGTACGATTGAAAAATTGCGCCGTGGTGGATACCGAATCCTCGTAGCAACAGACGTTGCAGCGCGCGGAATCGACATTAAGTCCATTAGCCACGTGATCAATTTCGACATGCCAAACAACGCAGAAGATTACGTTCACCGCATTGGTAGAACGGGAAGAGCTGGCAAAAGCGGCGTAGCCCTTTCGCTCGTTTCTCCAAAAGATCGACATTTGATTCGAGAAATTGAACAGTTTATCGGACTTAAAGTGAACTCTGTTGTGATTCCAGGCATGGAACCAAAGGCACGGGGGGGACGGGAGCAAGACTCTTTCCCTCGCAGATCGCCTTCTGGCCCTTTCCGTCGCAAGAGCAGCGCTGGGAATTTCCGACGTCGGTAATGTGTGTCGCAAGTGCTCATAAACTTGAGGTAGCCACCCCGAAACGGGGCCCCGGTCCTCTCGATTTTTTGGGCACTTGGTTAACGTCTATGAGCCCATCTTTCATTCCTTAACAAATGAGATTTGCGATGATTTTGAGTGAATTTTTGCGATTTGAGACGAGGGCCATATTGCATCAATATGGCCGAGGAGCAAAGGGCAAAAAGATGCCAAAAGCGCGCAAAGATCATTATTAAGGAATGAAAGAGGGAATTGCATAACTCGCTTCGCGAGCAAAATTTGATGATTTTTTCGTTGGTTCGATTTTTTGCAAAGTGACATATCTTATTGGCCATAGGCACTTTGCAAAAAGTCGAATCCAATGGAAAAAGCGCAAATTTGGCTCCGAATGGAGTTTTGCAATTCCCTCAAAAGATAGGCTCATTAGACCTATTGCGTAAAATCCCCCGAAACGCCTATCTGAAAAGAATAGGGGGAATTTTATGCAACATACAGTCGCTATCCTAGGAGCCGCTGAAAAGGGGAAGTTCAATACGCCCCATTTCTTACAAGATCTTCCCCAACTCATCGATTGCCTTGGCAATCCACCGCCTGATACCTCTGGACTCTTTTTTGCCATTCAAGCGCTCATGTTTGAACGAGCTTTGATTTATTTTCGTGTGGAAGAAGAGGGGTTTAGCGAGGCAGACTATTATGCGGGCTTTAAGACGCTAGAAACAGCCAAACTTCCTAGTATTCATGCCTTATGTCTACCCGGCGTAGGAAGCGCAAGCATTCTCGATGCATCGAAAAATATTTGCCAGATCTATAAAAGCTTGTTGATCACGACTCCGGCTGATTTGCACGATTATTTGACGAGTTTGTAAATATTAAGATAGCTTGCGTTTTTCGAATTAATGTTGATCACCTTCTATCTGCTCAAAAAGTGCAGTAAGTGGACCGTCAGGCCAAACTACTCGCCATATTTGACCGCTGGAAATATGTAAAAACCATTTTTCTTGAAATAACGGAGTATTGTGAGGGAATTGCAAAACTCCATTCGGAGCCAAATTTGTGCTTTTTCCGTTGGATTCGATTTTTTGCAAAGTGCCTATGGCCAAGAGGATATGTCACTTTGCAAAAAATCGAACCAACGAAAAAATCATCAAATTTTGCTCGCGAAGCGAGTTTTGCAATTCCCTCAGATGATAGAGATTTTTTTGATGAACTGCAAGGTTAAATTAGGCGCAGAAAGATCTTGAAGAAAAAATTACATTCTAGTTTAATTTTTCCTTTTCTTGCGAGGTGTTCTTATGGCTGCTGTCTCTAACACGGGTGTCGCTTCCGTTGCGCCCAAACACTGCTGCGATCAAATCGGCGAGGCATTCGGTAGATGTTGGACCTGGATTGTGAATGGTTTGCAGTGGTGTGTGGATAAAGTGATGCAGGCTACACATGCTGTGGTCTTTGCTTTTTTTCGCATCGTGGGATGTTTTTCTCCCACATTGGCGCTGAGAATGGAAGCTGGGTATGGTTATATCCGAACTTGGTATGCTGAGCATACCGCGGGCGTTGCGCAAAAAATCTCTAAAACAACCATTGCGGATTTAGAGTCTGTTAACCAAGGGTTGCATAGAGATGTCTTGCAGAATGCCGGGGATTTAACAGTACTTCGCGTAGAACATGCGAGGGTTTTTTCCGAGAAGAATCGACTGGCAGGTGAGCGCAATGCTGACATTGCAGCGAGAGTCTCCATGCAGGGGGAAAATCAACAGATGCAGCTCGAAGTTGAATTAAGTCAGGCCAGAGCTTTGGCATTAGGCTTGGAAAATGAGCGCGTGAATCAGGAATTGCAAATCGCGATCGCAGATCGAGCGCCGATCTTAGACGAAAAGAGGCAGCTCCTCGACGAATTAGATGGCGTGCAAAAACAAAACTTGCTTTTGCAGATGAGCATGCACCAAGCTCGACAAGAAAGAGATATTGCATGTGCTTCTCTCCAGTTTTGTCAGGCATATACAGTGACGGCTAAACCCGGCCCTAAAGCGATCAAGATGGTGTGGCAACCACCAACACCTAGAGTAAAAATGGGAGGTTCTCGTGGCTAGTAGAATACCGCCTTATACGTTAGATCGGACGCGTGGTTCTCAGGCGCTTGTTGATCAAGAAGCTATGGAGGAAATGCGGGGGCTTCTTTTGGTAACGCAAAGGGCGCTGCATGATCAGAGCATAACTTATCAACAAATTGCTACCGACTGGCTCTTGGAAATTGGAGGATTGCGGAAAGATGGAAGGGCGCTTGCTAAGAAAGTTCATGAGCTAGAAGATGAGCTAACAGGTTCTAAGGCAGCCCAGCAAGCGATGCAAGCAGCTTTACAAATGCGGGAAAGTGAAAATAGTAGATTGCTATCTGGGATCAAAGAAGTCGGGGCACAACATCATCAGATTTTGGCCCAATTAGAGATCAGTGAAAGAGAAAATGCTCAGAATAAAAAGAGTTTGGAGCAACAGGAAGCTCTGATCGCAGCGAATGCAAGGCGCGTTACAACGAACGATCACTTGCAGAAAAAAATGCAGGAAAGAGCAGGTTTGGAAGTAGAATTGCGCAAAACGAATGAGGCGATGCAGCAAGAGCGAAACCGTATTGGAAATCCAGTAACACTTGGGGCGGGTGTTTTGGTTGGTTTGTTGACGGGGGGCTTGGGTGGATTTTTGATTGGCCTCGTGGGTGGGCAAGTAGCTAGCTCTGTTGTCACTGAGAGCGCTAATTGCCCTTGCATGACTACCTATCATGCGCAGCTTATTTCAGCCCAGAAACGATTAGATCTCGTAAATCAGGAAATCGATCGTCTAAAAAATCTATTAGCTTAAGGAGGGAATTGCAAAATTCGCTTCGCGAGCAAAATTTGATGATTTTTTCGTTGGTTCGATTTTTTGCAAAGTGACATATCCTATTGGCCATAGGCACTTTGCAAAAAGTCGAATCCAACGGAAAAAGCACAAATTTAGCTCCGAATGGAGTTTTGCAATTCCCTCTAAGTTTGTGTGTGTCCGAAAAACTCTGTGAGGCCTTGTTCGTTCGGTTTCATGCCTTTGGATCCAGCTTTCCAGTTGGCAGGGCATACTTCGCCGTTCTGTTCGTGGAAAATGAGCGCATCGACGAGGCGGAGTACTTCTCCAACCGATCTGCCGAGGCCTAAATCGTTCACGAGCATGTGGCGGACAATCCCTTGTTGGTCGAGAAGAAAAAGCCCTCGATAGGCGATGCCTGCTTCTTCATTCAACACGTCGTAGGCTCGAGCGATGGATTTATTGAGATCAGAGACAAGAGGGTAGGATACACCTTCAATGCCACCCGAAGATTTTGGCGCTTTGAGCCAGGCTGCATGAGAAAAATGGCTGTCTACAGAACATCCGATAAGCTGTACGCCTCTCTTTTCAAAGGCAGGAAGTTGCTCTTGGAATGCATGCAATTCTGTGGGACATACAAAGGTAAAATCTAGAGGATAGAAAAAGAGGACAACGTATTGGCCGAGGAAATCGTCCAAATTTATTGTTGATATATTGTGATTTACAACCGCTTTTGCTGTAAATTTAGGAGCTTTTTTTCCAACTAATGTCATTTGTTTCCTCGAGTTTATTTATTCCTTAATCGTTCCTAAGCCACGATTCTCTGCCGATGGTTGTCTCTCCGCCATGTCCCGGGAGCACTCGCGTGTCAGGAGGAAGCCTTGCCAGTTTGTATAGAGAGTCCCACATCAAAGAGGGTTGCCCGGTTGCGAGATCGAGTCTGCCCATGCTGCCACGAAATAAAGTATCGCCTGAAATGAGTACTTTTTGCGCCTTAAAGTACAGACAAACACAGCCGGGGGAATGGCCAGGCGTATGGATGATTTCGATGTGTAGATGGCCCAGGTCGATCGGTCTTCCCTCTTCTAAATACCCATCAGGTTGTGCCCCTCGGATGGGGAAATAGGTTGGTAGGCCGTCTGTGCCGGGTTTAATCACATTGGGAGCATCGAGTGCATGGACGAAAAGAAGCGCGCCTGTTTTTTCTTTTAGCTCGTTAACGTCTGCTATGTGATCCCAATGGGAGTGGGTGAGGAATATTTTTTTTATTTCGAGGTGTTCTTTTTCCGCCGCTTTCAAAATAGGTGTTGTCGATCCTTGGGAAGGATCAATCACAGCTGCTTGCTTCGTTGCTTTGCAACCGATGAGGATGGCATTGGTTTCGAGAGGACCGCACGAAAATATTTGGATAAACATAGGTTGGGTCATTGATTAAATGCACTGGAGAGGAATTGAACCTCTGACCCCCTGGTTCGTAGCCAGGTACTCTATCCAGCTGAGCTACCAGTGCGCAAAACGTGAAGATCACTATCTTCGCTGAAGTGCTTCCTTAAAATCAAGGAGGGAATTGCAAAGCTCGCTTCGCGAGCAAAATTTGATGATTTTTTCGTTGGTTCGATTTTTTGCAAAGTGACATATCCTATTGGCCATAGGCACTTTGCAAAAAGTCGAATCCAACGGAAAAAGCACAAATTTGGCTCCGAATGGAGCTTTGCAATTCCCTCCAAGAACAAAATAATCGCGGATCGATTATCATGGGGAGCATGAAAATTGTTATTTTAGGCGCAGGCGGCAGCGGCTGCTATGCGGCCGCAGCTTTATCCCAAGAACGGCACGATGTTACCTTGATCGATCACGATCCCAAAGCGTTGGATCAGGTCAATCGAGAAACCGATGTGGCGACCATGTTGGCCACGATGCCGAATGCCGGCGTTTTAGCCACTCTCTTAGAGGGAAAGCCAGATCTATTCTGCGCCTTGACTGGCGATGATGAAACGAATTTGGTCTCGAGTTCGATGGCCAAAAATTTGGGGTTTCCCAAAGCTGTCGCGCGGATCAAGTCGCATGAATATCTCCACTCTGATTTGCTCCATATTGGAAAATTGTTTCATGTCGACCATCTGATTGGGGCGGAAATGTTGTCTGCGCAAGATCTCTTTAAATTATTGGCGCACTCTTGTGATTCTGTTTTTCGACATTTTGCGAATGGCTCTGTGCTCATGCGCAGTATTTTGGTCCCCGAAGAATGGACCAAAGGAGATCTCGCCATCCAAGATCTTCGCTTGCCGGGCGACTTGATTGTAGGTTTGATCCGCCGCAAAACAGCTGAGGGGGAACAAGTTTTATATCCCCATGGTGAGGACAAAATCGCGCCGGGCGATGAAGCGACGTTGATCGGCGAATCGCTCCGGATGAACGCTCTCCATGAAATTTTTCAGACGACCGAAAAACGGATCAAGTCGGTGATCATCGTGGGAGGAAGCATTGTTGCGCTGCATCTTTCACGCCTTTTGCTACAGCAAAGAATTTCTGTAAAAATTATTGAGAAGGACGTAGAGCGAAGCCGGGTATTAGCGGATCTTTTGCCCCGAGCGACCATCATTAATCGCAACGCGCTCGATCCCTTATTATTGACCGAAGAGAGCGTCCAGTCCTGCGATGCATTAGTTCTTGCGACGCAAAATGATGGGGACAATTTCTTGATTGCTTCGATGGCGCTTCGATTGGGATGTCCGAAAGCTGTGTCTCTCGTGAGCGATCCAGCCTATATGCCACTGTTTGAAAAGATGGGCATTATCTCAGCGCCGTCAGAACGGGTGAATATGACAGATCGATTGCTCGCTATTTTGCACGAAACATCCTTCCGTTCTGTGGTTTCTTTGTCCCATGAATCGGCAAAAATCGTCGAGTTAAAAGTATCGGCCTCCTCTCAAGTGTTGGGGATTCCTCTTTCGAAGCTGCGACTTCCCAAAGATCTTCTCATTGCGGTGATTGAAAATCATGGCAAGGTGATGATTGGCCACGGCGAGAGCATTCTATGTCCCGATGATACAGTGATTGCGATTTGCAGCAATTCTCGATTGGAACAACTTCACCAAATGTTTTATTGATGTTTTCTGTCGAAATTTCCAAGCTTCTTTCGAAGTATCTTTTTCTGCTAGCTATGGTGATGCTCATTCCGCTTGGCTTTGCGGGATTATGTGAATTTTGGTTTGATCCACTCTTGCATCCGCAGCCTCATTCGACGATTGCCTTTGCAGGTGCGATGGCCATTTGTTTGGGTTTTGCAGGGATTTTTCGATTTTTTGGGAAATCTGCCACGGGGCAATTGCATCGTAGGCGCGACGGGATCCTCCTCGTCGTACTGATTTGGATTGTGACGTCTCTCATGAGCGCCTTGCCGTTTTCTCTGAGCCATACTTTGCGTCCATTGGATGCCTATTTTGAGGCGATGTCAGGGTTAACGACTACGGGGGCTACTCTTCTTTGCCCCAAAGCCTATAACGCAGAAGGAGAAGAAGCTCCTCTTTATATCACGAACCCGCAAGTTCCGAACAAAACCTATAAATTTTATGGGACGGTAGCTCCTATCCGTGACTCTGAGTCAGGCCTCGTACTGCATACAGGAGTGGAAGCTGTAAGCCATGCCGTTTTACTGTGGCGCAGCTTGCTCCAATGGATTGGAGGCTTAGGGATCATCGTGATTTTCCTTACAGTGCTTCCAGCTCTCCATGTGGGAGGAAAATTTCTCTACCAAGTGGAGACGACCGGACCTATCAAAGAAGGGATCACGCCACGCATCCGATCGACGGCTACGAGGCTTTGGAAGTTATACCTTGTCCTGACATTGTTGGAAGTCCTCTTGCTTGTTTTGACAAATCATCAAATGCCCCTTTTCGATGCCGTTTGCATTTCGTTGAGCAATGTGTCCACGGGTGGTTTTTCTGTGCGCAATGATAGTATTGCAAGCTATCAATCATTTGCCACCGAGTGTGTAGTATTTCTCTTCATGATCGCTGGAAGCATCAACTTTGCGCTCTACTTTCAGGCGTTTCGCATGAAATTCAAAAACATTGCCGGCCCCGACTTTTTCTTGTTTATCGGAGCGGTGATTGCCGGCTGCCTTTTCGTGTCGTTTACCTTGCTTGCGGACCATAGCGTGGGTTCTGCCTTTAGACTTGGCTGCTTTCAGGCTGTGTCGATGCAAACATCCACCGGCTTTATTCTGGCAAACTACGATGTATGGCCTTTTGCTGCGCAAATGTTCATGCTTCTTCTCATGTTTGTGGGGGGTATGTCTGGATCTACGACGGGAGGGATTAAAACCTCCAGATTTTATATTCTGGTGAAGATCATCCAGCATCGACTGGAATCGATTTATCGACCGGATAGCGTGCGAACTCTTCGCATTGGCTCTTCGGAGATTGATGATAAAAACGCGCTCACGGTCTTGTCCTTTTTTTGCATAGTTGGATTTTTCATAGTCGTTGGGACATCGATGCTCATTCTCGACGGGATCGATCCTGAAAGTTCGCTCGGTTTGATGGCCTGTTTTCTGAACAACATTGGAGCTGCCTTTCGAGCTGCAGGACCTACCGGTTCTTTTGCTTTTTTATCTGATCCCGCGAAGGTTTTATCGATCTTTTGGATGTTGCTCGGTAGGCTTGAATACTATGTCGTGCTGCTGCTCTTCCTCCCTTCATTTTGGAGAGCGCGATGATTGGCGTAGATTGGGTTGCCCAGTGGGAACTGTTCGCAGAAAATTTTTATGACGGCAAAGCCCACATCGATTTATCCCAGTTCGGTGGAACATCGGAATTGCTTCTTCTTCCAGGCCCAGGATTTGGAGATCTGTCGCATCCTACGACGTACCTCATGCTAGAGCTGATGCAGGGGAACGTGAAGGGACAGCGCATTTTAGACATTGGGTGTGGCAGCGGGATCTTAAGCCTAGCGGCCTTACAATTGGGAGCAGTGTCCGCGATGGGGATCGATATTGATCCAGAGGCTATCCAGCACGCACAAAGAAATGCGGATCTGAACCAATTGGAGGCTGTGTTTGGCGTAGATTTGCTTGTTGAAGCAACGGGAAATCAAGCGCTTCTCATGAATATGATTCTTCCCGAACAAAAAATTGTGATGGAACAGAAGGACTTGCTCAACAGTGCTGCAAAAACGTGGATTACATCGGGGATTTTGGCTTCACAGTGCGAGGAATACTATGCTTGGGCTACGCGATGGGGTTGGACGCTGAAGAAAGAGCTTCAGCGGGGCGAGTGGTTGGGGATGGTGTTTGGAAAATTGTAGAGGGCATAGGAAAATTAAAAAAAGTATGTGAATTTTTGTGGGTTCATGCTATCCATTTTTTCCTCATAACATTAGGTAGCTTTTGCGCCAGCAAAAACTTGGTTAATCAAGGGCGTGCCTTGTAAAATATGGCTATTTTAGTTTGCGCTGGGCATGATTTAGTCTATCCTCTGCATTGCTAAATTGTTGTGGTGTAACGGTCATTGTGTGTTCAGAATGTATCAAA
>Ga0207018_1076_pt1 | contig 17282 bp, 17 predicted proteins | sample Alteio_BWMinCont_52_FD_153476 | JGI IMG/M metagenome (GOLD analysis project Ga0207018, IMG submission 153476) | Enriched cells from forest soil in Barre Woods Harvard Forest LTER site, Petersham, Massachusetts, United States -... | ecosystem: Environmental > Terrestrial > Soil > Temperate forest >...
TTGCAGTTCCACTAAGTCCCCATAGCAAGAAGAAAATAGTATAAATAGTGAGAATCATAAAATTATGCAATAATGGCTTAAAAGAAATCTTTTTTTGATTTGGCTTTTCGGTATCTGAGCTATTCTCCATTTGATTTTTTTGATCTCATTACAAGTTCTCTAATCGTACTTATTCCCAGATAATCTTTACTTTGTATTTAACAAAGTTGCTGTCTTTGCTCAATATAGTTAAACCATCTTCCAACCCTTGCGCAATAATAATTCTATCAAATGGATCACGATGATGATAATCAAGTTTTAAAAGTCGTTGGATATGCTCAAAACTGATTGGTAACAATTCAATGTCATTTTCAATCATGAAATCCTGGATATTATTGAAGCCTGATGCCAATTCAAGTTTGTTTGTGCTATGTTTAATTGCGATTTCCCAAATACTAGCAATGCTAAAATAGCATTTGTTATTTACATCAGCTATTATTTTTCGGACACTATCCGTCAGAGATTTATCTCCGTTCATAAACCACATAAATACATGTGTATCAAGTAGGATATCCATTACATGTATTCCTTGAAATCCTCTAGTGGCTCATCAAAATCCGCGGAAATCTTAAAAAAGCCTTTGGCATATCCAAATTTTCTTTCTTTGATTTTCTTAGCCTTTGTTGCTTTGTTTTTCAAGAACGCAACAAAATCAGCGACCTCTTTTTTGAGCTCATTGGGCAAGGTTGATATTTGATTATATAATGTTAAGTTACTCATTATTTCTATTGTCAATTAATATTAAGGATGTTCACCAAGTCCATTCTTTTTTATCAAAATCATTTGGACAATTTAAGAAGTCTTGTTCTAAGCTATTTTCTTCATCGTCAACCTCATTAGTAGTTTTTTGTGTTTCGTCTGGGAATAATTCAATCAATTCTCTTTTAAATGAAGTATTTGCCTCCTTAGAAATTGCCTCAAAGCGCCGGTCTTCGTCTTTGAGATGCATATTTGTATCTATAATCCTTTTAGCCATTACACAAATCTAATGATAATTTCAATAATTCAATTCCCACTAATACAATCTCCCTCATTCCCCTCAAATAACTAATTTCGCACCAACAATCCAGTTCAGAAACACTCAACGATTAACGTCCAACTAACAACGAATTGCTCACCGATACCATACTCGCAACTTCCATAGAATTCCTGAAAGGCGTTGGGCCTGAGAGGGCTGTATTGCTGCAAAAGGAATTGGGTATCAGGACATATGAAGATCTATTATATCATTTTCCTTTCCGGTATGTTGATAAAACAAGCATCCACAAGATTGGAGAGCTGAATGAAAGGATGCCATTTTGCCAGATGATTGGTAAAATAGGAAAGGTGAGCCTGATAGGTAAGGGAACAGCGAAAAGGCTCATTGCACAATTCAGTGATGATACGGGAACAATAGAATTTATATGGTTTAAGGGAATACCCTGGATGCAGAAGATCATCCATCCTGGACTTGAATTCCTGGTTTTTGGCAAGCCATCCGAATTTAAAGGAAAGCTCAATATTGTTCACCCTGAAATGGAAAGTGTAACTAAAGAAGTGAACCTTAGTGGTAAATCGGTTTTGCAACCCGTATATCCAAGTACTGAAAAGTTGAAAACCAAGGGACTTGACAGCAAAGGGATTGCAAAACTTCAAAGAACACTACTTGAAAAACTTGGGGAGCATATCCATGAAGTGCTGCCGGAGAAGATTGTGAGGCAGTTGAAAATGACATCACGAACCAAAGCGCTGCATGAAATACATTTCCCGGCCAGTATGGATAATCAAAAGGCTTCAGAAAACCGGTTGAAGTTTGAAGAATTGCTTTTTGTGCAACTAAAGTTATTGAGGCAGCATAATATCCGAAACCTGCAAATCAAGGGACATGTATTTGAGAAAGTGGGTCATTATGTCAATTCATTTTATAAGGAACACATGCCCTTTGAATTGACCAATGCCCAGAAGCGGGTCATTAAAGAAATAAGGCAGGATGTTCGTTCTGGTAAGCAAATGAACAGATTGCTGCAAGGAGATGTCGGCAGTGGAAAAACCATTGTCGCTTTGATGGCCATGCTCATTGCCCTTGATAACGGTATGGAAGCCTGTATGATGGCGCCTACTGAAATATTGGCTACACAACATTATCATAGCATCACGAAGTTTACCGAAGAACTGAATATCCCGGTCAAATTATTAACCGGATCCACAAAAAAGTCAGTCAGGAGAGAAATAGAAGCCGGTCTTGCTGCCGGAAACTTGCCCATTGTAATTGGCACACACGCTTTATTAGAAAACTGGGTTAGTTTCCCAAACCTAGGTATTGTGATCATTGACGAACAGCACCGCTTTGGAGTCGCGCAGCGATCTACCATGTGGCAGAAGAATAAAATACCGCCTCATGTGCTCGTTATGACAGCAACCCCAATTCCGAGAACGCTGGCCATGACACTTTATGGTGATCTGGATATATCTGTGATAGATGAATTGCCTCCCGGAAGAAAAGATATTGTAACCCGGCATGTGTTTGAAACCAAAAGGCTTGAAGTATTTGGATTTATAAGAAAAGAGATTGAAAAAGGGAGGCAGGTTTATGTAGTTTATCCGCTGATTGAAGAATCTGAAACCCTTGATTATAATAACCTGATGGAAGGTTATGTTGCTATAGAACGCGAGTTTCCAAAACCAAAATACCATGTCAGTATTGTGCACGGGCGTATGCCGGCTGCTGATAAGGAATATGAAATGCAGCGCTTTAAAAAAGGTGAAACTAATATATTGGTGAGTACTACCGTAATAGAAGTTGGTGTTGATGTGCCGAATGCCTCTATAATGGTGATTGAAAGCGCAGAAAAGTTTGGACTATCTCAATTGCACCAGCTCCGGGGAAGGGTAGGGCGGGGCGCTAATCAAAGTTATTGCATATTAATGACAGGCTACAAACTATCAGAAGATGCCAAAATAAGAATGGAAACAATGGTTCGCACCAACAACGGTTTTGAAATCTCCGAAGTTGATCTCCGACTTCGTGGTCCGGGAGACCTGGCCGGCACACAGCAAAGTGGTATGCTCGATCTGAAAATTGCAAATCTAATAACTGATCAACGCATCTTAACCGCTGCAAGACATATTGCTCTTGAAATACTGAATGATGACTCAACATTATCCAAACCCGAAAACCAGGTGCTATTGGATCAGTTGAATCATTTGTATGCGGGAAGTACGGATTGGAGTATAATAAGTTAGGAATTTGTGATTTGAAATTTGAGGTTGAATTTATTAATTTCAGCAATTCTCTTTTATCCAACTCTCAATTTGTTCAGCACTCCATCCCAAAGTAATTGATCCCGTTTTAATGTGTATAGGTGGAATTTGCTTTTCATTACCCCAAACAGGGATGGACCTACTACCCTTTTTTGTCCAAATATGATGACTGCTATGTATTCGATCAAATCTATATCCTGCATATTTTAAAAGCCGTTCCCAACATTTAGTGTCGATTGGCCGAAATTTCCCCATTAAGCAGCCTGTAAACCGATATATTCAATTTTGTTATCCAAAGCATTATAGTCAAGCAGGGCGCCGTCCGAATCCACAAATGCTTTTAAATAATCCTTTTTTGAAAAGGTATCATGTCGCCAACCTAAATTGACAAGATAAACGTTTAATTCTTTTTGCTGTAAGGTTCTTAAATAAGTGCAAAAATCGTCAATAGAAAAATTAAGCATTTCAATAGCACTTTCTATTGTTTCACCATATCCTGACAATTCAAGTACTGGAATATAAAGAACAAATTGTTTTGTATCCTTATCAATGAATTTAATAGCAGTGCAATTAATATTTATATCCTTATTTTTATTTATGTGTAAGGTTTGTTTTGAGAAAGGACTACCCTTTTCTATTTGTATTTTTGTATTCATTTTTGAATGTGGAAAAACTTCAAATTATTTGATTATTCAAATATAGTGTAAAAACAGCAAATTAATAAATTCAATTCATCTAATTCCTGAATCATTTGTATGCGGGAAGCATGGATTGGAGTATAATTAGTTGAAAGTTGTTAGTTGTTAGTTTATAAATCAAGTTCATAAACAATTATTTTCTTTTGTCTATTTTCCCGTTTCATAACCATTATATAAAGGAATTGATCAGCATTATTTGTAATTTTAAAACCTCGACTTCCTCCTCCTTCTTCTTCGCTTAAATAATCTTGCGTTATATTTATAGGCAGAGGAATTTTATTAGTAGCACCACTATTTTTATTTATTATGAAAAATTCAGGACCAATGATCCACGAGTACCATACATAATACAAAGGTGTTACACAATTCAAGCTGACGTTCCTTTTCATAATTTCTGGGTATTCAACATAATTTATTTGCTTAGTATCTATGGTTTTTAGTGTTGCACTATCTTGTGATGAAACTATAATTAAACCTTTAAATTCATCAAAAAGATCACCTCCAAAAGCCACCAAATCGTCATCAGCAACATAAGGTAAATCAATACTTGTTTTTATTTTTTCAAATTGAAATTTATCATCCAAATTTACTTTTGTAATTTCATTATAAGACCATATGTATAATTTGTTACCTTCTGCCGTAATATACTGAATGTTATGTTGAAATATTAACTTTTTTATTAGTTCTCCATCTTTATCAAAGATTAGTACTTTATCATTGCAATCTATAATTATATATTTATTTAGGATTCTAATAAATTCAGGTTCAGAAGACTTATTATCATGGGCATACATCGATTTAAGAGTTTTGTTGATTCCTTCAAACTCAGTTAAGTTATCGCTTTTCAAATCATAGATAACAACTTTCCTTTCATGGCCACTTAATATATAAATTTTATGGTCAAAATATTGAATATCGGATGGATATTCCACATTATCCTCCGTGGTGTCACTTAAAGCATTATTTTTCTTTAAAACAATAGAAAATAATTCTTTTACCTTGCTATCTTTCTTTTGTTTTTTCCCATTGGAAAGAATTATTGTTGGAATAAGCATCAATAAGGAACAGATTAAAAGAATTATCTTTAGTTGTTTCATTATTATTACATTCATAATAATTCTAATACTTAATTATCTTTTTCTGTTTCCAGAATTAACAGTAATGCGTCTAATAGATTCTCCCTTGCCTCTTCTAAAGTTTCACCCTCACTAATAGCACCACGAATTTCTTCTATGCAACAGGTATAACCTTCTTCTGCAGCAGGCATATAAATAGCTGTAAGTTTCAATTCCAGACTCAAATCACAATTTTCAAATTACAAACATCACCCCTCCTTCACCTTCATCCTTGCAAATGAATAAAGTATAATTGCAAGCACCACAAATGCAATCAGCCCAAGTACATCGCCCATGCCACCCATATTGTCAGCTATGCCAGAGTTTATTTTAGAGAGTGCAGATATTTCCTTTCCGGCAGAATCGGTACTAATGACCCAACCTGTTAATGCCGCGATAATGATACCAGTCAAGGCGCCACCGGCAATTAATCCGCTGCTAAACAAAGCACCAGGCCCAAGTTCAGATTCTGCATCTGCTTTGTTTTTAGATTTTCTTTCAATGAGCCATTTCACCAATCCACCAATAAAGATTGGGCTTGTGGTAGAGAAAGGAAGATAAGCTCCCACTGCAAAAGCTAATGAGCTGATACCACAAAGCTCCATAACCGCTGAAACGCCCATCCCTACAATAACCAGGCTCCAGGGCAATTGATGGCTTAATAATCCTTTAATAATAGTTGACATCAATATTGCCTGGGGAGCGGCTAAAGCTTTAGGATGTTGCAATGTCGGTGTTCCAATACCTAGTGTTTTATAAAGAAGTAATAATGTAAACCCAATCGCGATTGTTGAAGCCAAAACCCCAATAAGAAGTCCAATTTGCTGTTTCCTTGGCGTTGCACCTAGGATATAACCCGTTTTCAAGTCTTGAGAGGTAGCACCCGCATTAGCAGAGGCAATACATACAATGGAACCCACGATTAGCGCAAATGGCTGGTAAGCATCTCCTGTCCAACCAACACCCACAAAAATGAGACAGGTTGCCATCAAGGTAGCAATCGTCATTCCCGATATGGGATTTGATGACGAACCAATAATTCCCACAATTCGCGAGGAGACTGTGACGAAGAAGAACCCAAAAACAACAACCATGATTGCTGCTAATATGGGCAAGTGAATTTGGGGAATAAGTGCAATAAAGAGAATAAGAAGCAAGCTGCCAATCAATACATAACTGATAGGTAACTCTCTTTCAGTACGTAATTTAGTTTCACCTTTTACGCTTCCTTTTCTAAGGTCTTTAAATGAATCGCTAAAGGCAGATATAATCGTAGGCAGTGTTTTTATCAAAGTCATAATACCACCAAATGTGACAGCGCCCGCACCAATGTATTTTATATAATATGACCTAATATCATCTGGTGACATTTGAGAAATAGGGATCAGACCCGGTTTAATAACCAAACTTGAATCGCCTGCAATAATTGAAATAAGTGGCACAAGCACCAAATATGAAAGTACACCACCAGCCATCATTATTCCGGCAATCTTAGGTCCAATAATATAGCCAACACCTAGGAGTTCTGGGGTTATTTCCCCACTTATGCTGGCATTAGGAATAACTGAGCCTCTCTTAAAAACAAAAGTGGGAACATCTTTCCATAGCCCAATGATGGACATAAATAGTTTATACAAAAACGCCAATCCCAACCCATAATACACTTTTTGAGCAAGTTTCCCCCCTTTTTCTCCTGCTATCAAAACATCGGCACAAGCGGTACCTTCAGGATAGGGGAGATTGCCATGTTCTTTTACGATAAGTGATTTACGTAGTGGGACCATGAATAATACCCCCAATATTCCACCAGAAAATGCCAGTACAAAAATCTGGAAATACTGAAAATAATCAATTCCACCGGAAAGAAACAACAATGCCGGTATTGTAAAAACTACCCCTGCGGCTACCGATTCACCTGCTGAACCAATGGTCTGCACCATATTGCTTTCGAGGATGGTGGCTTTGCCTAGCTTTTTGAAAATAGAAATGGCCAAAACCGCAATTGGAATCGAAGCACTCACTGTAAGTCCGACCTTAAGACCCAGATACACAGAAGCTGCCCCAAATATGATTCCGAAAATGGCACCTAAAATAATCGCCTTTGGCGTAAATTCAGGGATAAAATCGGTGGCAGCTATATAGGGCTTGTGTTCCGGGATTTGTTTTTGTTCTGACATGTTTTCTAATTACTAAGTGAAAGTTTGTAAAATTAGAAAAAATAATGACATAGGATATTTTGGGGCAGATTATTTGGGAATATACAAATGGTCAATAAGTACTGCTTTTTATTCGTTCAAAGCATCTCTAATAAGTCCATTTATTGAAAGATCTTCATCCAATAGGCGCCAATGAATACCATATCCACCCGGTGAAATTTCAAAGTCATTTCGCTCAACTTCAGTTGCCTGCGCGAGTTTGGGTGAAGCCGCATCAATTATTATTTTATACTCCTTTCCATCAACTGAAATTATTAAATAATCGTCAATAAAGCGGATATAAGCTACTTTATGCGTGGTTTCAATATTTTTTAAAGTATTCATATTTTATAAATTAAAATGATTGTTCCATTGTTCAACTATGTAATCAAAGTGTCCATAAATTATTCTTTTAATTTCTCTTCTGGCACTTGGAGTCAAGTTATATGAAAATGCCTCTTCAATTTCAAATTCATCTACTTTTAGCCAAAATTTACATTCCATTTCAGCTTTTTTAGCATGAATATGGATGGGTTCCTGATTTTCGTTTGAATAAAAGAAAAACCGCCACCCTGAAATAGAAAGTATTGTTGGCATATTTTATTAATTACAAATATAACTACTAAATGATACAATTTAGCCTTCTCATTTTATATTCCGAAGCCTTAAAAATTGCAAAATTTATTGAAAGATAACATTAATACAATTTTAGCCTCCATTTCAAAACCTTTGCGATATTTGTGCCTAAATGAATTCTCTAAAAGATTGGCTTTCCCGAAAATCGTTTTCCAGGATTATTTTTCTTGTGGATGACAATTCCTCAACACATTGTCTTCCAATTATTAAGAATGACATTCAAAATTACTATGGCCAGATCATCATTCCACACGGTGAAAATTCAAAAAACCTAAAGACAGCAGAGACGATCTGGAAACAATTGTTGGAAATGGAAGCAGACCGGAATGCTCTCCTTATTAATCTTGGAGGGGGAATGATTACTGACATTGGCGGATTTTGTGCTGCGACTTATAAAAGAGGAATATCATTTATTAATATTCCAACTACCTTGCTGGCAATGGTTGACGCGGCAATCGGGAATAAAACCGGTATTAATATTGGACATTATAAAAACCAGGTTGGTCTGTTTGCTAAGCCTGATCAAATATTAATTGATCCCATTTTTTTAAAGACACTGCCTGAAAGAGAATTGGTTGCGGGATTTGCTGAAGTATTGAAATATGGTCTTATATCCAATTACGAATTTTGGAAAGATTTAAAAGATTCAAATCCAAAGGATATTGCGGATTGGCAATCCATAATTGATACCTGTGTTATCATGAAAAAGGATATAGTGAAAGCCGATCCAAAAGAAAAGGGTATAAGAAAAATTTTGAACTATGGTCACACATTTGGACATGCATTGGAGAGCTATAGCCTTGAAAATGATGCCAAGCCATTGCTACACGGAGAGGCAGTAGCAATCGGAATGGTGGCTGAAGCCTGGTTGTCTTATGAAAAGACAGGCCTAAGCGCTCATGAACTTGATGAAATATCAACGTCTATACAGACTATATTTAAAATTGAAAAGGTGAAAAGGCCTGACCTTGATATGGTTTATGAATATATGTTAAAAGACAAAAAGAACAAGGATAATGAAGTAAGATTTGTATTGTTGAAAAAAGTAGGCGAACCAGTTTATGATATTAAATGCTCCTATGAAGAAATGACGAGGGCTTATGATTATTATCAATCCACTATTGTAAATACCAAATAGTGTTTAAAAGCATTCTGCTACTATTTCAATGCAATATCTCAGAATAATAAATAGCCCAAAAATATTAAATGGTAAGGTGCAACTCCCTGCCTCAAAGAGTATAAGTAACCGGGCATTAATAATAAGGGCGCTCTGTGATACACCATTTATCATTCAAAATTTGTCAGATGCGGATGATACTAAGCTTCTCAATTCTCTTTTCCAATCTGCTGAGAAAGAACTTTATGTAAAAAATGCGGGTACGGCAGCCCGTTTTCTACTAGCTTATTATGCTTCAAAAAAAGGCAGCGACATAATTCTTACAGGGAGTGATAGAATGAAGGAACGTCCAGTTGATGAATTAGTTGATGCTTTAAAACAACTAGGTGCTCGTATCGAATACATGGATAATGATGGATTTCTTCCCGTGCATATTTTGGGCAAAAACCTGGCAGGAGGCAAGATTGAAATTTCAGCCGAGACATCCAGTCAATTTATTAGTGCTTTGCTATTTATTGCGCCAACTCTGTTGGAAGGATTGACCATAGAACTAACAGGAAAAGTTGTATCAAGGCCTTATATTCAATTGACGCTAGAGATGTTGGCCTATTTTGGAATAAAGGTGGAATGGGTTGCAAATGTTATTTCTATTCCTCCTCAAACTTATTTCCCTAGAGCTTTCTTCGTTGAATCTGACTGGTCTTCAGCTTCTTATTTCTTGGCATTGGCAGTTTTATACCCCGGTTCCGAATTGGAGTTTGACAATTTATTTGAAAATAGCTGGCAGGGTGATAGTGTTTTAAATGATATAATGAAGCAATTTGGGATTCAAATCGATATTGAAGAAAAGAGATGCTTTATTAAATCAACTCCATCGCAATTAGCTCATTTTCAATATGACTTTATAGACTATCCAGATCTCATTCCAACTTTTGTTTGCTTATGTTGTGCAAGACAAATTCCATTTCATATTTCGGGCTCAAGAACTTTGAAGCACAAGGAAAGTGATAGGGCAGAAGTACTTAAAGCAGAACTTGCCAAGCTTGGATATATCCTCCAACTCGATGAAAATACGATTACCTTTGATGGAACTCAACAGAATTTTGAAAGCAAAGTAATTCATTTAAATACATATCATGATCACCGAATGGCCATGAGTTTTGCTATCTTAGCCTGCCAAAATAGTAATATACATATTGAAGACCCTGAAGTGGTAGAAAAGTCATTTCCAGGGTTTTGGGATGAAGTAAAATCTATCGGATTAGAATATGGTATAGTAAATGTTTAGTTTAATAATCACTAATTCACAAATTCACCAAATGGCCAACTTCCTATGCCCGGTAACACTTTCGGAACCATATTTAAAATAACCTCCTTCGGTGAATCTCATGGTGTTGCCATTGGTGTGGTAATAGATGGATGCCCGGCAGGTCTGGATATTGATATTGAATTTATTCAGAAGCAATTAGACAGGCGAAGGCCGGGGCAATCAAGCATTACGACACAAAGAAATGAAGATGACCAGGTTCAGATCTTATCCGGGGTGTTTGAGAACAAAAGTACCGGAGCTCCAATTGCGTTATTAATTAATAACAAAGATCAGAAGTCACAAGACTACGAGCGTTTTAAGGATGTTTACCGCCCTTCCCATGCTGATTTTACGTATGATCAGAAATATGGCTTTCGGGATTATAGGGGAGGGGGGAGGTCTTCGGCAAGGGAGACTGCAACTAGGGTAGCAGCGGGAGCTATTGCCATGCAACTTCTTAAACATCAAAATGTAACTATAAATGCATTTGTGAGCCAGGTTGGGACAGTTACACTTGACAACCCATATCAACAACTTGATTTTGATGCTATCGACTCAAACCTTGTTCGTTGTCCAGATAAAGAAACCGCTGCTAAAATGATCAGCCTTATAGAACGGGTTAGAAGCGAAGGCGATAGTGTTGGAGGTGTGATAACCTGCGTTATTAAAAATTGCCCAATTGGCCTCGGAGAGCCTGTTTTTGATAAACTTCATGCTGATTTTGGAAAAGCGATGTTGAGCATCAATGCGGTAAAAGGCTTCGAGATAGGATCGGGGTTTGCGGCTGCAAGTATGAGAGGTTCAGAACATAATGACGCATTTCAAAAGGATGGTGATAAGGTTGTTACGAGCTCAAACAACTCTGGTGGCATTCAAGGCGGGATATCTAATGGACAAGATATTTATTTTAGAGTTGCCTTTAAACCTGTGGCTACCATTGCAATATCTCAGGAAACGGTCAATTCATCCGGTGAAGAAACCACTTTAGAAGGTAAGGGTAGGCATGATCCTTGTGTAGTACCTCGTGCTGTGCCAATTGTTGAAGCCATGGCTGCTTTAGTGCTTGCAGATCATTGGCTTAGAAGTAAGGCAGGCAGGATGTGAGTAGTGGGTATTGAGTAGTGGGTATTGGGTATTGAGTCGCGTCAGCCACTGACCACTGTCAACTGACCACTGTCAACTGACCACTGACTATCGTGAAAATGGCATCCCCTTCATACTTCTTCCGCTTCCCTGCATTTTGTTCATCATCTTCATCATTTTACGCATCTCGAAAAGTTGCGTAATCAATTGATTCACTTGCTGAACGGTGGTGCCACTACCGTCTGCAATTCGTTTTTTACGATTACCGTCAAGTGCGTCAGGATTTTTGCGCTCATAAGGGTTCATAGAGTGGATAATGGCTTCTGTATGTTTAAAGGCAGTTTCATCGAAATCAACATCTTTCACGGCCTTATTTACCCCCGGTATCATGGCCATCAGATCTTTTACATTACCCATTTTTTTGATCTGGCTTAGCTGGCTCAAAAAGTCATCAAAATCAAACTGGCTCTTGCGCAATTTTCTTTGTAGTCTTTCAGCTTCTTCAGCATCAATTGATTCCTGGGCTTTCTCAACGAATGATACGATATCACCCATGCCCAAGATCCGTTGTGCCATACGATCAGGGTAGAATACATCAATGGCATCCATTTTCTCTCCCAATCCTACAAACTTGATCGGTTTTTCAACAACAGACATGATAGACAATGCCGCACCACCTCGTGTATCACCATCAAGCTTCGTGAGGACAACCCCATTAAAATTCAGCTTATCATTGAAGGCCTTAGCTGTATTTACAGCATCCTGACCTGTCATACTATCTACAACGAACAATATCTCCTGAGGCTTTGTGACATCCTTAATCCTGGATATCTCATTCATCATCTCTTCATCGATACCCAAACGACCTGCAGTATCTATGATTACGACATTCACGCCTCCTTTGCGAGCCTGATTTATGGCATTTTCAGCTATGCTGATAGGGTTTTTATTGTCAGGTTCTGAGTATACATCTACACCAATCTGTTCACCAAGTACTTTCAACTGGTTGATAGCCGCAGGACGGTAAACGTCACAGGCAACGAGAAGGGGCTTTTTGCCTTTTTTCTTAAGGTAGCTGGCAAGCTTGGCAGAAAAGGTTGTTTTACCTGAACCCTGCAAACCAGCCATCAAAATAACAGTAGGTGAGCCGCTAAGGTTAAGATCCGATTTCTGACCTCCCATGAGTTTGATCAACTCATCATTCACAATCTTAACGAGTTGCTGACCCGGATTTACCGATTTGATAACTGCCTCGCCAAGGGCCTGATCTTTTACATCGTCTGTAAATTGCTTGGCTATCTTATAATTAACATCGGCATCAACGAGCGCCCTACGTATTTCCTTCAGGGTTTCGGCAATATTTATATCCGTTATTTTACCCTGTCCTCTTAGTTTCTTAAATGCGCCGTCAATCCGGTCCGATAAATTTTCAAACATGCTATTTCTATTTTTGGAGGTGCAAAGTTAGGGGAAAAATCGTTGTTGGTTGTTCGTTGATAGTTGTTCGTTGCTCCGCATCCTAAAGCTTCGCAATAGAGAACATTCCCTTCATTTTTCTTGATTGTTGACCATGATTCTTAAATCCAATATTCTTACGCTTTCAAATTCAAGTTTTTGATTTTAAAATTCATAAAACTATGTTTCGAACTGATATTAAAATATATGTCATTAATAATTAGTTATTTATATTGAATTTATTAGCAAATTAACAGGTAATTATCAGGGAGAGAACAGGAAAAATATCACGAAACAACAGCTCATTCGTTCCTGTTATTTGATTTTGTATCTATTCAAAAATCTTACGGGTTCAAAAAATTTTTTTGCAATTTCAGGATTTTAAAGATGCAAATTAATTTTATTTTGAGCATATTATATTGCTATTCAACGTTTTATTATGAAAAACTCATAAAAAATGCAATGAATTTGCAATTGAAATACAATAAAATAAGAACGAACTCTAAAAACCGCTTTTGATTTCAACTTTCGAAGCTACGTAAAATTTATCAAAATACCAAATATATTGTCATATTTATTTTTGATAGTCTGAATCGCGGATTAAACGGATTCAGGATTACACCGTTTTTGCAATGATTCTGAATATTCATAAATTCTATGATACCGAACTTGATCTGGCACTGATTCAGTTAAACAATTAAGCGTCAGTGCCACATCAATTACTTATCATTTAACATTTCAGTACACAGATTCCAATTGTACAATTTTCTTTACTATTACCCTGTCGTCTATTTGGAAAATAACGAAATACACCGCAGGCCTTGTTTTCCATTTTGCAGCATCAAAATAGGTGTCGTATTCGCCCGGCAGTAGTAGGTTGTCTGCGACTGCACAAATTTGTTGTCCTAATTCATCTGAAATTGAAATCTTAACATGAGCAGGGCTTATAATTGTATATTTAATATCAGTTTTTTGGAGGAAAGGGTTGGGGAAGATGTTTAAGGAAAAGTATTCATTTATATTTATAGTTATCGAGTCAGTTTCTGCGCATGCATCCGGGGATGAGACAGATAAGATAATCTTGTAATTCCCATTATTTTTGAAAATATGTTTAAGGCTAAAACCCGAAGCAGAATCTGAATCGCCAAATCTCCATTTATACATATATTCTGGATAATTCGGGGTTATTGCCGTGAAAACTCTTTCAAAAGCTCTAGAGGAATCAATTTGGATTTTTACAAATGGGTCAGGCACTACAGTAATTTTGAAACTATCTAGAATTCCACATCCCGATGAAATAGAATAATCTTTTTGAAAATATGTCTCGTTGAACTTTGCAGTATCCATAGGATTGCTAATATTAGAAGAAAAGCCTGGGGGCTTTGAAAACCAAGAATAGGTATGTCCTCCTTTAGGAGAACTTCCTAATTTAATTATAGTTCCTATACATACGGTATCATAATATGCTTTTCCAAAAGGATAAGGAATGATATGAATTTGGATGACACCCGTGTCATTTTGAGGAAAAGAATCATTAAACCCGTTAGGATTAGATGTCCATGCAATAACAGAATTGTTGCCGGATAAGCCAGAAATGTTTACATCAAGCGCATTGGCAGTACTGTCAGGCGAAAGATTACCGGTCCATAAATACGGAGATTGAAGCACGCCGTTTATTTTATAATTTATTGTAGCACTGGTTAATATTTTTGTCCCATAGTTTTTTGGGTGTGTTAAAATAACTGTGTAAAGGGGGCCTGCGGCAGGCAAGCGTAATAAATGATATTTATTATACCTTTAACACAGTAATTATGGACGACAAATTTAAGCAATTAGTTAGAGAGCAATTCAAGGGTGCCAAGGGGACCAAAGAATTGACAGGGTTCTTTCTGGAGATGTTCAAAGAAGCTGTTCAAGAGCTTCTTAAAGCTGAAATGGACGAACACGTTGGCTATGAAAAGCATGCTCCAGAGAGCAGCCAGTTTTCAAACAGCCGTAATGGAAAATCTACAAAGAAAGTAAAGACCAGGCTTGGGGAAGTTGATTTAGAGGTTCCCAGGGACCGGGACGGGACCTTTGAGCCACAGTTAGTTCCAAAGCGAAAACGGGTTTTGGAAGAAATAGAGGACCATGTTTTGTCCCTTTATACCTATGGTATGAGTACCCGGGACATAGAAAGCCATGTGAGAGAGCTTTACGGGGTAGAAATGAGCGAAGCGACAGTGTCTCATATTACAGACCGTATTATTGACCATATTGAACAATGGAAGGCAAGGCCGCTGGAAAAAATCTATATGGTTGTCTGGATGGATGCTATTGTATTTAAAGTGCGCCAACAGGGCAAAGTAACGGACAAGGCTGTGCAGATAGCTGTGGGCCTCAACAAAGAAGGCAGAAAGGAAGTGCTGGGCATGTGGATGTGTGAAAATGAAAGTGCTTCGTTTTGGATGACCGTACTTACCAACTTGCAGCTCAGAGGCGTAGAAGATATTCTGATCACCAGCACAGATAACCTTAAAGGATTTACAGAAGCCATCAAATCAGTCTATCCCACAGCCAAAACCCAGATATGCATTGTCCACCAGTTGCGCAATTCCTTAAAGTTTGTAGTCTGGAAGGATAAAAAAGCCGTGGCCAAGGCGCTCAAACAAGTTTATGATGCTCCAAACGAAGAAGAAGGCTCAAGGCAATTGGAAATCTTCGAAAAAGACTGGTCAAAAAAATACCCGTATATCGTCCAGTCATGGCGGAGCAATTGGTCAAACCTGGCTACCTTTTTTGAGTTCCCAGCTCAGATCCGTAAAATTATTTACACCACCAACCTGATTGAAAATGTTAACAGGAATATCCGCAAATACACTAAGGCTAAAGCTATTCTGCCGAATGATACAGCAGTGGAAAAAGTCGTTTACCTTGCCCTTATGCAGACCCAAAAGAAATGGACAATGCCTATTAGAGACTGGCCTATTATTTTACTTCAATTTATCAATATCTTTGGACAGGAAAAATGCAGAATAAACCTATAATATACCTTTACGCAGTTGTTTAAACACACCCCAAGTTTACACAGTTAAGTTAGCACTCTCAGTTTTTTATTACAATTCCGGCGCTCATTCTCTGGAAAACTTTGCAAACAGTATCAGCTACTGTTGAATTTAAAATGCCAGCGTCGTATTTAAATGTTTTTATAAAAAATTTAGCCAAAAAACAGCTTTGAGGCGGGTCAGTTAATGAAGTTTCAAATGCTCCTGAAGTAGCAATACCATTTTTACTGCAAGTAATTCCTGTCAAATAAATTGCACCAGTTGTGTCAGCACAAATTCCATTTACAAATTGATTACAATCCCCACCATAATAAGTCCCCCGTAAAAGTTTGCCAAATCTGTCAAATTTGGCCAAAAAGGACTCTCCATAAGTTGCGGCATAATTACTTTGGTATTCATATTTTGTCGTTATGCCACTTCTGCTTGTAGTGCCTCCTGAAACAAACAAATTATTGCTATGATCAATAATCAGACCGAAAGATTGATCGTCGCTTGTGCCACCATAATATGTCGACCAAACCAGACTTCCAGCATTTGTAAATTTAGCTATAAAAATATCTGAGTTCCCAGCATAAAATGTCTGATATGAACCTAAAGTTGCGATACCCTGGCTACTTGTTGTCAGCCCAGTAAAGTAAACATTTCCTGTTAAGTCCGTACAAATCGAAGTTGGCATATCATAACCATCTCCGCCGTAATAAGTAGCCCAAATTTGATTACCTACGCTGTCGAACTTTGTTATGATCGCATCATTTGCTCCTCCACCGTAATATGATTGAAAAGCGCCTTTCGTGGTAAGGCTGTGGCTCCCATAAGTTTGGCATGCAATAAATACATTTCCTAATTGATCATTTTTAATGCGTAAACCATTACAATCAAAATTTCCTCCATAATAAGTTGACCATAATAATTTTCCCCCGTTGTTGAATTTGGATATGAATCCATTAGTTTCGGAGCCTTTTTTTGTCTGAAATGCACCAGAAGTAGCAATTCCATCCTCACTTTCTGTTTCTCCAGCGATATATACATTCCCCTTATTGTCTATAGAAAGATCTGTTGCCTGTTCTGATCTGGTTCCTCCAAAATAAGTTGCCCATATTAATATACCCATCTCGCTAAATTTTGCAATTAAGGCATCTCTTACACCTGATAAAGCTTTTTGATAAGCCCCTGTCGTAGCAATTCCAGAATCACTCTCAGAAAGTCCATCAATAAAAACATTACCATCAGCGTCTGTCTTTATTGCATTTGCATACTCGATGCCGTTTCCACCAAAATAAGTTGCCCAAATAATATTTCCGTTAGTATTGAATTTTGCAATATAGACATTTTGAATTCCCCTTAAAGATGT
>Ga0207018_1077_pt1 | contig 16808 bp, 17 predicted proteins | sample Alteio_BWMinCont_52_FD_153476 | JGI IMG/M metagenome (GOLD analysis project Ga0207018, IMG submission 153476) | Enriched cells from forest soil in Barre Woods Harvard Forest LTER site, Petersham, Massachusetts, United States -... | ecosystem: Environmental > Terrestrial > Soil > Temperate forest >...
CTGAACTAGTGGTTGCAAATAAAGAACTTGTATTCCAAAATGATGAGAAAGAGAAACGGGCAGCTGAACTGGTTATTGCCAACAAAGAACTTTTATTTCAAACGGGAGAAAAGGAAAAACGAGCTGCAGAACTGGTGATTGCTGATATAGAACTTGATTTCCAGAATGAAGAAAAAGAAAAACGGGCAATAGCGAGTAAAGAACAAGAGGCATTTACATATTCTCTAAAATTGGCTTCTCAATATTCCCTTAGTCTTATAGAAGCAAGTCTTGATCCATTGGTTACTATTAATACCGAAGGTAAAATAACCGATATGAATGAGGCTACGGCAAATATTACCGGCATGTCTCGGGAAAAGTTAACAGGCACCGATTTCTTCGACTATTTTACCGAGCCGCAAAAAGCCAGGGAAGTGTACCAGGAAGTATTTGCAAAAGGATATGTTGCAGATTCTCCTCTCACGCTTCGGCATAAAGATGGTAAGCTAACAGATGTATTATTTAATGGTTCAGTTTATAAAGATGACAATGGGAATGTGCAAGGAGTTGTAATTGTTGCAAGAGATGTAACAGCACAAAATTTGCTTTCCAACTATTCCTTGAGTTTGATAGAAGCGAGCCGCGATCCTTTGTTTACAATTAGTCCTGAAGGGAAAATTACAGATTTAAATGAAGCCACTGTTAAGGTGACCGGTGTGCCGAGAGATTATTTAATCGGCACCGATTTTTTTGATTATTTTGTTGACTCAGATAAGGCAAAGGAATGTTATAAAGAAGTTTTTGCTAAAGGATTTGTGGTTGATTTTCCATTAATAATACACGATGGTCACCCAATGGATGTTCTGTGTAATGGATCAGTATATAAAGATGATAGAGGCAATGTGCTTGGGGTAGTGATTGTTGCAAGAGATGTGACTGAGCAAAAAAAGATTGAAAAGGAATTGATTGAAGCAAAGGAAGCTGCCGAGCAAGCAACAAGTATTGCAGAAGAAGCTAAAAGCAAAGCAGAAAGCGCTACAAGAATTGCAGAATATGCGGTAAAATCTAAGCAACAGTTCCTATCTAATATGAGCCATGAGATTCGCACCCCTATGAATGCGATTATTGGCTTTACTAAAGTGGTTTTAAAAACTGATCTTTCGGCAAAGCAGAAAGAATATTTGACAGCCATTAAAATGAGTGGTGATGCTTTGATTGTACTTATTAATGACATCTTAGACCTGGCTAAAGTAGATGCCGGAAAAATGACTTTTGAGCAAACACCATTCAAAATGGCCTTGTCTATTTCAGCCATGATTCATTTGTTTGAGACAAAAATCCAGGAACAGAACCTGGAACTTATCAGGGATTATGATACAAATATTCCTGAAGTGTTGGTTGGGGACCCTGTTCGTCTCCACCAGATTATCTTAAATCTATTGAGTAATGCCGTAAAGTTTACTTCAGAAGGGAGCATTACCGTAAGCGTACAACTTATACATGAAACCGAGGAGAATGTTACTATTGAGTTTTCTGTAAAAGACACAGGTATCGGAATACCTCAAAATAAAATAGATAAGATATTTGAGAATTTTCAACAGGCATCAAGCGGTACTTCAAGACTGTACGGTGGCACAGGATTGGGATTAGCTATAGTCAAACAACTAGTAGAATATCAAGGTGGTAGCGTAAGCGTAAAGAGTGTATTTAATGAGGGATCAACTTTTAGTTTTATTTTAAGTTTTGAAAAAACCAAAGAAAAAGCTCAATCAGAGATAGAAATAATGGAAGCGGATACCGAAATAAAAAATATTAAAGTTTTAGTGGTTGAAGATATCGCGCTCAACCAGTTGCTAATGAAGACATTGTTGGATGATTTTGGCTTTGAACGTGATATAGTGGGCAATGGTAAAATTGCCATTGAAAAGCTGGAAAGCAAATCTTATGATGTAATTTTAATGGATTTACAAATGCCTGAAATGAACGGTTTTGAAGCTACAAAATACATCCGCGATGTCATGAAATCTAAAATACCAATTATTGCATTGACTGCCGATGTAACAACAGTTGACCTTGCCAAATGTAAAGCGGTAGGAATGAATGACTACATCGCTAAACCGGTGGATGAAAGATTGTTGTACAGTAAAATTGTAGGACTGGTGAAGAAACCTGAGTTTATAAAGCGCAATGAGATAGAAGAAGCCATAACTGACCTCGGAAAGAAAATGAAGTGTATTGACCTTGATTACCTTCTTCATCGGACAAAAGCTAATCCCCAATTAATGATGGAAATGATTTCTCTTTATCTTGAACAAACGCCTCCTTTAATTGTCACTATGAAACAAAGCTTCAAAGAAAAGGACTGGCATTCACTATATTCAGCCGTTCATAAAATGATTCCTTCGTTTTCAATTATGGGTATTAGTATCAGTTTTGAAAATATGGCTAAAAAAGTGCAGGAGTATGCGAGTACACAACAACAAAGTGACGGTATATCCGATATGGTTGTGCAATTGAGCAATGTTTGTGAACAGGCATGTGAGGAATTGGAGATTGAATTTAATATGATAAAAAATAACAACTTATGAACATCGAAACTAAAATAAAACTATTCCTTGTTGATGATGATAAGGTGTTTTTAAAATCGATGGAAATTGAATTCCTTCAGCATGCTGATTTTGATATTGAAACTTACCCCACCGGGGAACAATGTGTGAAGAATTTATCAAATAAGCCTGATGTAATTATCCTTGATTATAATTTGGATGGCATTGAACATGGTGTGATGAATGGGATTGAAACACTGGATAAAATTAAAAGTTATGATGCCGACATTGCGGTAGTAATGCTTTCTTCACAGGATAAAATAGACGTGGCCATTAACTGTATGCACCATAGGGCATTTGACTATGTAGTAAAAAGCGAAACAGCCTTCACACGTCTTCAAAAAATTATAACTACCATTTTTAGTTATCGGAAAATGGAAAAGGAATTGAATTGGTATATGAATAGGATGTAAATCTTGTATCTTATTTATTTGCTTTTATATATTTTTAAGGTAGGTTTCAAATTACCCCAGAGGGGTTCAATGTTTGTAGGAATAGGAAATCACCCCGATGTAAAATCCTTCTCCAAGTGCGCCACAGGCGCACTTGGAGAAGGATTTTAAAATTGTTTTTATTTATTTTCTACAAACATTCAGCCTCTCTGAGGCAGAACATTACAGATTGAAATAAATGTGTGAATTTTGCAATTCTTTCAAAATGTTTTGCAACAGTTATGAGTTTAAAGGTTCTCATCTTTGAACTATGGATACCGATCATAATTTCCAATCATTATTAGTTGAATTGCTTGCCAATAGGAGGTATTTTTGTTTAATAACGAAATTAAAAAGATATATTGATTGTCAACAAAAATTTTATTTTAATTGAAAATCTATATCAAATATATGGTAAGCATTCGTTGCAAAATGATTGTGAAAGAAGAGCTTGACAAGCTTGGATTACTTTATGCGACTGTGAGCCTGGGAGAAGTTGAATTAAAGGAAATTATCACTCAAAATAAGCGTGAGCGGTTAGGTATAGCATTAAAAAAATCGGGACTGGAGTTGATGGACGACAAAAGATCACTCCTGATAGAAAAAATAAAAATAATCATCATAGAAATGGTTCACTATGCTGATGAATTCCCAAAAATAAAGTTTTCGGAATACCTGAGTACTAAAATGAACTATGACTATACGTACCTTGCCAATCTTTTTTCTGAAACTGAAGGAACGACTATCGAGCATTTTATCATTCTCCATAAAATTGAAAGGGTAAAAGAGCTTATTTTGTATGATGAATTTAATCTTAGTGAAATCGCCTGGAGGCTTCATTATAGCAGCGTGGGGCATTTATCCAACCAATTTAAAAAAGTAACAGGACTGTCTCCGACATTTTTTAAGAAGCTAAAAGACAAGAAGCGGAATCCCATTGAAAATGTGTAAATTATATAATTCTTTTTCGAAATTTTGTAACAATTATCTCATTAAATAGAACGACCTTTACAACCCATAATAAATACAAATGAAGAAAGATGAATCTAATCTTACTGATCTAACCGGTAAGAGTAATCATATAGCGTCACTCGAATTTGAAAAGTCGAAAGTGCATGTCATTGTTGAAATTGTTGAATATGTTCCTCATGCAGTTGTAAGCAGAACAATTATTAAAAAGTTAACAGGAAATATCACCGCATCTTCATTTGCAATAGGCGAGGAGATGGCGGAAAAAACTTCACCCTTTGATACTTTTATCCAGGTAATAGATGGAGAAGCAGAGGTAGTGATTAATAAAAGTAAATTTATGCTTAAGGTTGGGGATGGTATCGTAATACCCGCACATTCTCCCCACTGTATTAATGCCAATGAAAAGTTTAAAATGATTTCAACCGTTATCAAAAGCGGATATGAAGAGTAGCTAACCCTTTCCCAAATCAAACAGATTATCTGATTGAGCATAACCGTTTTACGTTCTCGTAAAACGGTTATTTTATGAGTCGCACCCTCAATCACAAGTGTGAATCTTGTAAATTGTTTGAAGAATTTTGTAACGATAGCTCGTGTCCATTTACCCAACTTTGTATCATCATTACAACCCCAAATATATGAAAATGTATATGCAGTTTTATAATCGTAAAGTGCTTCTAAGGCTAATCCTTGGCACATTAATCCTTTTCGGCATATTTGGTTTAATCATTGTCTCCTGTACTTAGCCGTGAAGTCTAACAGAAATAGATAATTGTTATAATTGAATATAAAAATGATAGTTAAATTCTAACCAACCAATTCGAATATTATTCTTTATGGTAGTTTATATTAATAAAATAATCAAAGAAATGAAACAGGTAATGAGTAACCATCCAGGGAAGAATGAACTCCAGGAAGGCTTTTATGAAGCGGAAACGGTTGCAAACCTAAATAATTGGCCTGAAATTAAAGGGCAAAGAGTGAAAGAGATACAAGATTTCTGGAATAAAATAAAGCAGAACAAGGAGCTTCAAATTACAAATATCAAGAATATCCAAATAGAGTATTCATATAATTGACCGAAATTTACATGCAAGTAATATAATTATTTAAAAGTGAGTTAAATAGGTTGTATTCCACAGATAATATCATTATGAATCTGTAAATTATATAAGTTATTTACAGAATAATGTAAGTATAAAGCAAATATATTATCCAATTTTGAATTGTTGAAATTTTTCACTCGATTTTGGCAAATGTTTAATTACTAAAAATTTGTGGAATATGGAGGCTTAGATTATATGTAAAAGTTGATTGATTAAAAAATTAAGATCATGGCAGAGGATCCCCACCAAAGCGAAGAGCAGCCAGGGCCTGAACAATTTATTTATAATACTGAATTTGAAGAATTAGAGACTTCAAACGACACATCTGGAGAAGAAGCTGTTGAAGAAGAGAGAATAATTATTCCAATTTGGTTATATAATCAACAAAAATGGGCACAAGCTAAAATGGATAAGATTAATGAGATCCAAAGCCTGTGGATGAATATTAAGAATAATAAACAGGCTAAAGTGAAAGGAAATAGATTAAGTTTTCGATACTTGTTTAAAAAATTGAAGAGATAACCTTTAATTTAAAGTAATTTAATAGTTTACGAAAATTTTGATTGATGAATTAAAATTGATGGATGAAAAAAAGGCTATATTGATTGAAAAGATAGAAAGTATAATAAATGAGGTAAAGGCTTATTCCGCCGAGTTACCTCCATCAAAATTTTCTACCTATCTAAGTAGAAAAATGAATTTTGATTTCACTTATCTTGATTTAGCTAATTTATTTACAGAGACAGAATTAGCTACTGTTGAGCAATTCATTTTAATTCATAAAATTGAATACGTAAAGGAATTATTGTTGGCCAATGAATTAACGCTTACTGAAATAGCCCTGAAGCTTCATTACAGCAGCATGGCTAATCTTTCAGTTCAATTCAAAAAGATTACAGGAATTACACCTTCCTTCTTCAAGATGATCAAGCATAAAGAACTCATTACCCTAAAAGTGGGTAAGATTATTTTTTGATATAATTATCTATATTTCATTGGATTAACTTATTTATTTTCGCATCAGTTAAAATAGCACTATTGATTCTAAAACTCAAAGATAGTTTTAACAAGGCGAAGTGTGAATTATGCAATTTTTTTACAGAATTATGTAACTTTCATGTGATCAAATCATACACCTTTACGTCATGAAATTCTACATGCAATATTTGGGCAAAAAAGGCCTAATCAAAATAATAACTTCATCCACCTTATTTATTTTTTCATTTTTAGTTTTAGTATTTAGGCCGGGAAGCTATATCACCAAGAAGGAGAAAAATAAGGATACAAATGTGAGAATATTGTAAATATTTTCCAAAATTGTGTAACGACCTTAACTGACTTATTTTTCACATTTGTCTTGTGAAAATGTATATTCAATTTATATCTGAAAATTCGGACAAATTTACAGCAGCTTCGTTATTGTATATCATGGTCTTGATATTAATATCTCTTTTTTGAGGTATCAATAATTGGTTTGCAATTAATATGATTCGGTTAATTATTGTATTAATTATTTCAAGCTACTTAAGATATTAAATTGTTTAGATAAAACTGAACAAATTGGTTTTATTTGCGTTGAACTATTTATAAATCAGGGTATAAAAACATTATCATTCTGATAATGTAAACAATTTAAATTATAAATAATTAAAAAAATGAGAAAATTTTTCTTTAAAAATCTTTTAGTGTGTAGTATTATTACAACTGGACTTTTAAGTTCATGCAGCAAACAGATTACGTCTATGTCAAGAATGGATAAACTTGTACCAAAAAGTTCTATTATTGAAAACAAATCTGAGCAAAATAAGAATTTGACATGTAACCCTTCGGGTGCAGTAACAAGTCAGACAGTAAATAATAAAAATATTATTCCTAGAACTTTATTGCCGAAAGAGACTGCTGATAACTTGAAACTACGAGCACACAAATTTATCCATGGAGTACCGATAAAGATAGCAGATGAATTTAAAAGCCAGGTTTCTTTAATTAGAACTATTGGCGCTAGCAATCATGTCGCATCTTATAACCATTCCAAACAAACTCAAGGCATGTTGGGAATTGCAGCATTATGTTTAATTGGCGCAATAGCGCTTGCGGTATTTGGATTAGCTGGATCGATAACAATATTTTATTACATTGCCGGTACTTTATTTATTGCGGCAATAGTTTTCTTTCTGCTTTATTTTGTGGCGAAAACTGTAGGGCCTGATACTAAATAACATTTATTTTTGCTTTTTTTGTATTTTGAAAAGCCCTGTTCAAATTTAACTGAACAGGGCTTTTAATTGTATTATTATTATTATTATTGAATTTAAAGGGTAAATAAAAGTAATTAAGAAGTGAAATATTATTCTTTACTGATTTAATCTTGGATTAATGTCTCATATGTTAAGAAAAAGTTAATAAAAGTTTGATGCTGAACAATTTACTATGCATTGCGTTGTATTATTTTTAAAACATTAATAATAAATAAGACAATGGCAAATCAAAGTAATCCTACAAACGAAAATCAAAACAAACCTACTGCTCAACTGCCAACTGCTCAGCAAACAACAGCTAAAACAGGAACAGAACAAAAGAACCCTGCTAATAAAACACAGGATGGCGAGCTAGAGGAAGGCCAAGACAAAGGAAAGACAACTACAACGCCTACAGGCCAGGCGCAAAGCCAAAACCCACAGGGCAAAACAGGGACAACACCTACGTCACAAAACCCGACTTCTAAGCCAAACCCTACCCCAAGAGGTAATGTTTAGGTTATAAGAATAATATGTTGATAATTATTAAAGGTTTGAGTTGATTGAGGCTCAAGCCTTTTTTATTGATATTTATTTGAGATTAAATCAATAATAATATATCAAACCAAAATTTAGAAAACATATAGTTGTTTATTACGTTAGCTTTCTCATTACGCATATCGTGTAAATATTAATTAATACATGCCAACTAAAAGAGCCCGCCTGATTGTTAAAATAAAAAATGCAATTGTTTTAAGATTATCCAACTCAGGAGAATTACCCAAGATTAATTTTTCTAACTACTTAAGTAATGAATTGAATTATGATTATACCTACCTGGCTAATATATTTTCCGATTCTGAAGGATATACAATTGAACAATTCATTCTTACTAATAAGATTGAAACTGTAAAAGCTCTTATACGGCTTAATAATCTGAGCCTAACTCAAATTGCAAATAAATTGCATTATAGCAGTTTGGCGCATCTCTCAAATCAATTTAAAAAAATTACGGGTTTCACGCCATCTTTTTTTAAAAGGATCAATCTTAAAACTAGTTTGTAAATTTTTGATTTATAATAGTTTAAGAGTTATTTTTAATGCGATTATATATCTAAATCTTAAAATTATATAAAATAATCTTAAAATTATATAAAGTAATCACAATTATTTTTAGCATATTTGTAAAACTAAACCACCATTAACTATGATTGAATCAATACAATATATCTACAAAGAATAAAAGTACCTTTAAGTTGCTTTAAATATACTTTGTTAGTATTTTTATTTTTTTATTCTCGAATAATATAACTCTGTCCTGTGTCGTGTCGGAAAGTGTGCGGATGAAATGGGTAAGTTATTTCAAAATGTGCATTTTTAAGAAAAAGATATAAACGAAAAGGACATGACCAATCAACCCTCTCCTCGCAAAAAAGATGATGAATTTATATTCGTAAATGACGAAATTGAACGAATATGGCCCTTAATTAATAAAATAAGAGAAAATTATCGAACCAAAGAACAAAATCTTCGTGTAATAGCTGCTTCGCGTACCTGGCCACAGGTGAAAGTGAGTAAAATGAATGAGATTCAAAATCTTTGGCTTAAGATTAAAACCAGGAAACAAATTCAATCATTACTTAAAATTGAAGATTTCGAAGAAGTTCAATTCAATTAAGTTTAATAGCTTAATTTTTTCATTTGAAACTTATTCTATTGTTTCGTAGATTGTAAATTTTTAAAATTGGTTGGTTATTAAGAATAACATATATTTGTTATTCAAATTAATAGCCAGGACATGAGATATTTATTTATTATCTTCTTTTTTCCTTTTTTGTTTCTTAATTTTAAGATAAATGCACAGAGCTATAAGGCTTCGGTAAATAATACCGCTTATGTCGAGCTTCAGAGCCCTTCGGTGTTAACTAAAACACATCCCTGGGCTAATCCTTGGTTCAAAATTCCAATCTCATTTAAATATAGCTATTTTGGTAAATCTATGGATTCTATATACGTAGGGGCATACGGTTTGTTTTTTACATTAGACCAAAAGGATCTTATTACTGTGGCACTTTATGACGCTATTGATCGTGGCGGCTCAGAAATTAGTTATATAATTTCAGGATCCGAGGGTTCAAGAATCCTCAAAATGCAATGGAAAAATATAGGATTTTATATGGACGGGGCTCATGAAAATTACTATAACGTGCAAGCATGGCTATATGAAGGTAGTAATAACCTTGAAGTACATATAGGTCAATGTTCTTTACAAAACACATACAGTTGTGAATATGATGATGATAAATCGATATTGTTTTTTGATAATTTCGATTCATCTGAAAAAATAGCAATGGACAGCAATGGTAATTATTCTAATGATGAGGTCCGCAAATCATGCCAGGTCATAAAAAATCCAGCATCAGGCATGACTTGCCTTTTTGAACCCAAGAGGACTAATTAAGGAGATTTTTTTTTCAAAATTCAAACTTTAATTTTGTTTTTATAGTTTTTGTTTTTAAATTTGCTAACGAACGTTAGGTATTACATTGGAAACAACATTTATTAATAGAAAAGAGCATATAAGAGTAGTTGCTCAGCAATTATTCAGAAAGAATGGTTATAGCGCTACCTCTATGCGAAACCTGGCCAGTGAAATTGGGATAGAGCCTGCAAGTTTATACAGTCATATCAAGGCGAAAGAAGATATTCTTCAGGAAATCTGTTTTTCCCTGGCGGATGAATTTTTTGATTCCATCAAACCGATTGTTGAAGACTCATTTTTAGGAACTGAAGATAAACTACGAAAAGCTATAATCGCCCATATTGAAGTTATTACTAAGAATATTGATGCTTCGGCGGTTTTTTTTCATGATTGGAGGCATTTAGGAGAAGAGGCTTTAAAAAGATTTAGAGCTTTGCGGCGAGAATATGAGGATCTATTCAGAAGCATTGTGAGGCAAGGGATTAATGACGATATATTTCGCAAGATTAATGAGAAATTTATGGTACTTACAATCTTTTCTGCGATGAATTGGACTTATGAATGGTACCAGCCAGGAATGGATATGAGTTACGAAAGCATTGGAAATAACCTGGCTGATGTATTGATAATGGGATTGAAAAATTAAATAATAATGAGTGGTCTGTGTCCTCACAGCCCACGGATTTGAGATTTGAAAGAGACAATTTGAACTTTTATAACGTGAATTCATTTCAAACTAACAACTAACAACTAACAACTAACAACTAACAACTAACAACTAACAACTAATTATATGTACGGAGGAGGATACATCGGAGAACCCGAAAAAAACCAACCACAAGTGCAGGATGATCCTGAAAAACTTGCAGAATTTGAAGCGAAAATAGATAGAGGAGAAAAAATAGAACCTCAGGATTGGATGCCTGCTGATTATAGAAAACAGCTCATCCGAATGATTGAGCAACATGCCCATTCAGAAATTATTGGTGCTTTGCCAGAAGGTACTTTTATCACTCGCGCTCCAGGATTTAAACGTAAAATGGCGCTGATGGCTAAAGTTCAGGATGAAATTGGTCATGGTCAGATGCTCTATAGCGCCGCTGAAACACTTGGTAAAACCAGGGAACAAATGTTTTCTGACCTTTTGAGTGGAAAGTCTAAATATTCTAACGTATTCAACTACCCTGCAGAAACCTGGGCTGATGTAACAATAGTAGGATTTTTGATTGATGCTGCAGCTATTGTAAACCAGGTAATAAATTCCAAAGGATCTTATGGGCCATATTGCAGGGCTTTAGAAAGAATTTGTTATGAAGAAGCATTCCATTTGAAGCAGGGGCATGATGCTTTTGTATCACTTGCTGCAGGCACGCCAATGCAAAGAAAAATGGCGCAAGATGGTCTCAATAGATGGTGGGAGCCAATCATGCACTTTTTCGGACCTTCAGATAAAATATCAGTTCACTCGGAAAGACTAATGCGTTGGAAAGTAAAACTTGCCTCAAATGACGATATGCGCCAGCAGTTTTTAAATACGTATGTTCCAAAAGTTTGGGAGATAGGAATGACACTGCCCGATCCTAATTTGAGAAAAAATCCTGAAACCAAACAATGGGAATTTACAGAGCCGAATTGGGATACTTTTTTCAAAGTAATTAACGGAGGCGGGCCATGCAATAAAGAACGACTTGCTGTAAGAAAATGGGCCGAAGAAAAAGGTCGCTGGGTGAGACAAGCATTAACAAATCCAAAAGAAAAATACACAGTTCCATTCGCATAATATTATGAAGATAATTAGTTTAGATCCAAGAATTGCCAGGTTATCAGATCTGCCAGAGGAAAGTGAAACCGTAATCGTTGAGCATGAGGAAGGTTGGATAACATTTGAAGTGTTTCATCAAAAAAAGAAAGGCACACGGCATACACACGTTGGTATTGTACATGCTCCAAATGCTGAAATGGCAATTGTATTTGCCAAAGAATCTTTCGCAAGAAGAGGTCCAACGACAAATTTATGGGTTGTAAAATCGGAAGATGTGGTCGCGACTGATTACGATGATTCGGATATTTTTGATACAACGCCTGACAAGCAATACCGTGAGGCAGGATTTTATAAAACGAGAAATAAAATAGACCTTTTAAAAGATAGCGAAGCACATGAGTAATCCTGAATATACAAATGCAGTCAAGGAATTTCTTTATAAAATGGCAGATGATCAATTGATTATCGGGCACCGCAATTCTGAATGGACTGGTATTGGGCCTATCCTAGAAGAGGATATAGCTTTTGGCAGTATTGCTCAAGATAAGGTTGGCCATGCCTATAACATTTATCAACTACTTCACGAAATGGGCGAAGCGGACCCGGATACGATTGCTTTTCAAAGGGATGAAAAAGACTTTAAATGTTGCCATTTGGTTGAACTGCCAATTGGTGAATATGATTTCAGCCTTGTAAGACATTTTTTATTTGATCACGCTGAGCTATTGAGATTTGAGATGCTTTCGAATTCCTCGTTTGAACCATTAGCAAACCTGGCAAAAAAGTTTAAAGGTGAAATTAAATACCATGTTTTTCATGCAAATACCTGGATAAAGCAATTGATGAATGGCACCGAGGAGAGCAAGGCGAGAATACAAAGTTCCTTTAATTCAGTGTTTCCAATAGCTTTTTCGATCTTTGAAAAAAGCCCGTTAGAGGATGTGTTAATATCTGAAGGTGTTTTTGAAGGCGAGGAAATATTGACAAATAAATGGCTTGAAACAATTAGGACTATAGTCAATAGTTGCGGTGTAAAATTGCCTGATGTACCAGATAAATCTATTGGATACGGTGGACGAAAGGGATATCATACAGAATATCTAAATCCTTTGCTACTGGAAATGACAGAAGTTTTAAGATCTGAGCCTGGGGCTGAATGGTGATAAATTTATATTAATCTGTTTATTAACTTTGCCTGGAGTACGAACATTTTTATAAAATTAATTGTAAAAATGGCTCTTTTGCAATGGTTAACCATTTAAGAATATTATTACCAATCATAGTATGCTTGTTGTTGGCACAAAATTGCTACGCACAAATTGACACTTTCCAGGGTTTGGTAGATTGGTATCCCATTCATGGTAATTCTAACAATGAGGTCAATATTTCTAACGGATGTTCGGTGCACGGTGCTATCCTTACTGAAGATCGATTTGGTCGTCCAAATGAAGCTTACCATTTTGATGGGAATTCTTATTTGCTAGGTAATTATAATTCGATTGGATTCAATGGAATTACCTTTACTGCTTGGATTAGAACAAGTTTGGAAACCAGGTTACAAACAATAATACTTTTTCAATCAGCTTATGTAGCTTACATTAATCATTTTACCGCAGGTCGTTTTATGACTGCCTATGACGCAAATTCATGGAACAATCCTACAGATAATGAAAGTACATCAAAAGTTACAAATGGTAAATGGACATTTATTGCAGCATCAAATGATGGTTCAATTACAAGACTATATGTAAATGGAAAATTAGAAAAAAGCTATCCGGAAATTTTAGTGAGAAACCGGGACCAATTGGGTATTGGAAGAAAAGTAGTTGATGATGGATCTGGGTTTGTGGGAGATATTGATGATGTCAGGATATATGGCAGACGACTAAATGATGTTGAAATACTTGAAACATTTAATGATACTACTATAAAAGTGGTTCCTTCGCCAATAATTATACCTTTTGTCTTTGGCATTTATCCTAATCCAACTTCTGGTATTTTTAAAATAGTATTGGATTCCTTACCTTCAAATACACATTATAATGTATTTGATGTAATAGGCAGGGGAATTCTGGAAGGAGAAGTAAAAAGCAAGGAAATAAGCATGAATTTGACAGATTATTCTTCAGGTCTTTATTTTATTCGTATCACTTTTGAAGATTCAAGCTTTGTGAATAAAATGGTATTGAATACCAATTATTAGACTTTAAACGCAATCATGAGAAAATAGAATATATATTAGATCTAACGACTTGACCTTCTTGTAATATTTTTCCCTTGTTTATAAACTGATAAAACAAGTTTAAAAATTTCCGGGTTAATTTTTAAATATATTAAACTGAAAAGATAAAGTAGGCTTACTACTAACGTTTTATAGAACATATCAAATACTAGACTTCCACTATCGGGAAGAAAATAAGTGATTGTAAAAATGAAGGTGATTGTTAAAACAATTTTTAAGGTTTCGATGTTAAACGGTTGCAATTGTAATTTCGACCAAACGAATATGTACTTTACTATATTGTATAGAATAATAGAGCCTGCAGTTGCAGTTGCAGCCCCAATTAGGCCGTACTTGGGTATGAATAGTTGATTACATATTATGGTTAAGCCAATGAGCAAAGTGGTAAATACCAGGTCATATCGATAATACTTTGAATTAATAATCAAAAGTCCATTTATACCTGTAGCCATGTCAAATAACCGTGCGATTGAAAGTATGAGAAACGCAGTTTTAGCTACTAGAAATGCTGGATGAACTATGGTAAAGAAACTGTCAAAATTTATCCAAACAAGCATAAAAACAACCGACCCTATAAATAATTGGTTGCTGCAAGATGATTTGTACAAATAATCCAATTTTTCTTTATCATCGTTTTTAAAGGCATCCGCCGTTACAGGAAATAATACCTGGAATAAAGCTTTAGCAGGCAACGCAATGGAGGCTGCCATCAAGATTGCTATACCATAGATTCCGGTGTCTGCAAGCCCGAGATATCCGCCAATAAAAAGAACATCAATTTTATCAATAAGCATTCCGGATGCACCCCCAAAAAAGTTGAATAGACCGTAGTTTAACATTTGCTTTGCAAGCGCAGGCTTAAATACTTCTATGGAGGGTTTAAGATATAGGATTTTATTAAAACTTGTATATAGTAACATAATAAGAGCTGCTGAACAATATGCAGTTACAAAAAGATAAAGAAAAACTGTAAAATTAAAATAATGAAGCATATAACAGATTGCGAATATCATTACCGCTAATCTTACATAGACTTCATTAATTAATACGGCAAAATTGGTTTTGAAAAGTGATTTGTTGTAAGCGTTGAATATTTCGAATATCGCAAAACCAATGGCTAAAGGGATAACCACATAATAATAGTGAACAAATAAAGGGGACTTTTTACTGTACTCGTGTAAAATTGTCGGCTTTAAAATGAAAAATATCGCTGTGACAACAACTGTACTAATACCAGCTACTAGAAATGCAAAAAAAAGGATACCGTTGTGCTTTTTTTGTTCATCTTTTAAATACGGGAAAAACCGGATAATAATATTTGGAACCCCCAATAGGTAAAAAAAAGCTAAAATTCCTGAAAATGGGAATATGAATCTAATAAGGCCATATTGCTCCAGTTGCAACACTTTTGGAAGCAAAACAGCCATATTAAAATAGCCAAGAATTACTCCTGCATAGTATATTATCGTATTGCGAATGCCTTCTTTTTGAACTATGCCCAATGTTTATGTTTTTAAAATATTAGAGAATAATGGAGTTCAAAATTAGAGGATTCCAGTATTATTACCTGAAATATCCAGAAAGTTCAAATCAGGATACCTTAAGAAAATACAAATACCGAACTTGGATGATTTATTTATATTAAGAGAAGTAAGATGTTAAAATAAATTCAATGATTTATAAATCTTAAATGTATTTTGGTATATTTGTTTTTTAACATCTTACATTAAAAAGGAAATTATATGAAAATGAATAAATTGACACTTCTAATCCTTTTAGGCATAATGGCTTATTCAAGTGCCTACGCCCAATTGGTTTTTAAAGGCTTTCAAAAAATAAGTAGCACTAATGGAAACCTTGGCGTTACTTTGGATAACAATGAGTTTTTTGGTTATCGTATGTCTAATATCGGAGATTTGGACGGTGATGGGGTGGCCGATATTGCTGTTGCGGCGCCAGGAGATAATGATGGGGGACCTGCACGTGGAGCAATTTTTATTTTATTCATGAAAACTGACGGAACTATTAAAGGCAAGCAGAAAATCAGTTATACCAATGGAAACCTTGGAGTTAATTTGGTGGATAATGAGCGTTTCGGTCATTCTGTTAATGTAATTGGCGATTTGGACGGTGATGGAGTTCAAGATCTTATCGTTGGAGCGGTTGGCCATAATTCTTTTGTAGGAGGAGCATATATATTATTTATGAAAAAAGATGGAACGGTGAAGAGCCATACAATAATTGACGGGAACACGCCAAATTTTTCGTACACAAATGCCGGTACTTTTGGGCATGATGTTTTGTCACCTGGAGATATTGATGGAGATGGAATACCTGACTTAGCAGTTGGATCTATTAATGATAATGATGGAGGGACTAGTTTTGGTGCAGTTTATATTATATTTTTGAAAAGAGATGGATCTGTTAAAAGCTATCAAAAAATCAGTTCTACAAGCGGGAATTTAAATGTACCCTTAAATACTGATTATTTATTTGGTTATTCTTTGGGCAGAATTGGAGATGTAAATGGAGATGGAACACCGGATTTAATTGTTGGCGATCCAGAGTATGGAATAAATTCAAGTAATCCCGTCGGCGCAGTTTTTATTTTGTACTTAAATGCGAATGGTACAGTTAAGACACATAAAAAGATTGATTATTCAACTAATAATTTTCAAGGAGTTTTGCAAGCAAATGAAGCATTTGGTACAAGCGTTACAATGATTGAAGATGCCAATGGAGATGGAATTAAGGATTTGCTTGTGGGGGCTGAGCATTTTAATTCAAGTTCAAATGATAAAGGAACAATATATGCGTTTTTCCTTGATACGGCTTGTAACGTTAAAAGCTATCAGCGAATTGGGGCTTCTACTTCGTCTTCATTGGATGGTGCAATTCAGAGTGGATCTCTGTTTGGGATTTCTGTTATTTCATTAAATAATTTCAATAGTAATTATACCCATACAATTGCCGTAGGAGCAATTGCCGATA
>Ga0207018_1072_pt1 | contig 16805 bp, 17 predicted proteins | sample Alteio_BWMinCont_52_FD_153476 | JGI IMG/M metagenome (GOLD analysis project Ga0207018, IMG submission 153476) | Enriched cells from forest soil in Barre Woods Harvard Forest LTER site, Petersham, Massachusetts, United States -... | ecosystem: Environmental > Terrestrial > Soil > Temperate forest >...
AAACAATCCTGGAGAAGAAGCAGATTACGCAATTATTGTGACCGCTTATAAGTACACAAACAATTTACCACATGTAATGCAATCTTTGCTTAACCTTAATTATTCAAATTACCTGATCTATGTAGTTGCAGATGATTGTGAAGAAATAATAAAATTGCCGGAAGATTCAAGAATAATTATTTTACGTCCGGAACAAGTATTAGCAAGCCAGGCGAGATCCCATTATTATGCTATTCGCCATTTTAAACGGAACCACGCCAGGCTTACGATAATTGATAGTGACAATTTAGTAGAGCCGGATTATTTACGTGAATTAAATAAATGTTTTGATGCGGGGTTCAAGGCTGTGCAAGGCGTACGAAAAGCGAAAAATTTTGATACCATATATGCCTGCATAGATGCTACCAATGAGATTTATTATCTTTTTTATGATCGTAAGATTTTGTTTGGTATTGGATCTTCTTCCATGCTCTCTGGTTCTGGAATGGCTTTTACTGTTGATCTGTATAAAGAAGGTTTAGAACATGACGTAGCTGCTGCAGGCTCTGATAAAATTTTACAAAAGAAAATATTGGCAAGAAGAAAAGATATACTGGAATGTGGCTGGGGATTTGATAAAATATTGCAGAAAGAGATTCTATCAAAAGGTTATAGGATTGCTTTTGCTGAAAAAGCAATTGTTTATGATGAAAAAACATCCCATGCAGACCAATTAGTGAAGCAACGAGCCAGGTGGAATAATTCGTGGTTTCGATTTTATAAATTTGGTTTTACTTTAGTTGGCAAAGGAATCAGGAATTTTAATTTCAATCAATTGGTATTTGGATTTGTCCTGTTAAGGCCCCCGTTATTTATATTATTGATTTTTTCCTGTTTAATAATGGTAGCCAATATCTTTATCAGTAATACAATTGCATTAATATGGTGCGGAGCATTGATGGTTTTTGTTCTTGGCTTTTTCATTTCTTTAATTAGATTAAAGGCCGACAAACGCATTTACAAGTCTTTAATTTATATTCCAACCTTTGTTTTTTACCAATTATTATCTTTAGGAAAAGCCCGGAAAGCAAAAAAATATTCTGTTGCTACAGAACATTTTTATCATAAAAAGATGGAAGAAATAACAAAATAACCTACCCTGCTGCTGTTTGGCATCATTTGATTTATAAAAAGATTACTATAACTAAAACAGAAGTTTTATCTCACTTTGATTTTAAAAATATACTCTTGCTATTAATGTAGCTATAATGTGTAAATTGGTGTTTGCATTTTAAAGCCGCAATATTTAAAATATGATCAGCAACAGAAATATAGTGTGCATTTCAAATATGTTATGGGAAGGAGATTATGCAAAAACGATTGCAGAATTGATGAAAGTTTTTGCTCAAAAAAATAAAGTACTTTATGTTGACAATGCTTATACAATAAAAGATATGTTCGATGGCATGTCAGGCAAAAAATCTATTCCTTTTAAACGTGCTTTTGGTTTTGAGAATAGGCTCAGAAAAATTAAAATTGATGCAACCACTCATATTTATGTTCTTACTCCTCCTGTTGTATTAACTATTAATTTCTTACCTAAAAGTTTCATTTATAAACTGCTTTTAAAGTTTAATGGGTGGCTGATAAGAAAAAGTATTCAGCGTTCTTTACATCAATTAAACATGACTAATGATCTGATAAATATTACTGCTTTTAGTCCTGCAATTGGGGTAGCCAATGGAAGAAAATTAAAAGAAAAAACATTAATTTATCATTGCTATGATGCCATTGAATATGCCAACTGGCTTAAGAAGCATGGTGCATGGCTTGAAAAAGAATTTATGCAGATAGCAGATGCTGTTATAGTAACATCGCTGAGATTGTATGAGAAAAAGAAGCCCTTAAGCCGTTCGTGTTTTCTAGTAAAGAATGCAGCTAATATTGAGTTATTTCATGAAGGATTTAATCCTGTGATCTCTGCAAAAAAAACTATTGGATATATCGGGAGCATAGATGATAGGCTTGATTACGACCTGCTTGAATTTTTAATCAGAAGCATGCCAGATGTTGATTTTATTTTTGTAGGAAGACTTGTAGATAAGAAAGGGGAACAAATATTAAGACAGTTTAATAATGTAAAACTGGAAGGTGCAAAGGATATTCAGCAATTACCCGGATATCTAAAAGACTTTTCACTAGGCCTTATTCCTTTTGCTAAAAACGATTTTAATAAAGGTATCTACCCATTAAAGATAAACGAATACCTGGCTGCGGGAATACCGGTTGTCAGTACCAATTTTAGTTACCTCGATGAATTTAAAGATATTATTAGTATTGCAGAAACCAAAGAAGAATTCAAATCTTTTGTGGAAGATGAATTACTGAACGATTCCATAGAAAAGAAAAATACACGTGTAAAAGTAGCAAAACAAAATTCATGGGAGCATCGTGTAGATCAAATCTCTGACATAATAAATTCCCTCGAAAAAAATAACTAGGAAACAATTACGTTTAAAACTGTTTCTCTAAAATCCAAATTCGTCTTACTTTTGCAGTAACAATGTCTGTCAAAACACATACAAAATTTTGGGAAGAAACGGAGGTAGATACTATCACAGATGACCCTCGTGTGCTTATTGTATGGAACGATGAAGTGAACACTTTTGAATGGGTTATAGAAACACTGGTAGAAGTTTGTAATCATTCTGAAGTACAAGCAGAGCAATGTGCAATGCTAATTCATACTAAAGGGCAATATGCTGTAAAAGAAGGCAGCTATGATGAGTTAAAACCAATGTGCAATGCAATTACAGAAAGAGGCATTGGTGCAACAGTTGAAGTAATTGTATAATTTCTGTTTAATTTTTTTCTTTCTATTAAATGTTTATTCTCTCAAAAGAAATTTCATTTCCTGATATTGAATTAACTGATGAAGATGGGTTATTAGCAATTGGTGGCGATTTAAGTATCAAACGGTTATTACTGGCATATCGTAGCGGTATCTTTCCCTGGTATAATGAAAATGAACCTATTTGTTGGTGGAGCCCCAACCCACGCTTTGTCTTATTCCCTGATGAACTTAAAATAAGTAAGAGCATGAAAGTAGTATTGAATAAAAGAGAATTCAGTTTTACTACTAACAAAGCATTCCATGATGTTATACTTAATTGCAAAACAGTCTACAGAAAAGAACAAGGCGGTACTTGGATAAATAATCATATCATTAACGCATATACGAAATTACATGAACTTGGATTTGCTCATAGTGCTGAAGCATGGATAGACAATGAGTTGGTTGGTGGTTTATATGGTATCCGTCTTGGAAATATTTTTTTTGGAGAAAGTATGTTCAGCAAAACAAGCAATGCCAGTAAGTTTGCATTTATTAATTATATAAGTCAATTGCAAAAAGAAAATGTGAAATTAATTGATTGCCAGGTTTATACACATCATCTGGAAAACTTTGGTGCCAGAATGATTGACCGAAAACAATTTATTACAATATTAAATGCTTCATTTATAACAACTTAAATAAATTTTCGTATATATAACACCGTTATGCTGTGTTGACTTAAAAGTTAATAAACATTTTTGTTGATAAAAATTTGTTTTTAATATTATTTCATCATTAAATTTGCACCCAACTAACTAAAACTAAAAAACATGAAAAAAGTAATCTTAGCAGCGCTTATTTTATTAAGCCTTGCGAAAACAACTAATGCACAACAAGGCAGTATTTTATTGTATGGTAACTTAGGCTTTAGCAGCACCAGTTCAACAGAAGGGTCTAACACCACAAAAGGAACTAACTTTTCGATTATGCCTGGTGTCGGCTATCAGTTTAATGACAAATGGACAACCGGTTTAAACATTGGAATCATAAGTAACTCAACTACACCTAATGGTGGAACAAGTTCTACTACTTCTACTTTTAACATTGGCCCATTTTTAAGGTACACAAAACCTTTATCTAACATTTTTTCAGTGTACGGACAACTTGATCTTGGCTATACAAGCACCAGTTATCCAACGGTTGATGGAGTATCTACACCCTCATTAAGTGGATTTGCTGCAAGTGTATGGCCTGCAATTGCAATTAATGTAAATAACGGATTTGCCTTGAATTTTGCTTTCGGAGCTATTTCATATTCAAGTAATTCTCAAACAGTTTCAGGAACCAAAAATTCAAGTAATTCATTCGGTATTTCATTTGGTAGCGGCGCTTCTTTCGGAGTTTCAAAAAATTTCGGCGGAAGTAGTAAAAAATAAATTATGATCTTTTTATAATTTCAAAAGCTCTCTTTAAAGAGAGCTTTTGTTTTAATATTAAAATAATATTTTCTTTTCGGGGTTTACTTCTACAAAAGAATAAATACTGTTACGTATATAATCATTATCGGCATAAGGATTTAAAAACTCTTTCAACTCATCGCTCGAAGTAACTTTTGCTGACGAAGGCAAATGCCCCATTCCCCAAAAACTTCCCCGTTCTATTAGTAAACATAATCTTTCATTTTCTTTCAGGCCATCATCCATTACAGCAAACGTAGGCAACTGTTTATCCAATGCAGCCAATGCTTTTTTTACTTTCTTATTGTATTTAACCGGCTCATCAAGCAGTTTCATTTCATCTTTTGTAAACGGTGTCTTATCAATAAAACATAACTTTTCATTCAATTCAAATTCTTCCACCATCTTCCCCAACATTACCAAACCTTCATGTAATAAATTAAAAGAGTATAATGCCTGAAGGTTTTTTTTCTTTTTATCAATTGCCAAACGCAAATAACCACGGCTATCTTCAAACATATACAAACCAAATTTTTGAATTGGCTGTTTCTGACTTTGATTATACTTTGGCCACAATCTTCTTATCTCCACACTTTCCAATACAATTGCTTCCAGTTCACCGGCACATTCTTTATAAGTTATCTTACAAACATTACGCAAAAAATTTTGTCGCTTTCTTCCAGCATCATTCAATGTAAAATGGCTGCTCACCCTTTTCTTTAAATTGATAGCCTTACCAACATAAATAACTTTATCCTTACTATTATGAAAATAATATACACCAGCCGAAGAAGGCAACTGCTGAATTTGTTTCTTATCCAAATGCAGTGGCAGCCATTGTTCCGATGAAGTTTTTTTCAGCATCTGAGCTATATGTGTTTCAGCGCCATTAGCTAAAAGATATTCAAATAATTGCACTGTTGCTTTCGCATCACCACCTGCACGATGCCTGTTTTCAATCTTTATATTTAATGAACGGCAAAGATTTCCCAAACTATACGATGGCAATCCGGGAAAAACTTTTCTACTCAAACGTACCGTACATAATTTTTTTACAACAAGATCGTATCCAACTATTTTCAATTGATGTTTTACAAAAGAATAATCAAAGTTCACATTATGCGCCACAAAAATTTCATCTTCCAACAACTCATATAATACAGGTGCAATCTCTTCAAATGTTGGCGCATCGTCTGTCATTGTATTATCAATTCCCGTTAAAGCGGTTATATATCGCGGAATAATTTGTTGCGGATTTATCAACGTTTCAAAATGTTTCACCACTTTTGTTCCGTCGTAAATAAACACAGATATTTCTGTAATGCCATTCGCAGAAGCATAACCACCTGTAGTTTCTATATCAACAATTGCATGCATCGGACATCAAATATAATGCTACTAAATTAATTAGCAAAGCAGTTTGCCTAGAAATTAATTTTTTTTGTGACGAGCATTATTTCTTTATTCAACATTGTTGTGTCACTCACTTTTACCGCATACCTTTATTGAACAAAGTAAAAGCCAAAATTAAAACGATATGCTGTTCCAATTTTCTGAAGAACATTTAATGATTCAAAAAGCTGCCCATGATTTTGCAGTTAATGAATGTTTACCCGGCGTTATTCAAAGGGATGAATTACAAAAATTCCCAAAAGAACAAATAGAAAAATTAGCCGACCTGGGTTTTTTAGGCATAATGGTAAAGCCAGAATATGACGGCAGCGGCATGGATACCATCAGTTATGTTTTAGCAATGGAAGAAATAAGCAAAGTAGACGCAAGTGTTAGTGTATGCATGAGCGTTAATAATAGTTTGGTTTGTTATGGCATACAGGAATATGGCACAGAGGAACAGAAACAAAAATATTTAATCCCCCTGGCACAAGGTAAAAAAAATGGCGAATTATACATCGGTGCATTTCTTTTAAGTGAGCCCGAAGCCGGAAGCGACGCCACTTCGCAAAGAACTACAGCTAAAGATAAAGGAGATCATTATATATTGAACGGTGTTAAAACATGGATTACGAATGGCAACAGCGCCAGTGTTTATTTAGTGATGGCGCAAACCGATGCATCCAAACGAAGTCATGGTATTAATACTTTTATTGTAGAAAAAAATTGGCCTGGTGTAACGGTTGGCGCTAAAGAAAATAAATTGGGTATCCGTGGAAGTGATACGTATAGCATTTCATTTAATGATGTAAAAGTTCCAAAAGAAAATAAAATCGGAGCTGATGGTTTTGGTTTTTCATTTGCAATGAAAACCCTGGCCGGAGGCCGTATTGGCATTGCATCGCAGGCTTTAGGCATTGCCAGTGGCGCCTATGAAAGAGCATTGGCTTACAGTAAAGAACGCAAAGCATTTGGTAAAGAAATTATGCATCACCAGATCATTCAATTTAAACTATCGGATATGGCTACACGAATAGAAGCGGCACGTTTGCTTTGCTTAAAAGCTGCATGGGAAAAAGATCAGCAAAAAGATTATGCAGTAAGCAGTTCTATGGCAAAAGTGTATGCGTCGGAAACTGCTATGTGGGTAACTACCGAAGCCGTACAAATATTGGGTGGCTATGGCTATGTAAAAGAATATCATGTAGAACGATTAATGAGAGACGCCAAAATAACACAGATATATGAAGGCACGAGTGAAATGCAACGAATTATAATAAGCCGGTCAATATTAAAATAAAGCCAAACTCAGGTTAGATAAAGATGAATGTTAACAAAGAAAAATACCAGGAGATAATAAGTGAATTAAATGGTAAAGCTGTATTGGTAGCTGTTTCTAAAACAAAGCCTATTGAAGACATAAAGGCTTTATATGACCTTGGTCATCGTGATTTTGGAGAGAATTATGTACAGGAATTAATAGAAAAGGAAGCGCAACTTCCTAAAGATATACGATGGCACTTTATCGGCCATCTGCAAACTAATAAAGCTAAATTCATTACACCTTTCATTTACCTGATTCATGCAGTAGATAGTTTTAGTTTATTAAAAGAGATCAACAAACAAGCTGCAAAAAGTAACAGAGTAATTGATTGCTTGCTGCAGGTATACATTGCAAAAGAAGAAACAAAGTTTGGATTAGATAATCACGAAGTGGAAAATATCTTTACTACTAATTATAATGAGTTACTCGAATTAAAGAATGTTTCTGTAAAAGGATTAATGGGCATGGCATCTTTTACAAATGATATGCACAAAGTGAGAGATGAATTTCATCATTTAAAATCCTTGTATTCAAAATTATCAATTCGTAATTCTCAATTATCAATTCTTAGTATGGGTATGAGCAGCGATTACCAGGTCGCTTTAAAAGAAGGAAGCAATATGGTTCGTATCGGCAGTTTACTATTTGGGGAAAGAAATTATACAAAATAAATGAGCAAAGCATTTTGTTAAATTTTTAACAACGATGATACATTTTAGTAGAGCGTTATACCGTTTAAATTTAATAAGATAACTTTGTTATGTATTACTACCCGGTTATGCAGGCAACATTTGAAGCAGAAAAAAACAGGAAAGCTTTTATCTATACGGTGATCATTTGCATCATCTTGTTGTTGCTGGCTATTCTTATACGCTGGTCAATATTTCAGCCACCCGTTCCAGTTATACCCGACCTGATAGAAGTTAATTTAGGTAATGACCTTGAAGGTTATGGAAAAGAACAACCATTAATTAAAGGAGAAATGTCTTCTACTCAGCAACCGATTGAAGAATTACATCAAAAATCATCTGCTGCAAGAGATGAAGCATCAAAAGATATTCAGGCAGATGAGAATGATGATAAGGATGCAGCGCCGGTTGTTAAACCGAAAAAGCCTGATCCAACAGTAAATACTATTGCAAAACAACCTGCAACTAATCATATTAAAAATAATAATCCTGAACCTGTAGTAAAGCCAACACCGAAACCACAAAAGCCTTTATTTGCTTATAATGGCCCGGGAAAAGGTAATGGCAACGGTGCAACTACGGATAATGGTTACCGTTATCAAGGTAATAACCCTAATGGTCATGACGATGCCGGTACTACAAGTGGTAATGCAGATAGTTATGGAGATTCGCCAAATGGTAAATCAGGTGGACCAAGAATTATCAAAGGCGACAGAAAGATAATTCGTTATTATTCTTTTACAGACAATCTTGATAAGGCTACAGTTAATGCAATCATTAAAGTGTCTGCTGATGGCAAAGGTTCTTTTGCAGGCTTTGATAAGGGTTCTTCAACAAGGAGTCAGGCATATGCTAATGCAATCGCACAACATCTTAATCAAATACAGTTTGATAAATCTGATCATGAATCATTAGTCACAGTTCAGTTTAATTTCAACGTAAATTAATTTTTCTTTATTCTCCAGGATTCTCTTACTTCGCATTTATCATTTCAAAAATTAAATGAATTACGAACAAACGATTGAATATCTATATTCCCAACTTCCAATGTTCAGCCGCATAGGTGCTGCTGCTTATAAAGAAGATCTGCACAATACTATTGAACTTTGCAATGCATTAAATAATCCTCAAACAAAATTTAAAAGCATCCATGTCGCCGGCACCAATGGTAAAGGCTCTGTAAGCCACATGCTGGCAGCCATTTTGCAACAAGCAGGATATAAGACAGGATTGTACACTTCTCCTCATCTAAAAGATTTTAGGGAAAGGATAAAGATTAACGGCGAGATGATCGCTAAAAATTTTATAGTTGACTTTGTTGAGCGGACTAAAAAGATAACCGAAGAGATACAACCATCTTTTTTTGAATTGACAGTCGCTATGGCATTTGAATATTTTGCCGAACTGCAAGTAGACGTTGCCGTTATAGAAACTGGTCTTGGGGGAAGATTAGACAGCACCAATATCATCACCCCTATCCTATCAATCATTACCAATATTGGTTACGACCACATGAATATATTAGGTAACACATTGAAAGAAATCGCAACAGAAAAAGCAGGTATCATAAAAGCAGGAATACCTGCCGTAATCAGTGAATATACAGAAGAAACAAAAACAATATTTCTTAAAAAAGCAAAAGAAGTAAATGCTCCGATCTATTTTGCACAAGAACAATTTAAAACGTATGACCCGATAGTTACTGCTCACTCATTAACAATAGATGTGGAAGATATTTCCAATAAGTGCAGGGAAACTTTTATATTAGATTTAAACGGGGCGTACCAGGTAAAGAATTTATTAGCCGTCTTATCAGCTGAAGGTATTTTAACGAAGCAGGGTTTTAAAATTACCAACGAAGCTGAAAAGTATGGCTATGCCAATGTAAAAAAACTAACAGGCCTACATGGAAGATGGGATGTGATACAGGAAAACCCGACTATTGTTTTAGATGTAGCACATAATGAAGATGGAATAAAACAAATTCTAAAATCTAAATTTCCTGTTCAGGATTCTAAAACACATTTTGTAATTGGCTTGGTTAAAGATAAAGAAATTGATAAAGTACTTTCTCTTTTGCCTAAAGGTGCAACTTATTATTTCACTCATTCACATATTCCAAGAGCTTTGTCAGGAAAGGGTTTAAAAAATAAAGCATTAGAATTTAAATTGAAAGGAGATTATTTTGAAAACGTAAATGATGCTATTAAAGCTGCAAAACAAAAAGCAAATAAAGATGATCTGATTATTGTATGTGGAAGTGTTTTTTTAATTGGAGAAGTTGAGACATCGCTAATAGAATAATTTTTATTCGCTTAAAAAAAGTTCAATAAAGGTATGCCGTACAAGTGAGATTATTCTTTCCTTTTACTAAAAGAATAACAGAACAAGTTCACAACGATGCTTAATTGAAAAACTTAAGCTGATAACAAAATCCTATTTGTTTTCATCCAACTTTTGAAAGGCATAAAACATACAACAAGCATGCAATGCCTGTACAAATTCATTTTGCAACAACATTCTTCTTACTTCATCCAACGGCAATAAAATGACTTCAATATCTTCATTGGCATCAAGCTTTTGCGATGTGATTTTCTTTCCACCTTTTACCAAAAAAAAATGCGTGTAATTATCCAGTACGCCTGGGTTTGCAGCTATTTTACCAACATATTCGTAAGAAGAAAACTCATAACCGGTTTCTTCCAGCAATTCTCTTGCAATTGCTTTTTGCGGTTCTTCATTTTTGTCAATAAACCCGCCGGGTATTTCTAAAACAGTTTCGTCTATGGGATGCCGGTATTGACGTGTAAGAACAACCTGATTATCTTCTGTTATTGCAAGAGCACAAACTGAGATTGGCAATTCTACAACAAAATACGGATCAACAATCTGCCCGTCTGGCCTTTCACAGCGGTCCCGACGGGCAGTAAAATATGAATGTTTTGATATATATTCAGAAGATAATATTTTCCAGTTCATTAAAACAAATAGTTAGTAGTGATAGCAAATAGTAAGTTACCAACCATTGCGTTCCCTGAGTTTAGTAATGTGTGCAGTATGGTGTTTGCCGTGCCATGCATAAACAGCCATCAAACTCCATAAAGTAAAAGTCCGTTTATGTTCAGGATGAAAAAGTGTTCTTTGCCATTCATCATCTTTCATATTCTTTAATATTTCTACCCAGCGTGTATGTAGTGTATACAATAACGTTAGTGACACATTTATAGGAATATTCTTTGTGTCTGAAAGGTTTGCCCACAACGCTTCTTCATACGGTTTAATAGTTGGATTATCTTCTGTTAGTCCAAGTTTAAAACGTATATATGCATTCATGTGGCTATCGGCTACATGATGCACGACCTGTTTTACTGTCCATCCATCATGGCGATAAGGAGTATTCAACTGCGCTTCATCCAGATTAAGTACAGCATTCTCTATCATCTGCGGCAGAAACTCGATTTCTTTAATTGCAGCTTTTTTTAACTCTTCAGAAAAAGATTCCTTGCCTGTAAAAAGCTGATTCTCTACCTTACCAATGGGGTATCGCAGGTCTTCACTCATAACATTACTTTGCCTTAGCTGGTTTTATTCCTAATAATTCCATTTCAAAAATCAATGTAGCGCCGCCGGGAATTGCATTGCCTGCACCTTTTTCACCATAGGCTAATTGGCTTGGTATGTATACTTTGTACTTATCTCCAATATGCATCAACTGCAATATTTCTGTCCAACCCAATATAACTCCACTAACGGGAACGGTTAATGGCTCTCCTCTTTTATAAGAATTGTCAAATTCTGTTCCATCTATCAATGTTCCTTTATAATTGGCTACTACAGTATCCTGCGCTCTGGGAGATTCGGAAACAGAATCAGATTTCTTAAGTATTTCATATTGCAATCCATCTGGCAATGTAATCACGCTAGGACGTTTTGCATTTGTCGCCAAAAACTCTATCCCTGCTGCTTTTGCTTTGGCTGATTTTTTATCTGAAATAGATTTTAAACGTTGCTGAATAGTTTTATTTGCCTGGGTTTGGTCCAATAAAACAGGCTTGCTTTTATATACATCGTCAAGCGCTTTTTGCATAACAGAATAATTAACACCTTCAAGTCCCTGTTCTTTTAAATTATTGCCAATGTTCAATCCTAAAGCATAACTGAATGAATCATTTTCATTCTTTAATATTGATATAGCAGGTTTTACCGTCACTATTTTTACAGTCGGCTTAACTTTTACTGCAGATGTATCTGCTTTAGGTTTTACCTGGGCATTAACTGTTGCAACTGTTAATGTAAATACACTTAATCCAAAAAAGAACTTCTTCATTGTTTTGTTTTTTATTTAAATGATTATTATATAAAATTATTCTTCCCTGATTTCTTTTCCTGTAAGATGAATAAATACATCTTCGAGGTTGGCAGCCTTTACTTGTTTGGGTCGTTCAAAACCTGAAGCCACCAGGTCGTCTATCATTTTATCCGGCGAAGCTAATGAAATAATTTTTCCTTCATCCATAATCGCGATCCTGTCACACAATTGTTCTGCTTCGTCCATATAATGAGTGGTGATAATAACGGTTGCTCCTTTTGAACGTATGTCTTTTATCAGATCCCATAAATTTCTTCTCGCCTGCGGATCAAGGCCTGTTGTAGGTTCATCCAGGAAAATTATTTTGGGTTTATTGATAAGGGTTGTTGCAATGGAGAAACGTTGTTTTTGCCCCCCACTTAATTCTTTATATTTATTCGTTGCTTTTTCTTCCAGGTTAACCAGTTTCAATAAATCCATTGGGTTTACCGGTTGATTATACAAACCGGAAAACAATTGTATCAACTCAACCAGCTTAAGCCCCGGATAAAATCCAGATGTTTGCAATTGTACACCTATGATCCTTTTTATCTTATCTTTTTCGTTATCAAGATTCAATCCATCTACAATTACTTCTCCACTTGTTTTCTCACGCAATGTTTCAATAATTTCCAGTGTTGTCGATTTGCCGGCACCGTTAGGTCCCAGCAAACCAAATATCTCTCCTTCATATACATCAAAGGAAATACTTTTCACAGCTTCAAAAGAGCCGTAATTCTTTTTTAAATTTTTTACAGAGATAATTGTGTTCTGCATTTCTCTATTATTATTCTAATTAACCCTGCTTCAGATAACTTTCCAGTTCTTCCATCATTAATTTGCTTCCTATAAAGAATGGCGTACGTTCATGCAAAGCCGTTGGCTGAATATCCAATATACGTTGTTTGCCATCCGTAGCAATACCGCCAGCCTTTTCAACAATGAATGCAAACGGGTTACACTCATATAATAATCGCAATTTTCCTTTTGGCCTATCGGTTGTACCGGGATACATAAATATCCCTCCTTTTATTAAATTTCTATGCACATCTGCCACCATGCTTGCGATATACCTTTGCGTATAAGGGCCACCGTTATCTGCCGTTTTGCGCTGGCATTCATGAATATAATCCTGTACAGGTTTTATATACTTAAAAAAATTCCCGTGATTCACTGAATAAATTTTCCCTGAATCAGGGCTCTTAATATCGGGATGACTTAATGAAAATTCACCAATAGAAGGATCCAATGTAAAACCATTTACTCCCCTTTTAGTAGCATACACCAAAATAGTCGATGAACCATAAATTACATATCCTGCGGCCACTTGTCTATTTCCAGGTTGCAAAAAATCTGCCGCTACTGCCGGTTTGCCAATTTCAGAAACCCTTCTGTACACACTAAAAATAGTGCCAATAGAAACATTCACATCAATATTTGCACTCCCGTCTAATGGATCGAAAAGACAAATATATTTACTGTTGTTACTTACCTCATCATCAAATACCACAATATTTTCCAGTTCTTCGCTTCCAATACCGGCGCAGCTAATTCCATGTCTCAATACACCTACAAATTGGTTATTAGCAAATATGTCTAATTTTTTTACTTCTTCCCCTTGTACATTGGTCGTACCATAATCGCCTAAAATATCCACTAGTCCTGCTTTGTTCACTTCCACATTTACCCGTTTAGCTGCAAGCCCAATATCACGCAAAAGCCCCGATAATTCACCAGTTGCTTGGGGATGGGCTCTTTGTTGTTGTATAGTAAATTCGTCGAGTGTTAGAATCCTGCGGTCAATAGCCATAGTTAATTTCTAATTGCAGATTATAGATTTTAGATTTGCGGTTCAAAAGTAATAAGAATAAGCGTTCAAACGAATACAATTTTAAATTTTAAATTAACAGGTTAATGAAAGTATTCAAATTTGGCGGGGCAAGTATCAGCAGTGTTGAAAGAATTCAAAATGTAGGAAACATCCTCCAATCTTATAAAGAAGAAAAAATATTCATTATTATTTCGGCTATGGGTAAAACCACTAATGCCCTCGAAAAGGTAGCCGAAGCTTTTTACCAAGGCAAAAAAGAAGAAGCACTTCAACTTTTTCATCAGGTAAAAGAAAGCCATTTGAATATAGTTAAATATTTGATTACACTTAACTGGCTTCAAACAGAAAATCAGTTAAAAGATTTTTTTACAGAAGTAGAATGGTTGCTGCATGATAAACCTGTACGTGATTTTGATTATTACTATGACCAGATCATATGCTGTGGAGAATTGCTTAGCACCGTTATCGTAAGCAATTATTTAAATGAAATTAGTTTTAAAAATAAATGGTTAGATGTTAGAGATATTTTTAGAACGGATGATAATTTTCGTGATGCAACTATTGACTGGAATTATACTCAACAAAAAATAAATGATGCTATTATTCCACTCTTTGAAGAAAATAATATTATTATAACACAAGGTTTTATTGGTGCCACTAATGAAAATGAAAGCACTACACTTGGACGTGAAGGAAGCGATTACAGCGCTGCAGTATTTGCCAATATGCTTGATGCAGAAAGCCAGACAATCTGGAAAGATGTAGAAGGAGTAATGAATGCCGACCCAAAACAATTTGCTGATACACAATTTATAAAGGCATTGAGTTATGCCGAAGTAATTGAAATGGCATTTTATGGAGCACAGGTTATTCATCCTAAAACCATCAAACCATTGCAAAACAAAAACATTCCTTTGCATGTACGATGTTTTTTAAAACCGCAACTAACGGGAACGGTTATAAGCAACAAGCCGGTTCATGGTCTTCCACCAATCATTGTAATAAAAGAGAAACAGGTATTAATGCAGCTAAGCGCTAAAGATTTTTCTTTTGTGGAAGAAAAGCCAATCGGCTACTTGCATGAATTATTTGACAGTGTAAAGATTCGTCCCAATCTGTCCCAAAACACCGCTATCAGTGTGTTTTGTTGCTTTGATGACTGGTCGGAGAAGATAGAAAAATTAGCATTGGCTGCTTCCGAATTGTTTGATGTACAAATTGAAAAAGGCCTTACACTTTTAACAATACGGCATTATAATGAAGAAATTGTAAATGAATTAACTGCTAATAAAATTGAATTGCTTAGTCAAAAGACAAAAGAGACGATACAAGTGTTGATGAAAGAAGTCTGAGAATTATTTATTAACTACATATTCGCCTCTCTTATCAATTAAGATAACAGGCAATTCTTTTTTCTCTTCAAAATAATCGAAAGCATCTTTTAATGTAGTGTCAAAATGCTGTAAGGATTGATTTTCTTTAGTAGCCTGGGTAAGATAATCAAAAGATTTTTTTACATTGTATTTAACAGGAAATACATGCACTGGTATAAAATCCTGACCTTGCGATTTTACATAAGTTGCCAACAAATAAACTTCTTCAATAGGCGCATCTGTAATAGGAATGCAACCGGTGGATACACAATCGCCATGAATATAAATATCACCACCGGGACGAAGATGTAATGAATCGCTTAGAATTTTATCCGATGCATTGGGATAATTTAAACCCAAAGCCAAATGATAATTACTATTGGGATTAAATTCATTTATATAATAAAATCCTTCTGGTACCTGGTAATCACCTTCCATACGTTTAGGTCCCATTGTACCACTTTGCATACAAACTTTATAGGTCTTGAAAAGCTTGAAAGGTTGTTTAACATCATTCTTTACCCAAACTTCCATTACACGATCATACTTAAAAGAGCGGATGTACATTTCTTTCGGTGGCCATGCAAGTTGTTTAGCCTGAAATTGTTTTTTGAGAGTATCCTGCGTACGATCAAAGCTATTATCAATGTTTAAAGAAGAAGTATTAATATTAACAACTGAGTTTTGAGAAAAAGCAGAAAAACCTGCAACTATAGCAACAGTACATAAAATTATATGTCTTGTAAACAACTTCTTCATGTAAAATTTGGGGATTACCAACTAGAACGCAATATTACAAGAAATTATTAAGCCAATAAAACTTTATAGGAAAAATTGTGGAAAAATTTACAGTTCTGTAGCAGTTCTACTACATAATATTACTATCCTTTTTGAAGTCGCCTCTTAAAAGACAGATAAGCCTATATATTTGCGGTATGAAAAAAGTCGGAATTCTTGGCGGCGGCCAATTGGGCAGAATGTTGTTACAGGCTGCTGTTAATTATCCGGTAGAGACCTATTTATTAGAGAATGATAAGGATTGCCCTGCAGCACATCTATGTCATCATTTTACCAAAGGCAATATTACCAGCTTTGATGATGTTTATACTTTTGGAAAAGGATTAGATGCAATTACCATCGAGATAGAAAGTGTAAATGAAGAGGCTTTGGAACAATTGGAAAAAGAAGGTATAAAAATTTATCCCAAACCATCTGCACTAAGAACTATAAAAAATAAAATTTTACAAAAACAATTTTATAAAGCCAACGAAATACCTACCAGCGATTTTATTATCACGCAAAACCTGGCAGACTTAAATCATCATACCACTTTTTTACCTGCAGTTCACAAAATTGGAATCGGTGGATACGATGGACGAGGTGTACAGGTTATTAAAACCAAAGAAGACATTTTCAAAGGTTTTGATACTCCCGGTGTATTAGAAAAAATGATCAACATAAAAAAAGAAATAGCAATTATTGTAGGGATCAATGATAACAATGAAACTACTTTGTATCCCGCAGTTAATATGGTTTTTAATCCTGCACTTAACTTGCTTGATTATCAAATAAGCCC
>Ga0207018_1042_pt1 | contig 16745 bp, 15 predicted proteins | sample Alteio_BWMinCont_52_FD_153476 | JGI IMG/M metagenome (GOLD analysis project Ga0207018, IMG submission 153476) | Enriched cells from forest soil in Barre Woods Harvard Forest LTER site, Petersham, Massachusetts, United States -... | ecosystem: Environmental > Terrestrial > Soil > Temperate forest >...
ATCATAGTACATGCAGTTGCAGCTGCTTCAGTGCTAATGCCATAAGCAGCTACTAAAAATGGAACTCCCCACAACGCGGCAAATGCTGCGATCGGTGCCCAAACCATGAATGAATAGAGTGCAAGAAACCAAGTTTGGCTGTTGTAACACACCTGTTTTACACTTTGTACAACGGTTTTTTCAGAGGTGGCTTGAAATTTATTTCCTTGTAAAACAACTTCAGGACTGTCGCGAACAGCAAGCCAAGTCAGTAGCCCTAATATCATACCTAGCATGGACAAAGCGAGAATAGTAGGTCGCCATCCCCAATGACCAACGGCGATCCTTAACGGTGTTTCTCCTACAATAGCACCGACACAACTCATGAACTGAACCAAGCCAGTTAACATCGCGAAATAGCGGGCAGGAAACCAACGGGAAATTAGAAGTAAGGTACCGATGAATGAAAAAGCCGAACCCATGCCCATCATAAAGCGGCCCGCAGAGGCCATAGCAACATTGCTACTTATTCCAAAAATCAAAGCACCCATCGCGCAGGTCAAGATCGCAGCGGTAGTTAAGCGTCTAGGCCCAAAACGATCAAACAAAAATCCTGCGGGAAGTTGCATTGGCGTATAGGCATAATAATAAAAAGCCGCCATGGTTCCTAAGCTCACTGCATTAAGTCCAAAATCGCGAATGAGTTCGTGAGTCATGACGGCTGGCGAAACCTGTAATATAAATTCGTATAGGTAAAATAGAGAAGCGAGTATACAAATACTCGCTGCGAGTAAGGTAGGTTTTTCCGTGACCAATGCATGTATTTTTTGTATCGTTATTTTTGCTAAGCATAATATGTAGACCGAGTAATTGATGAAATGGCAGCGATGGCCGGCAACGATCAGACCATAGTAGAAGCTTCATCTTGGAAGTGTTGCTTACAATGAGTTTCTTGAACAAAAAATTTGCTTATAACGAATGCCAGAATGTAACACAGAGGTAGGATAAAAAAGGCTTTACGGTATTCAGCGATTCCATAAAACGGAGCGTCTTTATGCATGACACCAGCCCAGTTGTGGTATAGCAAAATGCCTATCAGTGGTTGAAATAGGGCTCCACCAGCAACGACCGCCATGTTATTAAGACCAATGGCTGTGCCCACGATGGAGGATGGGTTATTGTCTCGGACGACACCAAAGGACAACGCTTGTCCTGAGGCTGATAATCCAAAGACGAACAGGACAATATACAACCACATTAGTGGTAATGGAGGGGCGTAAATCACGGTGGTCAGGCTGATGATGCCTAGAAAGGCGGAAAGGCTCAAAGGAATGGAACGGGATCGGATTTTATCCGACCACCAACCTAACAGTGGGCTACCCAGCCCAATGCCAAGCCAGATCATAATACACGCCCCAGAAGCGGATTCTGTGTTGATTCCGTAGTGAATGACTAAAAATGGAATACCCCATAAAGCAGCAAACGCGGTAATGGGGGCCCATATGGCGAATGAGTAGAGGGCAATTAACCAAGTTTGCCTATTACTGCAAACTTGTAATAGGCGTTGTAATTCACTTTTTTTAGAAGAACATTGAAATTTTTTACCTTGCAAGACAGTTTCTGGGCTGTCGCGAACAATTACCCACACGAGCATTGTTAAGAAAATTCCTATGATGGAGAGGCCAATGAGGGTCGATCGCCATCCTAAATGATTCATCGTGGCGACCAAGGGGGCCTGGCCAGCAATGGCGCCTACAGAACTCATGAGTTGTACAAGACCTGTTAGCAGGGCAAAATATCGCGGATGGAACCAACGGGAAACGAGTAACAGGGCACCGATGAAGGAAAAAGCAGAACCGATACCCATGAGGAGCCGACCCATGGATGCCATTGAAACGTTTGGTGTTGTGCCGAACAGCAGCGCGCCTACTGCACAGAGTAGGGTGGCCAGTGTAAGGAGGCGGCGCGGTCCAAAACGATCAAACAGCAGGCCAGCAGGCAGTTGCATCGGCGTATAGGAATAGTAGTAAAATGCAGCCATCGTTCCCAGGCTTGCCGCATTTAAGTTGAGGTCACGCATCAGTTCATTGGTCATGACAGCAGGGGAGACTTGCAGGATGAATTCGTACATGTAAAACATCGCAGCAAGGGTACAAATGACCGAAGCAAGAAAGAATTGCTTTTTTAGTGCGTAGGGAATGCTATGCACTAGAACGGCTTCGTTGTCATACATCATTAGATCATCTAGGTCACATATTTCATGAAACAATAAGGGATTGAGATTTTGATTGCAAGCCGCAATGGGACCTCGATAGATTGAGTATCTTGATTTACCTGCTGTAATGTGAATCTAGGGGATAGTTTGCTATACTGCGTCGCCTCTGTTGCCGGGATGGCGGAATCGGTAGACGCGCCGGACTCAAAATTCGGTGATGGTGACATCGTGTGGGTTCAAGTCCCACTCTCGGTACCATGTTTTTAGTGCTCATGCTTTGAATAAATTGATTGTGACGGCGATCATGTCTGAGATTAAGACAGTGTTGGGCTTTGATTTTGGCTTGCAACATATCGGTGTAGCAGTCGCGCATACTTCACCGGCGATGGCACAGCCGTTAACTAGTTTAAATGCATCAAAGGAAGAGCCGCTGTGGAGAGAGATTGCTGCTCTACTAAAACTGTGGTCTCCTGATGCCTTAGTCGTTGGTATACCATTAAATATGGATGGTACGGATCAAGCGATAACGCATTTTTCTCGTGATTTTTCAAAAAATTTAGAACAACGTTTTCATTTGCCTGTTTTTTTCGTCGATGAACGATTGACTACGGTTGAAGCTCGTTCGCGTTTATTTGCATCAGGGGGATACAAAGCGTTACAGAAGAAGGCCATTGATAGCGTTTCAGCGCAGCTGATTCTAGAAACTTGGCTAGATTCCTGTTTGTGACTAGATTTTTATCATGAGTAGGGCATTATTTAAATCGACATCCATTGTTGCTACGATGACTTTTGTATCGCGGATTTTAGGTTTTGCGAGAGATATCATAGCGGCGAGAATTTTTGGTGCGACAGCAGCTGTGGATGCGTTTTATATCGCTTTCAAAATTCCTAACTTCATGCGTGGTTTATTTGCCGAAGGCTCTTTTTCAACCGCGTTTGTCCCTACGTTAGCACACTATAAGCAAACACAGAGCGAAAGAGAAATACAACAGTTTATTGCACATATGACAGGTGTGCTTGGCCTGATCCTGTTGATAGTGAGTGTAGTGGGTGTTTTAGGAAGCAAGGGCTTGATCGCGCTTTTTGCGCCTGGACTCGATCCCTATCGGTTTCAGTTAGCCAGCGAAATGTTAAGGATAACTTTTCCTTATTTGATGTTAATTTCTTTAACCGCGCTGATAGGGGCTATTTTAAATTGTTATGGACTATTTTGGGTTCCTGCGTTTACACCCGCCTTATTAAATCTCTGTTTAATTGCAACATCATTTGGCATGACACGCTACTTTGATGTACCCGTAAAAGCGCAAGCATTTGGTGTATTATTGGCGGGATTACTGCAACTTGGATTTCAATTACCCTTTCTGAAACAGCTCAACCTTTTACGCAGACCGCGCTTTAAGAGGCGTGATCCGGGCGTACAGCAGGTTTTAAAACTCATGCTCCCCGCTTTGTTTGGAGCTTCTGTGGGGCAAATCAGTTTATTGCTCAATACCGTTTTTGCATCCTTTTTAGTAGCAGGTAGTGTTACTTGGTTATATTACTCTGATAGGCTGGCTTATTTTCCTTTAGGTATTTTTGGCGTTGCTCTCATGACAGTGCTATTACCGCACCTATCTCGCCAATATGCTGCGAAAACTCCTGAAGCATTTTCCAGTACAGTAAACTGGGGTTTGCGTTGCAATTTGTTGATAGGTATCCCTGCTTCGCTGACTTTGTTAATTCTATCAGGACCTTTAATTATCAGTTTATTTCATTATGGTAAATTTACTTTACATGATGTGTTGATGACTCAACGTAGTGTAGTGGCCTATGCTGTAGGTTTGCAGGCTTTCATGTTGATTAAAATATTGGCAGCTACTTTTTATGCACAACAAAATATTCGCACGCCGGTTCGTCTAGGAATTATTGCATTACTAGTAAATGTATTTCTTAACGCGTTGTTGATTTTTCCGTTTAAACATGCTGGTTTAGCTTTAGCAAGTTCCTTATCTGCTTGGTTGAATGCAGTTTTGCTACTACAAGGGCTAAGGGCACGTGGCATTTTGCGGTGGCAATCAGGCTGGATACTTTTTATGTGGCGTTTATTATTTGCCAACGGCGCACTCGGTTTATTTCTTTACTGGACGGCAGCTTCTTTGTCCGTTTGGTTACAGTGGGATTGGCGACAACGTTTCCTGCACATTGTATCGTTGGGTTTTGTATCTATCCTCGTTTATGTCGGCTGTTTATGGATAAGTGGTTTGCGTTTCCAAGATCTAAAAGCAACGCCATGACCGAATTGATTCGTGGGTTATACAATTTAGGTGACAGAAACAAGGGCTGTGTGTTGACTATTGGTAACTTTGACGGTTTGCATCGTGGACACCAGGCTCTCATTCGAGTCTTACGACAGCAAGCAGAACGTTTAAAATTACCCAGCTGTGTAATGCTTTTTGAGCCTCATCCCCAGGAGTTTTTTTTAGGAGAGAAAGCGCCAGCACGCTTGATGAGTTTGTGTGAAAAGGTAAAAATTTTTCGAGAATTATCTGTGGATAGAGTTTGTTGTTTGCGTTTTAACCAGTGCTTGGCAGATATGGAAGCAGAAGCCTTCATCAAGGAAATTTTAGTTCAGCGATTAGGAGTACACTTGGTAGTAATAGGAGATGATTTTAAATTTGGTAGAACGCGTCAGGGTGATTTTGATCGCTTAAAAAAATGCGGGCAACAGTATCAGTTTGAAGTTTATAGAACTAAGACTGAGTTGTTATCTGGACAACGCATAGGCAGCTCTCGGGTACGTGATGCGGTAGAGCGGGGAAATTTTGTTTTGGCATCGCAATTATTAATGCGGCCTTTTACACTCAGCGGTCGTATTATTCGTGGCGAACAACGCGGTCGTTTGTTGGGTTTTCCTACCGCAAATATTTCCTTGCATCGTTTGATTTTGCCATTAACTGGTGTTTTTGTCGTTCGTGTGCATGGTGTTGGAAAAAAACCTTTGCATGGAGTCGCAAACTGCGGTATAAGGCCGACAGTCGACGGCTTAAAGAAGTTATTAGAGGTGCATTTGTTGGATTTTTACAAAAATATCTACGGATGTAAGTTGGAAATAGAATTTTTAGAAAGGATTCGTGACGAAAGAAAATTTGCTTCCTTAGAGGCACTGAAAGAGCAAATTACTAAAGATGTCAGTTTTGCTACAGAATATTTTACTTCTAAGTCATACGTGTAGATCTGCGTACAGGTTGATTACTTTAAGGTTTCAATGTAAGTATCCGTTTTGATGTAGTGGGGGCTGTTTATCTTTACAGGGAGCGGTGACGTGTAATTTTCACGACTGTTTTAACAGTTCGGATCAAGCGTATTACTTTGGCAAGGTGTTTTCGATTTTTGACCGACAAAGTGAAATGTACAGTGCAATGCTTTCGATCTCGATTATCGATGCTAATGTTGTCAATATTGGTATCTGCTTTGGCGATTTGATGTGTTAAGTGCGCGAGGACGCCGCGTTCATTTAAGGTTTCAATGTAAGTATCCGTTTTAAAGAAACCGTCGGTCGTTTTTTCCCATTGCAAGGGAACACTGCGCTGACGGTTTTTTTCTAACAATCGTATTGCATACTTGCAGCGTTGTAAGTGCGCAGTAAGGCCATGCCCGGCATTGAGTAATCCGACGATTTCATCATCAGGAATAGGACGACAGCATGCAGAAAACGTAATTAAACTGTGGTCGGCGCCTTTGATAAATAAAGGCAGAGGGCTTGCTTTTTTTTGCTTAGAAATTTTTTTTTGATTATATAGGATAGTGGAAATCAACAGTGGATGGGTATAGCCTAAGCCTATCGATTCAAGCAAATCCTCAAAGGAAGCAAAGTGGAATTTTATTAAGATTTTATTAAGATGTTTCTCTTGTAAGTGGATGGAGTCCTGACCCAGGGGTAGTAATGCGTTGTCGAGTAGGCGTTGGCCGAGTTGAACGGCTTCGTTGTGCTGTTTTGTTTTAAAAAATTGACGAATGTGGCTGCGTGCTCGGCCGGTGGCAACAAAATCTAACCAACGTGAATCTGGCAAGGCTTGTGGATCGGTAATAATTTCCACGGTTTGTCCACTTTGTAGTGGGTTGCTTAAAAGCACCAACTGCTTGTCGATTCTGGCCGCAACACAATGATCACCTATATCAGAATGAACGGCATAGGCAAAATCGATTGGTGTGGCTTTCTGTGGAAGCTCGATGATGTCTCCTTTCGGTGTAAAAATATAGATGTCACTGGGAAAAAGATCTATTTTAACTGTTTCTATAAATTCCAAAGAGCTGGGAGTGATTTTTTGAATGTCTAGTAGTCGTTTTAGCCATTCACGTGCACGTAAATGAGGTCTTAATTCATTTTCTTTGTTCTGTTCTAGCCAATAACTGACGATGCCGTGTTCAGCACAATTATCCATGTTGATAGTGCGAATTTGGATATGTATTGGAGTGCTAGGTCCAAATACTGTGCTATGTAAAGCTTGATAACCGTTCGCTTTTGGTAAGGCAATGTAATCATGAAAATGATCTGGTAGCGGCTTATACAGATTATGTACAGCACCTAGAACGCGATAACAGCTATCTGTACTGTCAACAATGATGCAAAAAATAGGTATATCTATAATTTCATGAAATGCTAAATGGTTATCACGCATCTTTTTGTAAATGGGATATAGGTGCTTTTTTTTATGCCAAATTTCACTGGGTTTTAAGTGATGTTGCTGTAGACAAGCTCTGAAATCTGCCTCAATTTTACTAACTAATGCTTTGCGTTTACGCCGGGCCCTCTGTAATACCGATTGCAAGATGCGGTAGCGCCAGGGATAGAGGCTAAATAAACAAAGATCTTCCAGTTCAATACGCATGGCATGCATGCCTAGGCGTTGTGCAATCGGTGCATAGATATCCAGGGTTTCTTTGGCAATACGTCGTCGTTTTTCAGTGGACACTGCCGAGATCGTACGCATGTTATGTAATCTATCTGCTAGTTTTATCAAGATGATGCGGATGTCTTTTGCCATCGCGAGTAACATTTTTCGAAAATTTTCTGCTTGTGCTTCCGCACGGCTCTGAAATTGAATTTGTTTCAACTTGCTTAACCCATCAACCAATTCGGCAATTTCGGAACTGAAAGTAGTCGTTAGCACGTTTTTTTCAATAGAAGTATCCTCGATGATATCGTGCAGAATAGCGACGATAAGCGTCTGCGAATCCATGCGCATCTGTGCGAGAATTTTGGCGACGGCAATGGGGTGAGTTATGTACGGATCACCGTTATGTCGCCGCTGGCCAGCATGGGCTTTATCAGCAAATTGATAAGCAGTATAGATCCGTTGGATCTGCTCAATGGGCAAGTATTCTTGCAATTCTTGTTTGAGCTCACTAAACAGTTGCATGCCAGCCCCGGTATCTAGTGTTTATTGATCCGTGCTCTGTTTACCCTCTACACTGACGGGTTTTCCTTCTGCTGCATAGAGACGTCCACTAGCGATCTCTCTCAATGCAATGACAGTGGGTTTGTCATTTTCCGGCTCCACCAAAGCCATACCACCCTGGGCAATTTGATTGGCGCGCTTTGACGCCTTCAGGACTAGTTCAAAGTGGTTGCTGATCTTTCCTTTTAAGCAATCTTCAATAGTAATGCGAGCCATATTTTTTCTCTCTATTTTGACTGAAATTAATAAAATCTCCTGTACGCAATCCAGCGCTGTAGAATGATATACAGATCACTCTAAGGCACCTCTAACCTTGCTATTTTACTTCAATATATCGTTATGATGTAGCCTGCGCGGCTCATCGGTCCATTTATCCCCGTGTAAACTCCGCTACTCGCTGCTATCACACCTAGTCTTGAAGCAAAATTTCTAATTTCTAGAGGTGCTCCATGGTTTATGTCCCATCTCTATCTGGCCTGCATGAAGGCGGTCGTTACGTCCAGCATTCTGTTAGAAAAACCCCATTCATTATCGTACCAAGCCAACACTTTGACAAAGTCACCAATCACACGAGTTTGGGTAGCATCTACGGTGGAGGAAGCCGGATTATGGTTGTAGTCAATGGAGACTAGCGGTTCTTCACAATAATTTAAGATACCAGCGAGTGTTGTTTCTTTAGAAGCTTGTTGCAAAATTTGATTTACCTCGCCAGCAGTTGTCAGTCGTTTTGATTGAAAACTTAAATCTACAAGAGAAACATTGATAGTAGGAACTCGGATCGACAAACCATCTAATTTTCCTGCTAACGCTGGTAAAACTAAACCGACAGCATTAGCGGCACCTGTTTTGGTGGGAATCATCGATTGCGTAGCGGATCTTGCTCGATGCATATCACTATGATGGATATCCAGCAACACTTGATCGTTAGTAAAGGCGTGAATAGTAGTCATCAAGCCTTGGATAATGCCGAGTTTTTCGTGCAACGGTTTCACTAAAGGTGCTAAGCAATTCGTCGTGCAGGATGCGTTTGAAATAATCCTGTGATCGGCTTTGAGGATATGATGATTCACTCCATAGACGATGGTTGCATCGACCTCTTTGCCGGCAGGAGCTGAAATAATCACCTTTTTTGCACCGGCAACGATATGCTTTGAGGCTTTATCACGTGTAGTGAACAGGCCGGTACATTCATGTACGACATCCACCTGCAAAGCCTTCCAAGGCAATTTTTCTGGATCACGCTCACACAGCATTTTGATACGATGACCGTTAATGACTAAATGATCATCTTCAATGGTTACAGTACCCGGAAATTTTCCATGAGTGGTGTCGTAACGTGTTAGATGAGCATTGATATTGATATCGCCTAGATCATTCACTGCTATGATCTCTACATCATATTTCTCGGGTGCTTCAAACAGCGCCCTCACTATATTGCGTCCGATGCGTCCGTAACCGTTGATGGCTATCCGCGTTTTCATTGTGCTTGCCTCTTATCGTGAATTACAATAGTTCGTTTACCGTGTCAATAATAACCTGACTGGTAAGCTTCAAGGTGGAAAATACTGCTTGTCCTGGTGCAGATTTACCAAATTGATCAATACCAATCACCTTTCCTCGACAGCCAACGTAGCGATACCAAAAATCGGTGCTACCCGCTTCTACTGCAACTCGCTTTGTCACCGTAGTAGGCAAGATTGCATCTTGATATGCTGCACTTTGCAAAGCAAAACGGTCGGTGGATGGCATCGATATAACACGAACTTGTTTTCCCTGTTGCGTCAACGATCGTGCTGCATCAATTGCCAGACTGACTTCAGACCCTGTTGCCATTATAATCGCTTCAGGTGATGATTTACAATCAAAAATGATGTAAGCTCCACGTCGAATAGAAGCTACATGAGATGGTAAATGTTCTTGTGGTGGTAATGCTTGACGAGATAACAACAAACAACTGGGTCCCTGCTGCTCCAAAGCTTGTTGCCAAGCTACAATAGTTTCAACGGCATCACAAGGTCGCCAAACTGAAAGTCCCGGAATCATGCGCAGGCTGTTGATGTGTTCTACAGGTTGATGTGTAGGTCCATCTTCACCTAAACCAATAGAATCATGTGTATAAACAAAAATGACACGTTGTTGCATTAAAGCAGATAGACGAATGGCATTTCGTGCATAATCACTAAAGACCAAAAAAGTTCCACCATAAGGGATAAATCCACCGTGCAGTGCAATTCCATTCATCATCGCCGACATTCCAAATTCCCGTACACCATAGTGCAGATAGTTGCCCGCTGGATTCGTCTGATTCAATATCGTAGCTCCCTTCCAAAATGTTAAATTAGATTCCGTTAAATCAGCAGAACCACCTAAAAGCTCTGGTAAAATAGGGCCGAAGGCATTCAAGCTATTTTGCGAAGCCTTGCGCGTAGCTATTGTTTCAGATTTTTTGAAAATATGCTGTGTTATTTTTTCGGATGCTTCTGCCCAATTATTTGGAAGTTTGGCATGGATCCTACGCCAAAACTCTTTGGCGAGTTCCGGATATCTTAGCCTATAGTCCTGCCATTTTTGTTCCCAATTTTTTTCTAGCCTAGCGCCCTGTTCACAAGCATCCCATGCGCGATAGATGTCATGAGGAATTTCAAAAGGAGGGTAGTTCCAATGGAGTGCCCGTCGCGTAGCGGCTACTTCTTCAATTCCCAAGGGAGCACCGTGCGCTTCATGACAGCCCACTAACGTAGGTGAACCAAAGGCAATATGTGTTTTACAGCAAAGCAAACTGGGTCTATCGTGAATAGAACGAGCTTCTGTGATAGCTGCTGTAATTTGATCTGGATTATGACCATCGATATCGGAAACGACATGCCAACGATAAGCAGCGAAGCGTTGCGCTGTGTCATCTCTAAACCAGCCTGTTACATCGCCATCAATAGAGATCTGGTTGTTATCCCAAAAAGCAATAAGTTTGCCTAGGCCTAAACAGCCTGCCAAAGAGGCAACTTCGTGAGAAATACCCTCCATCAAACAGCCGTCCCCCATAAATACATAGGTAAAATGATCGACAATTTCGTGATCTGAGCGATTGAACTGCGCTGCTAAACAGCGTTCCGCAAGCGCCATGCCCACAGCATTAGCAAGTCCTTGACCCAAGGGACCTGTGGTGGTTTCAATGCCTGGAGTTAAGCCATATTCAGGATGGCCGGGTGTTTTGGAGTGTAATTGTCGAAACTGCTGAATATCTTCTAAGGAAAGCTTATAACCAGTCAGATGTAGCAGCGCGTAATGCAGCATGGAGCCATGACCATTGGATAGTATAAAACGATCACGATCAAGCCACATTGGATTTTGGGGATTATGTTTTAAAAAATCCCGCCATAGAACGGTAGCGATATCTGCCATGCCCATAGGCATACCGGGATGTCCTGAATTAGCCTTTTGCACGGCGTCCATACTCAAGACACGGATGGCATCAGCTAGTTTTTTTTGATTAAGTAGCATTAGGAAAAGTCGATGATAATGGCATGTACAATGACGATAGCTGCAGCCAGTACGACCAAACTTAGTAAAATTTTTCCACCGGCGACTCGATATGAAAAACGAAGCTGTTGACGATAACGTCCTGACCAAGCCATGAGTGCTGGAAGCAAGGCTAGCAAACTTGCGCACCAAATGCCAGCATAGTTCAGTGCCGTCATAAACACAGCAGGAAAAAATAAAACGACGATTAACGATGGAAAAAAAGTCAGTATGGCAGCAGCATTTTTGTTTTTTTCTGTTTTGTTCAAGCCAAGCCCGTCTATTAAAAAATCTTGTAGGCTTAATCCTACTCCTAAAAATGACGTAATGAGACAGATCGATGTAAAACCCCACGTTAATCCAGTAATCAGCTCATTGTTTAATAAAGAACTTACTCTATTTATTAATTGACTGGTCGGTTGCTTGGCATGGGCGATCTGTATGAGACCAAAATGACCATCGATAGGGATAACTCCCATGATCACGGCAATCCACAAAAGATAACAAATGAGTGGTAGCAGGCTACCGAAGATAATGATAGTGCGTAACTGGCCTATATTACTGTGAAAGTAGCTGCGTAAACTAGGGATGATTGCTGCGAAACCAAACGAAATGATCATGATAGTCAAGCCACTGGGTAGATAGTACAGATGACCTTGCAACCACTGTTTTGAGGAAAGAAAAGGCAAAATTAATAAAATTAACAAAACGTAAATGAGAAGTTTTCCGCCCATTAAGATTCGGTTAAATTTGTCAACGGAGTATATTCCTTTGTAAATAATGGCGCCAAAAATTGCAACAAATAAAACAGCCGTGCTTTTTAGTGAAAAATGCCAATTTGCTTTTTGCAACAAACTTTGCAAGAAATCAGATCCGCCGGCAATATAAGCGGCCAGTAAGGAATATAATAACAACAAGTAACATAACCAAGTAATTATTTCGCCGGTTTTTCCCAGTGTGGCACGTGCCATTGAGACCAAATGACTATTTGGTGGAAACCACAGGTTGACTTCCAAAATGAGTAAACCACCGGCCAGCATAACGGCCCAAGAAGCTATCAAAAATACTGCAGAAATAACAAAACCGGCCTGCGCAGTAGCAAGCGGCAAAGCCAGCATACCACCACCCATGGCATTGCCTGTGATCATCAAAATGCCGCCTATTTGCTTTATATTCATTTTTTTTGGTATTGTCAGGCAAGTAGGCGCATAACTATCAGTAAAAGGGAGATGAAAAATAGACCGGCCAACAAACACCTACCTCCGGCCACTTGATAGTTTGCAGCAAGCTTTTTTACATAACGCCCCCTCCAAGCCATCAGCGTAGGCAGCAATATTAGCAATATGATACAAAGAACACCAGCGAAGGATAATGCATAAATAAATACGTTAGGGTAGTGATTGGCAATAATTAAAGGTGGTATCAGAGTGAATAAATAAGGTAGTAACCTATACCATCCGATTTTTTTCACAGCTAATCCATCACGTAAAAAATCAGATAAGCTAAGAGCAACTCCTAAAAATGAGGTAGCAAGGCAAATTGCAGTAAAAACCTTTGCTAAAAAATTAATTAAAGATCTGTGCAGTAATTGATTTAAGACGTTGATTAAATCGCTACTGGCATGATTTGACTGTGCCATAGCTGTTAGGCTGAGCGATCCCTGGTATGGGGGGATGACGCCAATGATCACCAATTCCCATAAAATATAGCAAAAGAGTGGAATAACACTGCCCATGAGAATGGCTCTGCGCAGTAGCAGTGTGTCGTTTTGGAAATAGCTGCGCAAACTGGGCACGATGACTGCAAATCCAAAAGAAGTGATAATAACAGTGATGCTAGTGATGGTTGCAGACAAGGAGTGAAACGTTCCAGGAATCAGGAGATAATCGATGGAAACGAAAGGAAAAATGCATGTTACTAATAAAGCGATGGCAGCTAGTTTAGCGGACATTAAACTTCGATTGACATAATCGACCGTGTGAATGCCTCGATAAATGACGAAGCTTAATAAGCCGGTAAACAAGCATGCAGAGAGCTTATTAGAAAGATTGACATGTAACTCCATGAGAAGATGCTGCAAAAAATCGCCGCCGCCAGAAATGTAGGCAGCTAATAGGGCGTATAGCAGTGACAAATAACTCACCCAAGCGACGATTTGACCGTAACGGCCTAATGTGGTTTTGGCCATAGAAATCAGATTACTGTTCACGGGATGCCACAGATTCACTTCTAGGACGAGTAAGGCGCCACTTGTCATGATTGCCCAACAAATAATAAGAAACAGTACAGTATTGATAAAGCCTAACTGTGCGGTAGCGATGGGGAGGGCTAACATACCAGCCCCGATGCTGGTTCCAACGATGAGCAAAATTCCGCCGATAAGCTGATTATTCATAGAGGGTTATTTTTTTTATTTTAGTAAAAAGGGTTGTTGCCAAATGGTCTAGTTTTAAAACGTCGATGTATCCATAAATATTGTTCTGGGTAAGCACGAATGGCTTTTTCTAATAATTTATTGAAGAGGGAGTTGGCTTCTAGCGTACTAAGCTGATCAAAAGCTTCTAAAATAGGATTGATGGTGATTTGATAGCCTTTTCCCTGCGGAAGTCGACAATAAAATGATGTCAACGCTTGCGACCGAGTGTGCTTTACGTAACGGCTAGGGGTTGTGATCGTGGCAGTGGGAATATTAAAAAAAGGTGAAAAAATGCTGTATTCCTTCCCATAATCTTGATCAACAGCGTACCACAGGACGGCATTTTTTTTTAAAGCTCGGATAACTTGACGGATGGAGCGCCGATGGATGGCCTGCATCGATTGACGGCCGCGTTGCTTTTTCAACAGTGCATCGATTACCTGATTTTTTTGTTCCCGATAAACGACATGGATTGGAAAGATACTGGAAAATAAACTCCCACAAATGTCTAATGAGGTAAAATGGGCGCTCAAAATAAGAGTACCTTGTTTCTTTGCAGCGGCGGCCTGTAGATGTTCCAAACCTTTTATTTGAATCAGCGCTGCTAATTTATGCATGGGCGTCCAGTATGCCATCCCGGATTCAATGAGCCCCATCCCTAAAGACTCAAAGTGTTTCTGTAGTAGCGTTTGGCGAGCTGCTGTAGAGAGTTCTGGAAAACAAAGAGAGAGGTTTACATGAGCAATATGTCGAAAGCGTCTAAATAAATGAAGAGCACAACGGCCTAGGTACTTGCCGATCTCAAGTTGCACCCTATAGGGTAATTTATTAATTCCGTACAGGACTCCTAGCCCAAGCCAAGTTAGCCAATAGCGGGGATGCAGAAGCTTAAGGTATTGAGCACTCATTCAGATCCGTTGATTATGCACTATGTGTCCGTTAGGATTGCATCGATCAAAAATTCTTTACCAATAACGGCGAAATGTCAATTTAAACTTTGCTGTATCCGAAAAAATTATCTTTAGAGCGTTTTATAAATTAGAATTATAAATTAGAAATTTTGCTTCAAAACCATTTAAAGTGCCCTTTACCTCTTTAATTCAGTTACACTGAGAGACGGTGTGAGGGGAGGCTAGAAGTATTATCTTAAACACGGAAGAGGATATTATGTCAGATCTGTTAAATGTTAGCCGTTACAGGCCCTTGGTAATTCAACAGTTGCGTCAACTATCTCGAGAATGGGATCGGCTATTTGATCTAGGTTCTCTTGAAGACGGTTCCTTTGTAGAAACAGGTCATTGGGTACCATGTGTAGATATCAAGGAAGAGTCAGATCGTTTTGTACTGTATGCTGATGTTCCCGGCGTTCCTTTAGAGAATATTGAAATTTCGATGGAAAATGGGGTGTTAACTATCAAAGGTGAACGAAGTACCATTAAAAAAGAAGAGAAGGAGGGCTATACGCGGGTAGAGCGTGCAAAAGGGTCTTTTTATCGTCGTTTTGCGTTACCTGACACAGCTGATCCAGAGCGGGTAACGGCAGAAGGCCAGCATGGGGTTTTAAAAATCAGTATTCCAAAACGTGAAAAAGCCAAAGCTAAAAAAATTACTGTAGCGACGAAATCTAACTGATGGTTCAGGGTAGATAGAAAGTAGTAGCTACTTGCCAAATAGGCGTCACTACCACTAAAGTAAGTTCTAATTGATAAGTTACTCTAAGTGGTAGGTGAGATCTATGGAGTACAAAGAATCTGACAGATTGATGGAAGAGGATGACGCTGATGATAGTAGTGAAGCTGAGGTATCTCCTAACATCTTAGACATGGAAGCTGATGAAGAGCTGGATACATCATGGTCAGAGTTAGACTTGGATATACAGAAAGCCCAATGATAAGATTGTCTGTCCTTTCAACCTTCGTTGCTAGCCTATTGATTAGCCAATCTGTACTGGCGGCACAGAGTACCTCTACCTCATCGGTTAATCAACTCAGCAGCTCAGATACGCATAAAATAGTCAGTGCTAGCGCAGCGCTTAACAAGGAACAGATTAGCTACAGTATCGGTGCTGATCTGGGTGAAAATTTTAAAGCACAGGGGATAGATATCGATCCTGCTATACTCGCTAGAGGATTAAGCGATGCAAGCAATGGAAAAACATTATTATCACAGGCACGCATGGTGGATATATTAAAAAATTTCCAACAACAACTTATCAGCAAAAAAGAAGCTGAATTGAAAGTGTTGGGCATTAAAAATAAACAACAGGGTGATGCATATTTAGCGACTAATAAAAGCAAACCCGGCGTTATCACTACGCAAAGTGGTATCCAATATAAAGTGATTACTGCCGGTAGTGGCACAAGCCCTGTGGATAATTCTATGGTCAAAGTAGATTATACCGGTAGTTTTATTGATGGAACTGTTTTTGATAAATCGAAAGATTCTGTGACATTTTCTATCAATAATGTGATCGCTGGCTGGACTGAAATTTTAAAACTCATGAAGCCAGGTGCTATTTTTCAAGTAGTTATTCCGCCACAGCTTGCCTACGGTGAACACGGTATTGATAGAGCGATTGGACCAAACCAAACACTTTTGTTCACCATTCATCTTATAGAAGTCAAGAAGAGTGCAGCGAGCAAAGTAACTTAAGGGCCGTAACCTCACTGATCCCCTCATTATAAAAAAATGAAGTTTTATTTGTAATTGAGGGAAATGGGGGGGGATTGACCTATTCAATAAATGGCGTCTCAATAAATGGCGTCTTCTTCTCTTCCATATCGCACCTTCATGCAAAGGTACTTACTTGAATGGATATTCCTTTCCTTGCCACTGAGATAACTATTCATCACTCTTCTCAACACGACTCTCTTTTTTTTCCTCTCCCATACCGCTGCAGTTATACTTTTTTATTCTAATTTATAATGCGTTTACCCTGAATAGCGCCTTTATAGAGGTGCCTAATATTTTTTTAAGGTTTACCCAATATATTAACTACTGTTCAGCGAACAGTGAAGAACAGTGAATCTGCGTATCATATTGTATCTTAAATTATGCAGGACATTTTGTAAAAAAACAAAGCTATTAAGGAGGCTGTATGTCGTTCAAAGGTTCAGAAAAAATTATTGCTATTGCACAAACCCTTTTAGATTCCTTCGGTCCACCCCCCCAAAAAAACGAA
>Ga0207018_1078_pt1 | contig 16702 bp, 12 predicted proteins | sample Alteio_BWMinCont_52_FD_153476 | JGI IMG/M metagenome (GOLD analysis project Ga0207018, IMG submission 153476) | Enriched cells from forest soil in Barre Woods Harvard Forest LTER site, Petersham, Massachusetts, United States -... | ecosystem: Environmental > Terrestrial > Soil > Temperate forest >...
CTACGGACGTCAAAAAAGATGAAGAAAAAAAATTAATACAACTTTCAGGTGTTATAACGGCACCTGACGGTAAATCAGCTATTCCATTTTCTACAGTACACATCTCCCATACTTATAGAGGAACGGTTGCAGGCATGGATGGTTTTTTTTCTATGGTAGTAGGAGAGAAGGATACAGTTGAATTTAACGCTCTTGGGTTTAAGAAAAGGACTTTTGTAATACCTATAGGTAATGCAGACCAAAAATTAACCCATAATGTTGTCCTCGAAACAGACACACTTACAGAAGAGCCGACAGTTATTATTCCTTATCTCACTAAGGAAGAATTTAAGCAGGCATTTTTAAGCCTTAAACTTAAGGACGACCTTACCGAAAGGGCAAAGAAAAATCTGGATCAGGAAACGCTTAGGGATCTATATGAGACACTTGCCCGCGATGGACAAGAAAACCAATTGCTTACTTTACAGCAGATAGCCAGTTCATCTTATTACGCCGGTGGTCAAAAAAATTACGCCATGCTTGGCAATGGAATTCCAATTCCTACCTCATTATTAAATCCATTTGCATGGGTTGAGTTTTTGAAGGCTGTGAAGGATGGCAGATATAAGAATAAAAAGAAAACAGACAAGGAAAAAAACAAACTAAAGGACACACAAAATCATTACGATTATTAATTTGTAAGGTTGGCAATTCGTATTGAATGTTTTTTTAATTTTGCGCCTCAATTGTCCGATAGTGTAATTGGCAACACGTCTGGTTTTGGTCCAGAAGAGTCTAGGTTCGAGCCCTAGTCGGACAACACAACTTTACTAAAGCTCCCGAAAAAAGCAATATGCCAGCAACTTTTAATCCTGTCAAAATTTTTTCCGGCTCCGGTTCAGTTGCCTTGTCAGAAAAAATTTCAAAGCACTTTGGTCAGGCTCTTGGTCAATGTTCTACATTAAAATTCAGTGACGGGGAATTTCAACCAAGTTTTAATGAATCTGTAAGAGGTTGTGATGTATTTATCATTCAGTCAACCTTTGCCCCTTCTGATAATATGATGGAACTTCTATTAATGATTGATGCCGCAAAACGAGCTTCTGCGCATTATATTACTGCAGTTATCCCTTACTTTGGTTTCGCAAGGCAAGATAGAAAAGATAAGCCGAGGGTTGCTGAATGCCTGTAAACGTATAACAACTTACAAAATTATATGTTGCAAGCGAATTTCGGTTCAATTTTATGCAAATTGTGAGCCAGAAAAGAAGAAGCTATTTGAGAATTTGAGAATTTGGAGATTTGATAATTTTGCTGACGCGAGAATTTATCTTCTCAAAAAATAATTTCCCGTTACTTTGCAGGCGATGAAAAATTGCTATTTATTTTCTACTCTCCTTGGCACCTTGTTGATGATGTCATTCAGTTTTATTATTAGTTCATGCCAGAGACCTTTTGATAATGCTACAGTCTTGCTCAAAATTGATACATTACAGCAACTTGCGAAAACGATAGATCAAACTCTTGTATTAGACGAGGATGCGTTTAAAACCAGGAATGATAGTATGATTGTCAAATTAAATGTAGTTAAACCACAAATAAAGGACACCACAAATGGGGAAACCAAATCAAGTATTGTTCGATATGATGGCATACACGAAAACTATGAAGATTTCTTAAAAAATTATCCTCTTTATGAATTTGACTGTGACAAACACAAAAAAATAGTTGAAGACATAAAACAAAATGTCTTGTCAAAGAAAATGGACCAACCAGAGTTTGACAAAACGTATCAATCAGAAAAATCTTTCCTTGAATCCCTTTTAGCCAAATCAAAAACGATGACTTATAATACCTATTCCATAGAAGAAGATTATAGGCGTACTGATCCGGTAGTGACTAAATTGTATCATGAATTTAGCAGAAAGTAAGTAGTATGTGGCCATCTATCATGCTTTTTTGACTTCTTATGTCTCAATACTCAATACCCATTACTCACTACTTGAATCTCTTCTCGCTTTTCTCAAGACTTTTAGTAATTTTGCACTCTAATTTTAAAAACGGGTGAAGGCCCATTAAAACATGGATATTCAGAAAATAAGCGAATTATTAGGAAACGACGCTGATAAACTTTTAAACCACATATCAAAAACAATCTCAAAAGATCATCTTCATCTGCCAGGACCAGATTTTATTGATAGAGTATTTAAAGATACAAACAGAAACCCGCAGGTACTTCGAAACCTTGCTGCCATATATGGTCATGGCAGGTTGGCAAACACTGGATATGTTTCTATCCTTCCTGTTGACCAAGGTATTGAGCATTCTGCAGGCGCTTCATTTGCTCCAAACCCGGCTTATTTCGATCCTGAAAACATAATTAAACTTGCCATTGAAGGCGGTTGCAACGCTGTCGCTACTACATTTGGAGTATTAGGATCCGTTTCCAGAAAATATGCCCATAAAATACCTTTCATTGTAAAAATTAATCACAATGAATTCCTGACTTATCCTAATAAATTTGACCAGATCATGTTCGGTTCGGTTGAAGATGCATGGAACCTGGGCGCTGCAGCTGTTGGAGCAACCATATATTTTGGTAGTGAAGAAAGTGGCCGTCAGATCATTGAGGTTGCTGAAGCATTTGAAATGGCCCACGAACTCGGGATGGCAACTGTACTTTGGTGTTATTTGAGAAATAACGCCTTTAAAAAAGACGGTATTGATTATGCTACTGCTGCAGACCTTACAGGCCAGGCAAATCATCTGGGTGTAACAATCCAGGCTGATATCATTAAACAAAAGCTTGCAACTAATAATGGTGGTTATACAGCAATTAACTTTGGAAAGACTTCAGATAAAGTATATTCACAATTAACATCGGATAATCCTATAGACCTTTGCAGATACCAGGTGGCTAATTGCTATATGGGCCGTGCAGGACTAATAAATTCTGGAGGGGAGTCAAAAGGAGCGTCAGATCTTAGTGAAGCTGTCACAACAGCCGTTATAAACAAACGCGCCGGTGGCAGCGGATTGATATCAGGAAGAAAATCATTCCAGAAACCAATGAATGAGGGTATAGCATTATTAAATGCAATACAAGATGTTTATCTTTCAAAAGATATTACAATAGCTTAAAACAGTAATGAGATGTGAGTAGTGAGATGTGAGTGCATTAAATCAGTATGAAAACTATAATTAAGAAATAATTTCTCATCAAATTATGTTAGTTGTTAAATAATTTAAAGATCTGTTCTCACTATTCAATACAAAATACAAAAACTATGAGTTGGTTTAAAAGGGTAAAAGAAGGAATCTCAACCACAACAGAAGAAAAAAAAGAAGCTCCGGAAGGTGTATGGGAGAAATGTCCGGCATGCAAAAAGACCATAACAAGGCGGGAGCTTGAAGAAAATAATTTTGTTTGTAACTGTGAATTCAGTTACCATTTCCGCATTGGTAGTGAACATTATTTCAATATACTTTTTGACGAACATGAGTATAAAGAATTGGACAAAGATCTTAGAGCTGCCGATCCGCTTCATTTTATAGATAAAAAACCGTACATATACCGACTTGAGGAAGCCTGGAAAAATACAGGATTAAATGATGCAATCAGAACTGCCACCGGAAAGATTGAAGGGATAGACATCGTAGTTGCCTGCATGGATTTTTCATTCATAGGTGGTTCTATGGGATCAGTAGTAGGTGAAAAAATATCGCGTGCAACGGATTTTGCCAGAGAAAACAGATTCCCGCTTATCATAATATCTAAATCTGGTGGTGCGAGAATGATGGAAGCTGCATTTTCATTAATGCAAATGGCTAAAACATCAGCCAAACTAGCATTATTAGATGCGGCAAAAGTACCTTATATAAGTTTACTTACTGACCCAACAACAGGTGGGGTAACTGCTTCCTTCGCCATGTTGGGTGATTTTAATATTGCCGAGCCAGGATCACTTATTGGATTTGCCGGACCAAGGGTCATTAAAGAAACTATCGGCAAAGACCTGCCAAAAGGCTTCCAAAGCGCTGAGTTCCTGGTTGAACATGGTTTTGTTGATTTCATTGTTGACAGAAGGGTTTTAAAGGAAAAGATGGCCACCTTGCTCCGTTTATTGGCAAGTGAAAAGGAAAAGATAGTTGTTACGCCAGCCAGCAGGAAAAAAAAGCCAAAAGAAACAATCGCTATAGAATAATAAGGTTTTAATAATAATTCCGACCATCTATTCCTGAAAATATTTCGTATTTTTGTTAAGTTATAGACTTTTATGTGGTGAAGATCGATTGCGGGGATTGAGAAACTTGTTATTTATGCGAAAACTTGAAATCGCTAATTGTTCAGCCAAAATATCAAATGCAATTGTTGATGAAAAGCCGATCTGTAAAAGGTTTTTCATTTAATAAGAGTTATTTATTTTTTCTTTTTTTAGGATTCTTCATTTTACTTACTTCACAAAGTGCCTTTTCAAGACATCTTATCGGTGGCAGTATTACCTACAAATACCTTGGCACAACTTCAAATGGTAAGCTTAAATTTAAGGTAACTGTTGATATGTTCAGGGATTGCAGTGACTCAACTGGGGCTCTTTTTTTCGATCAAACGATTACTCTGGCAATATATGAGAGAAAACCGGGTGATGCCTTTGGTGATACTCTTCTCACTGACTCCTTAGTAATTCCATTAGCTTCAGATATGTCAGTAAGTCCCCCATCCAGCGCAAAAAATTGCACCGTGAAACCGATAACTTGTATCCATGAAGGGTTGTATAATGGTACTCTTTTAGTTAATCCTAGCTCTTACGGTTATTATCTGGAATATCAGAGATGCTGCAGGAATACAATGGTAAACCTGCCATTAAATATTGGTCAAACATATTTTGCAGTAATTCCGCCTACAACCATTATAAATACTACACCTACATTTAGTGTAGTGCCTGCTCCCTATTTCTGCGCGCAGGATACAGTCAGTATTTCATACGGTGCAACAGAACCTGATGGGGATTCTTTAGTTTATTCTCTGGGTTGGCCATCTCAGGGAGGAGATCAAATAAATGTTATCCCTCCTCCGAGTGACACATTTAAAGGGGTGCCTTTGGCACCTTATAATTCTGGATACAGTTTTCAATATCCAATGAGTAAATCTGGTTTTGCAAGTATTGATCCATATACTGGAGTAGTTACTGTATATGCCCCTCTTGTAGGAAGATATGCCATAGCTGTTGATGTAAAGGAATATCGCAATCACGCATTGATTTCAACGACACGTAGGGATATACAATTGATAACAGTTGGTGGATGCCCAAAGCAACAACCCCCAACCCGAATTCCAATATTTGATAGCCTTGCAATTGATAGAAATACCTCCAATACCTATACCATAGAAGCAGGCAAAAGGCTGTCTTTTAATATCCGGTATAAAGCTACAAATTCAAATGTTACCAAATTTACAGCATCTGGATTCTTTACCAACGGAGGTATTTTTACTCATCAGCCTATTTTCAACTATAATCTCGATAGTGGATTTGCAACAGCTTACTTCGATTGGCAAACGGCATGCAAGGATGGAAGCGCTGCTCCTTACACATTTACAGTTGCGGTATCAGATACTGGTTGTCCTGCAAAAACAACCTACCAAAGTTATAAAATTTACGTTCTAAAAGGGCCGGATCATATTTCAGGTGCATTAAAAATATGCAAAGACACTTCATTAACAGTTTACACTACAAATCATCCTAGTATTGGAGATACGTTAATTTGGTCTGTTAATGGGGGTTCATTTACAAGAACACCAAATGACAGTTCTATTACGGTAAATTGGGGAACGAGTACGTCAGGCATCATAAAAGTAATTGGCGCAAATGATGCAGGCTGTTATTCTGATACCGTTGTTATCAGCGTAAAAATAAGCCCAAAACCGAAACCTCCTATTATCAATGGGCCTTCAGTTACCTGCTCTGGTTACCTGATACCATATTCAATTTCAGGAAATTCCATCTTAAAATACACCTGGCACATACAAGGAGGAATTATCGTAAAATCGGATAGCCTGAAAAAAAATATTTTAGTATCCTGGAATCTTGGGGATAGTAATTCTTTAAGCGTATCAGGCATAGATACAAACCTCTGTGAAAGTGATAGTTCTTATATGATGATAAGCACTAAACAAGGTTCAAATGACAGCATTGTAGGTGACACTTTAGTTTGCCCTAATAATAGTATTCATTATTCAGCCACTTCAAAACCAAATACGACTTACTTCTGGAAAATTATTGGCGGTACTCAAACAAGTGGTGGAAATACTTCCCTGATACAAGTGAAATGGGGCGATAAGGGAATTGGATATGTTGAAGTATATGAGCAGTTTCCAAAAGGCTGTGCCGGTGACACAATCATTTTAAAGGTTGTAAAAGATTATGCATTAGTTATTGGCGCTATTAAGGGCAAAAACATTATTTGTGAACAATCAAAGGGAATCCCTTATTCAGTGTCCGGTTCTAATAACTTTTCATATAGCTGGCAAATAAGCAATGGAAACATTGTATCAGGAAATGGCACTCAAAATATAACTGTGAATTGGGGCAGCGCAGGAAGTGGAAAATTAATTGTTACAAAAACCTCTTATGATTCTGTAAATCAGGAGGCCTGCTCCAGCACTCCATTGTCATTACCAATTAATATACTTCCTATTCCAAATCCATCTGAAATTTCTGGATCAAAAGATATTTGTGAAAAAGATACTGCCGTCTTAAGAATAACCGGTTCCCAGGGATCGAGTTTTACCTGGAAAATAAATGGGACAATAAGCAATGATTCAGCTGATAGCCTCATTATTATAGATAGGAATGCTCACAATCCCGCTGACACTTTTAATATTCAAGTTTCTGAGAACTCTATTGATGGCTGTCCAGGGCCTGTAAGATATTTTAAGCTGGTCGTGCATAAAGTACCTGATTCCACGGGAATTAATGGCCCCATAAAAGTTTGCGCACCTAATCTGTCAGGAATAGAATATAAGGTGAATGGGATTGCAACTTCAACTTATAATTGGACTGTAAATGGTGGAGTAATTGTAAGTGGAAATCTGACGAACACGATCATCGTCAACTGGCAGGCTGAAGGAAACAGGTCTATAACTGTACAGGAAGTAAATGACCTTGGCTGTCCCGGACCAGTCAATATTTTAAAGATCAGCGTCGATTCCGTAGCAATAGATATGAAGTTAGTAACTACCGAAGAAGGAAATGATAAAGTTATTGACGTTTTCTGGTCCGATAAAAACACTGATTTCCTTGGACATTATTATCGTATATATCGGGAAACGGCGGGAGAAGATTTCTTCAGACTTATAGACAGTGTGCCAAATACCAGGAATTATTATGTTGACAGGAATGTAAATACTTCATCCAATATTTATCGCTACAAAATAGGAGTAGAAAACAGTTGCGGAAATACCATTTCATCCGATATTCATCGTTCCATTAAATTAGATGCATATTTTGATAATGATACATTAATCCATTTAGACTGGAACTCTTATCAGGGCTGGCCGGTAGCTATATATAACGTTAATAATATTTTGGATAATGACACTTCACAAATTATTTATGGCTTCACAAACGACACCAATTATATAGTAATAAAAACATTGGAGGGATTTCGCGAATGCTTTAGAATAGCCGCGAAAGAAGTTGGAGCCCCAAATATAATTTCATTGTCAAATAAGACATGTATAGATTTCGACCCACTGCTCTGGATACCTGATGCCTTTACCCCTAATAACGATACTCACAACGAAACCTTCCATGTGTTTGCCAGTAATTATAAGACATATCAACTGGACATTTACAATCGCTGGGGAGAGCATATTTTTGGTTCAAATGACCCTGCAAAGCAATGGGATGGCAAATTTGAAGGCGCAGATGCACCGGAAGGAGTTTATCTATACCAGGTAAATATCATAGGTATTAAAAAGAATATTTATAAAAGTGGTACCATAACCTTAATGCGATAAAGATCTGGTTGATGATTATTTTCGCAATACTAATACGGTTCCCGTCTTATTTTTAAATTTACCATAATTGTCCTGAAGGGTAATAATAAATAGATATTCTCCGTCAGGAACATCAACTCCTTTGAAACGGCCATTCCAGCCAATATTAATATCTTGTGATTCAAAAAGCTTTTCTCCCCATCTGTTGTATATGCGCAACATATAGCTCCTTGGCACACAAAAAGTGGGTTTGAATACCTCATTCATACTGTCTCCATTTGGCGTAAATGAATTTGGAATGTATAAACGGCAGTCACAATTATTGATAGTAATATTTGTTGTATCTGTTATGCTTCCGCAATAATTAGAAGTAGTTAAAGTGTAAATCCCGGATAGATATACTTTTAAAAAATTGCTTGTTATTCCATTATTCCATAGATAATTATAAACATATTTGCCGCTATCATTTCCATATGGAATTGCAATAATTTTAATGCTATCACAAACAGTTATATCATGCTTAACTTCAATAATAGGTACCGTTCCATGATATACATTCATTGTTTTAGTTGCAGTACCACATTTATTAATCACAACAGCAGAATACTGTCCGTCACTGGTTACATGATATTGTGAAGCGGTGCTACCATCTTGCCAAAGATATGTTGCACTATCATTGGTGGCATCAAGCCAGAAATCTGGAGCGGTACATAAAAAAGTATCTTGTCCGAAATTGATAATGGGAAGCTTACTATATGATATTTTTACCGAGTCTTTCACGGTTCCACAATCATTACTAACTGTCACTGAGTATAATCCTGGTTTAGACACCAGGTAGGTGGCATTTTTTTTCCCATCCTGCCACAGAAAACTGGAATTATTAATATTGATACTAAAAAGTAAAAATTGTCCCTGGCAAAGTGTTGAATCGTGTCCAAGCGAAAATACTGGTTTGTTATTATGCAGTATTACTACTGTATCAGTAGCGGTACATTCATTTTTTGTAACAGTTACCCAATATTTGCCAGCCTGGTGAACGGGATATGTTGCTTTGGTTGAGGCATCTTGCCATATATAGGAACATGAATTACAATATGCTTTAAGCACAACAGAATCGTTATCACATTGCGTTTTAATATTATGGATATTCAAAATTATCGGTGAATCGATAGTAATAATTTTAGAAAACGTTTGAGGAATACTAAATGAAAGAATTTTTAAAGTCACTTTAAATTTACCTGGCCTTGTAAAAGTATGATTTACGGTGTATTGGGTTGAAACATTACTTCCATGGGATGCAGTATCTCCAAAATCCCATTTAATAGAAGTAATATTAGCAGAATCATAAAGTTTAAACTTTGTCAAGGAGCCAAAACAAGTATCTTCGTAATGAAATGGTATATAAGGATATTGCAAAAAAGTTGGCAATCCATATTGACAAAATCCGCCGCCAATATAGACAACTCCAGGTCTAAAATTACACGCAATGCCTTCTCTGTTTGGATAGTCAATTACATTTATGTAAGAATTTGAAGCATTGGCTGAATATATTTTCATATCCGGACCAAGCTGTAAGGCACCAAGGCTATCGTGTTTGGTTGTTGTGTAAATAGTCGTTGAAATTTTTGAAGATATATTGTATTGTACAAGATTATTATATTCCCCCGCCATATATAATAACCTGCTGTCTGGTGAAAATTCAATTCCATAAGCGAAAGTCAAAGGCATCTTGTCCAATAAAAATTTTACTTTGCCTGAATCATTATCAAATTCAAAAAGTTGACAATTTGAATTTACATCATAAGCTATTGCGAGCTTACTTCCATCTGGTGATATGCGTATATAACCGACATAATCTGAAGTATAACCGCCAATATTACTTATAACAGGAGGGTGTACGCCACTATTGTCTAATTTATAGGCATAGAAATATCCTGAATTATGCAAATGAACTACAACCCAATATCCACTGCCATCCTTACATCTTGCTAAGCCAACTCCTCCATGAATATCTTTTAATAAGGAATCATTTTTTAAAATGACACTTCCAAACCCATTATTATTCCTCATATCAATTATAGAATAGGCAAAAATTGTAGTTGGATCTACATCATCTCCATCATGATCCGGCTCGTCGCCATCAGAGTAAAAGGGAACTCCATGTGTGAAAAGGTAATATATATTTGTATCTCCTGGAAAAGGAACAATAATGGCAGGCTGGGTAGCGCTTTGGGAACCAGACATACTATCACCATTTTTCATGATTTTATGCCTTCTATCCCAAATAGTTGCCCCATCTGAATAAAACAAAAGTCTTCCATTTTTATCGGCGATAGAAGCTGAACCTTGCAAGGTAGATACTTGCCCATCAATTAATGGTCCTGGCGGCAAAGAATTAAAATTCAAACCTGCAGAATAGCCAAAATACCAGATATTATTCTGCTTCTGAGCATAGGCATCACAGATACAAATTATCCAAAAGAGGAACAAAAACCCAACACCTTTACCCATGTTTTATGTAAAATCATAGAATAAACACGGTTTAAAGATAAGAAATAATTATTGGATTTAGTTATATGCCACTACTTTATTTAATCAAATTTGATCCAGAGCCTTTTTAATGATACTACATGCCCATTCAATTTCTTCCTTTGATATCGTTAACGGGGGGGCAATCCGAATGCATTTATCATTGAATAAAAACCAATCCGTTATAAGGCCATTTGAGATGCAATATTGAATAACTTTTTGAACGATATCAAAGTCTTCAAGTTCTACGGCCAATAACATACCTTGCCCGTGTATTGCTCTGATTCCGGGGTGAATCAATTGTTTTCTAAACAAATTTTCCTTTTCTGGAACTTGACTTATTAAATCAGACTCAATTAAAACTTCCAAGGCTGCTTTACCTGCTGCACAGCATACTGGATGCCCACCAAACGTTGTAATATGGCCTAAAACAGGATTATTAGTGAGATTTGTCATTAAACTATTACTTGATATAAACGCTCCAAGTGGCATACCTCCGCCAAGCGCTTTACCGAGAAGTAGTATATCCGGTATAATATTATGCTGTTGGAAGTTAAAAAGCATTCCGGTACGGCCAAATGCAGTCTGTATCTCGTCAAAAACCAATAATGCACCTACTTCACTACATCTATTTCGAATTGAATCCAGGTATCCTTGCTTAGGCAGGATAGCACCTGCTTCTCCTTGTATTGGTTCAATAAAAACAGCCGCAGTATTGGCAGATATTAATTCGATATCATCAAAATTATTAAACCTGATTTGCCTGGTTCCCGGTATCAATGGCCTGAAAGCATTTTTAAACCATTCATCACCTGCAATACTCAAGGCGCCTTGTGTGCTTCCATGATAGGAGTTAATACATCCAATAATTTCCGACCTGCCTGTTGACCGCTTTGCCAATTTCATTGCCCCTTCTGTAGCTTCTGTACCTGAATTTGTGAAATAAACACAATCTAAACTGGATGGTAAATTATCGGTTAATAGTTTTGAAAAAGCTACTTGTGGAGCCTGAATATATTCACCATATACCATAAGATGCAAGTACTTATCTACCTGGTCCTTTATTGCATTAATAATTTTTGGATGCCGGTGGCCAATATTACTTACGCTGATGCCGGAAATAAGATCAAGATATTTTTTACCCTCATTATCATATAAATAACATCCTTCAGCCCGCACAATTTCTAAGCCAAGAGGAATTGGGCTCGTTTGAGCCAAATGAGATAAAAAAAGCTGTCTTTGGGTAAGCAAGAATTAGAGATTTAGTGAGTTGGTGGAGAAAATTTCCTTTTTGTTTAAATCTTCTTCATTATCAATTTCAAAGATTATAATAACAACTCAAATCTCAGAAAATAAATGGATATAATTTCGCTCAGATTCAAAGAAACACTTTTGATTAGTATTCCCGCAAACTCACCAAAGAGCCAATTCACTTAATTGGCTACTCATCCGCATCTCGATAGCCCTTAATGATCTTTAAAAGCTCTTTTTTGAATTCGCGGTCTGCTCTAGGCAATAGCGCTACCTTTTTGATTGGAAGCACTTTTTTAAATTTCTGGTAATATTTCTTTTTAACATCAAGCCCATCCTGCTCTAGTGTCAATAAATTATCTAGGGCGCGCTCCATTTGGGCATCTGTGAGTTTGCTGTAATTCTGAACGATGTTTAAGCGTTCTATTTTTGATTGCTTTTTTATATCATTGAGCTTTGCCTGCATCTCATCAAAAATGGGCCAGAATTTTTGGCTTTCAGCATCAGTCAATTCTAAAACTTTGGTATAAGTATTTTTACGGATAGTTTGAACTTGCTGTGGTGTGTTGCCTTCCTGTGCATGACCTTGAAAGTTGAAACAAAACAGAAGTATCAAAAACGCCAATAGGCTTTTTTTCATAACGCGTCAATTATAGCAGATTCATCAATATTATCAAGGATATAATCTTCCATTGCTTTCTTATCTGCAGATTTTTTCAAGTTTTGATTATTATTTTGTTCCGCTTCATTAGAGGCTAATACTTCCACCATATCATCAGCGTCAACATTATCTATCACATTTTCGTTGGTCACAGGTTCATCCAGCAACCTTTGAACCTCAGCTACAGGCATAGATTTATCCATATTTATATTTCTAACCAATAAAAAACTACCAAATATAACAGCAATCATACAAACTGCCATAGTTACAGCCCACTTTGGTTGTAATAACCATGACAAATCCAATCTACTTTTCGCTTTCCGGGCGTGAATATGATCCATCACCACCATTGGTAATTTGTCAAAATAATCATCTTCCACTTTAAAGGCATTTGTCCTGGGCAAACCACTTAGAATCGGAGAAATGCTCTCAAGTTCTCTTCTTATTTCATCAAAATCTTCCATTTCGCTTTGTATTTCCAATTATCTACTCGTTCTTCTCAATCAATATATAGACTTTATTCTGGCTAATAAGTTTAATCCCCGCCTGTCAAATATACTTCAATTTTCTTTGCCGCATGATGGTATGAAGCTTTCAACGCACCAACTGAAGTTTTTAGTACCTGGGACATCTGTTCATAAGGCATTTCATCATAATAGCGCATTTGAAAAACAAGTCGTTGCTTTTCCGGCAACGAAATGATTGCCTTTTGCAATTTTATTACCATTTCATCCCCTGTCATTCCGGGATCATTTTCTACTTTTTGAGATAATTCTCCTTCGACATCGTCCAGCTTAAGTAAGAATCTTTTTTTCTTTTTGTTTAAAAAAGTAAGCGCTTCATTAGCACAGATTCTATAAAGCCAAGTATAAAGTTGAGATTCAGCCTTAAATGAGTCGAGATTTTGCCACACTTTTACCCAAACATTCTGGATAAGATCATTGGTATCATCATGATCAATAACGAGGCGGCGAATTACCCAATACAATTTTTGCTGATACTTGCGCACCAGTAAATTAAATGCATAGTTCTGGCTATCCTTTTCCTTAAACCGGGCTAATATTTCTTCATCGCTTAGCGACAATGTTCTCGTGCATTTTTACAATTGTCATTTTTTCCGTGCAAGTACACGAGAAACGGCATTTACAACATCTATAGTTCCCAGTCCATATTTCTGCATTAGCTCTTCAGGCTTGCCACTCTCGCCAAAACTATCATTTACAGCAACCATTTCAATTGGAGTTGGCATCACCTTGCCTAATAATTGAGCAATGCTATCACCTAATCCTCCATTCATCTGGTGTTCTTCTGCTGTTACAACACATTTCGTTTTGCTTACTGATGTTAAGACTGCATCCTTGTCAAGAGGTTTAATGGTATGCACATTTATTACTTCGGCACTTATTCCTTTTTCTTCCAATTGCTTTGATGCCTCTAATGATTTCCACACCAGGTGACCTGTACAAAAGATACTTACATCGGCACCTTCTTTCATTAGAACGGCTTTACCGATTTCAAATTCCTGGTCAACCGGCGTAAAATTTGGCACTGATGGTCGCCCGAATCTTAGATAAACCGGGCCTTTATATTTAGCGATTGCAATGGTTGCTGCCTTAGTCTGGTTATAATCACATGGGTTAATTACCACCATGCCTGGCAACATTTTCATTAAACCCATATCTTCAAGTATTTGATGCGTAGCGCCGTCTTCTCCAAGAGTAACGCCCGCATGTGAAGCGCAGATTTTTACATTCTTCCCTGAATAAGCAATGGATTGCCTGATCTGGTCATATACACGACCTGTTGAAAAATTAGCGAACGTACCTGTAAAAGGTATTTTTCCACCGATGGTTAAACCGGCAGATATACCCATCATGTTAGCTTCAGCAATACCTACCTGTACAAAACGGTCAGGGAATTCTTTCCTGAATTTCGTCATTTTCAATGATTCGGTAAGGTCGGCACAAAGACCAACAACGTCCTTATTTTGAGTTCCTAATTCATAAAGTCCATCGCCAAACCCATCGCGGGTCGCTTTGTTATTTTGAACCGTAAAGTAATCTGTCATAAAATTATTCTAAAGTAATATTGGTAAATGCACCCGATTGTATTCTGTAATCTTCCTGCTTGGTTTCTATCGTATTATGAGAATCTTTTGGCCTGTATACAACTTTATAGTTGCCAGGCTGCAAGGTAAAAAGTTCTTTCCGAGCGCCACTGTAGCCATTGATGTCTATAACCCATTCCTGTTTATTATTTCGCATCACATATAAACTACCGATCACATCTCTCGAGTAGGTAAGTTCCAGTTTCCCGGGTTGAGGCACTTCTATTTTTTCTGTTTTGCTTTGTTCAAGTTTTACCTTATTTATTTGTGTTCTAGGTAGGGTAAGAATTTCAAGATCATAAGTTCCTACGATATACTTGTGGGTCGTGTTAAAATCCTGGACATGAATAAGATCCTCGGAACCTGATCTTTTCACCAGGCATTTCAAATTATAATAATCAGTACCTGCCACGTCAAGTTCAAGATAACCTTGAGGAGCGTCAAAATTCACGATATTATGCTGTGCCGACTTGATATCTATATCATATTTGTACAACGGAGGTGTAGTATGAACCTGGATATTATATTTAATAAGCGGATCTATTTTAATTGTATCAGGTTTACCTTCCTCATCCAGCGTATGATAATAATTATTAACAATGTTTTTATTTTTAGCATCAAAAAACGTCATGTCTACATTAGTTTCAGTTGGCTTACCATAGGCATCATTCAGGTTTACCTGCAGAGTGGTATTATTTAACGCCTGGGTAATTACCGTCGCTAGAATGCTCTGTAAATCATTCTCATTAGCAGCATTAAAATATTTACCAACACAAGAAAAATACTTGCTATAATCTTCAGTCATCCCAAGGCCAATGATAAAAGGCCTTAAAATAATTCCCCTGCTTTGCAAAGCCTTTGATACTGCACAGGGATCTCCTTTGCACTCTTCAATACCATCCGTAAGTAGAATTATTATATTTCTTCCGGCAGTAAGCGGAAAATCATCAGCAGCTTGTGTTAATGAAAATGCAATGGGCGTAGTGCCGCTGGGTTGCAATCTTGCAACTTTATCTTTAATTTCTGAAGCATTATTATCGTAAAACCCGACTTCAAGATGGGTATCTTTACAATCTTGTTTATTTTTTGGAGCAGTGCCGTATACCCGTAGACCAAGTTCGACATTCGGAAGATCCTGCAAACTATCAAGTAATCTCGTAAGGATACTTTTTGCGACAACTATTTTCTGTCTGCCTCCCTTATTTATTTCGCCCCACATGCTGCCTGAACAATCAAGCATAAAAAGAAAACGTGTCTTTTTCTGCGGAGGTTGAGCATAGCATCTACTACTAACACCAACAAAAAATAAAAGGAAGACTAATGCAATAACACTTACCCATAATGGCCTTCCAAAAATTTTAATCATATTAATAATCGCCTAAAGTTTCCTGCAATTGAGCCAAAGCGCTTTTAAGTTGCTCCTCATTAGGTGCTACACCGTGCCAGCGGTGATCATCTTCCATAAAATCAACACCTTTGCCCATTACTGTTTTCATAATAATAGCCTGGCAGTTATGCTTATTAGCGTTCTTTTTGGCTTCTTTCAAAGTCTCAACAACCATGCCCATATCATTCCCATCCATATGTAAAACCTTCCACCCAAAAGCCTCTAATTTGGCATGCAAATCACCAAGGGAAAGAACATCATGGGTTCGACCATCTATCTGCTGCTCATTATGATCTATGGTAATAATAAGGTTATCAACTTTATTATAAGGCGCAAACATCAGCGCTTCCCAATTTTGACCTTCCTGCAATTCTCCGTCACCATGCAGCGAGAACACTATATTTGGGTCATTGTTCATCTTTTTTGTCAGTGCCACACCAATGGCTACACTCATTCCCTGGCCTAATGATCCTGTGGCAATACGCACACCTGGCAAACCTTCATGCGTAGCGGGGTGGCCCTGCAATCTTGAATTCAACTTTCGGAATGAAGCCAGTTCTGAAACAGGAAAATAGCCTGATCTTGCCAATACGCTATAAAAAACTGGTGATATGTGACCGTTACTCAATATAAAAATATCTTCCCCAATGCCATCCATATTAAACGGATTTGGGTTGTGTTTTAGTATATCGAAATACAGGGCGGTCATGAAATCAGCGCAGCCAAGAGAACCGCCCGGATGTCCTGATTGCACAGAATGAACCATTCTTACGATGTCTCTTCGAACCT
>Ga0207018_1080_pt1 | contig 16218 bp, 16 predicted proteins | sample Alteio_BWMinCont_52_FD_153476 | JGI IMG/M metagenome (GOLD analysis project Ga0207018, IMG submission 153476) | Enriched cells from forest soil in Barre Woods Harvard Forest LTER site, Petersham, Massachusetts, United States -... | ecosystem: Environmental > Terrestrial > Soil > Temperate forest >...
AATCCCAGCACTGTGGAAGGGAGTTGGGCCCGCCCTACCCCCCGCGGCTCGCCCAGGATGGTTTCCGGGGTGGCCTTGAGTTGCTCCAGGGCCCGATCCACCTGATCCCCGAAGCCGAGAACCAGCCTCCTCCCGATCGATCCCTGTTCCGAAGACCCTTTTTGTTCCCCCGGAGACAGTTCCTGTTCTCCCGGGGACCCCTCTGCACCCAGGGCCTTTAGCTGGGTTTGCGAAAGGGCTTCCCCTCTCGCATAGGTAAAAAGGCGGTCAAGAACTCCTGCCAGGTGCTGCAGATGAAATCCGGGGGAAGCCACCCCCCAGGGGCGATCCCAAAGACGGTCGTCAGGGAACCCTTCCATCAGTTGCCTCACCTCTTCCCGGGCCTGTAACAATGCGTGGGCCACGGGCTGCAACAGGAAGGGGATATCCGGAACGGGTCCGCGCAGCCATACTTCGGATCTTGCCACATTGGTCATATCTGGCTCTGTTAAAGACTTATCAAGGTAGCTATTTTTTTACTCCCTGATCCCAAATCAACTATATCGATTATTTTTGACGCGGTAAAAAAGACTCTAAACAACAGACAACTGTCCCATGCACCTCGACAAAGCTAAAACAATATTTATTTCAGGGAGCGCGTATGAGTATGGCAAATTCGGGGAGATAGGCAAACCCTTTATCAAGCATCTTTCCAAGGCTTTGTTAAAGAACGATTTCAAGATCGTCTCCGGGTTCGGACTGGGAGTCGGTTCGCATGTCGTGGACGGGGCGATCGATGAGATCCATTTGAAAAGAAAGGAGCAGATCACCGATCATTTACAATGTTTTCCTTTCCCCCATGAAAATAAGTCGAAGACCACCATGAGCGCTTACCGGAGCAATATGATCTCCCGCGCGGGCGCCGTTTTGTTCATTTTCGGCAACAAACTCGAAGATATCTCCATAAAAGAGGCCGATGGGGTTCTGGAAGAATTCGAGATAGCCAGATCCAACAAGGCCATGTTGATACCCGTGGGCGCATCCGGCTACGTTGCGGAAAAATTATGGAAACGGGTCGTTGAGGAATACGATGATTATTTTGAGACCAGGGACAAGTTTGACCTGGTCGAACAACTGGGAAATCCTTCCACGGCACCGGAAACACTGATTGACCTGATCATTCGCATCGCCAGCTAGAAGATCCTTAAAGCCACCTGATGACCAACAGGAAAAAAGTGTATATCTGTTTCGATTATGACCAGGATAAGGCGTTGAAGGACCTCCTGGTCGGCCAGTCCTGCAACAAGGGATCTCCCTTTGAAATTATCGACGGATCCCTTCACGAAGCGGCGCCGGATAAGGAATGGGCAGAAAAGGCAAGAACCAGGATCAAGCTGGCGGATACTGTCATCGTGCTCCTCGGTCATTCGACCTACCGGGCCCCCGGAGTGCTGAAAGAGGTGAAAATTGCCCGGGAGCTTGGAAAAAAGGTCATTCAACTGGTCGGCTACAAAGACCATAAATACACCCGGGTACCGCAAGCGGGCGTTTTATATTGCTGGACCTGGGACAACCTGGTAAAGATCCTGGGTACTTAGCAGACCTTGAGGCCGGACAGGATACTCTTCACGGATGATGGTTCGCTTGCCACGATCTTCACTATTCCCGGTAATGCATTCCTGTATTGTTCCCCGATGGAAATATTAGTGCCGGGGAGATAGACAAACTTATTGTCGAAGGAAATGATCTGCCCGACGGAAACGATATATCCCCGGTGAACCCGGCAGAATTGCTCAGGCGGAAGGATCTCTTCCCATTGTTTCAGAGTGATAAGCACCATGGCCGTCCTTTCCAACATGACCAGGCGGGTATAATTCTTACGGGCTTCGATGTAAAGAATAGTATGATAGTCCACTTTCACATTCCTGCCTTCCTGACGGATAAAGAAAAATGATTGCACGTTACTTGGTTTTATTATAATATGGAAATAATAAACTAAGAAGAGTGATGAGGCCGGCTGACCGGGTTAGCGGCGAGGGACTCCATGAGGAGAACGTAGTTAATGCGTTTGTCTGAGAAAATTTTTGAGGGATAATCTGGACGCAACCTGTAGGTTTTGATCAGTAAAGTATAAAATATTACTTAAAAAGCAAGGGCTTTGTAGAAACAAACCCCTGCTAATTCCGTCAATGGCGGATCACATGAGAATATAACTAAAAACAAACAAAACATTTGCTCCTGAAAATTCATTCATTCAGGGCAGGATAGTTTGGAAAAATTGATTCATATAATCGAGGGTTGTGCAGTACAGGACCGCCATAGTCAGCAGCTTCTGTATGATAAATTCTATGGCTTGTGCCTCAAGATTGCGTTTCGCTATGTCAACACCTATGAACAGGCGGTAGAGGTGGTGCACGACGGATACCTGAAGATGTTCCGGAATTTCAGCCGGTTCGAGGTTCGGGATAAGGATAAAGTGGAAATGCTGCTGATGGGCTGGATCCGCAGGGTGATCATCAATGCCGCTATCGATTACATGAGAAGAGAAATAAATAACCACCAGACCTACGCAATACCCGAACATGTATGGGAACACGGGGATGACCGACAACTATCAGATAATTCACTGTTATACAAAGAGTTGATTAGCCTTGTCAAAGAATTGCCCCCAGCCTACCGGGTCGTATTCAACCTGCACGTGATCGAAGGGTATTCACATCCCGAAATCGCAAAAATGCTCGGTATCACAACGGGTACTTCTAAATCTAACCTCTCCAAGGCTCGCGCACATTTGCAAAAAGCCCTGGCAGCCGAAAACGTAGAAACTATTTTATGGCAAACATAAATGGGAATAACATAGATGATCTGTTCAGACAGGCGTCTGATCATTATCCCCTCAGAACGGACAGTGCTGACTGGGCCAGGCTATCCGATGCCCTGGAAAAAGAGCCTTCCCTCATCCAGCCTCCGGTCGGTGAACAGGAGGAAGGACGCAGGCGGCGGAAATTTTTCTGGTTGTTCTTCTTATTACCTCTCGCGGGCGCAGGTTATTTTATCTGGCAGGCCGGCACCCTTACCGATACAACAATAACAAGGGGGAGAAAAGTTCCTGCTGTCATTACAGTACTTACCCCGAAGCAGTCTGCCGCAAAGATTGGATCAGGAGCGGCAACACCCGATAAGGCAGAGGCCGGAACGGCCATGACAGCGGATGAAGGGACGGCTGGTAAGACTGAGGCTGGAACAGCCACCGATGCGGGGACTTCCACCGATGCGGGAACTTCCACCGATGCGGGAACCATTTCAAGTACGAGTTCAAATAAAGAAGCCGACGCAGGAGTGATCAGACATAAAGTAACCGGCATGGGAAGCAACACCCACACAACTGCTGTCTCTGACCGGGGATCAAATGACCGGACGGGAAGGGCAACCCTGGGCGGAAGGGCAGGCCATGATGCGGGAACAATCGCAACCGTTACCGCTGCACATGGGAAGCCGAACCTGGGCACAGGCACAGACGGCCCCGCTCAATCCGGCATGAAGGATGGCGATGCAGACCCGATACCCGCCGACCCGCGGCAGTCCGCGGCGGGCTCAGGAAAAGAACCCGACCCGCAATTATCCGGGATCGATTTGGAAAGGGCCCTTACCGATCAGGTGTATTCCGGGGACATTTCCGCCTGGGCTGGAAATGCAGTCCCGGACGGCAAAGCGATCAGCAAAGGTCCGCTAATCAATAGCGCCTCCGGCAGCAAGGATGCGAACCCTGTCAAATTGAGTAAGCCACACCATCAGATCTATGTAGGCGTGATCGGTGCGCCGGATCTCAGCACGGTAAAACTCCAAAATATAAAAGGAGTGGGAACTACATTTGGCGCGTTGCTTGGATATAGTCTGAACCCAAGATGGAGCCTGGAAACTGGCGTTTACCTCGACAGGAAAAAATATTATACAGATGGTCAGTATTTCAATAAGAAAAATGTGAGACCGCTATGGAATGTCGATCTGTTAAAGGTGGACGGTATCTGTAATATGGTCGAACTGCCGGTCAATATCCGGTATAACCTGAATCCGCGGGCGAAGAACAAGTGGTTCGCCACGGCCGGGCTGTCGACTTATCTCATGTCAGGGGAAAAATATGCTTATCAGTACAAGCTTAACGGATATTACGGTGATACAGCCTATTCTTATAGGAACCCATCTCAAAATTGGTTTTCAATAATAAACCTGAGCATAGGATACGAACAGAAACTCGGCAGCATGACGAACCTGAGGCTGGAGCCTTACCTGAGGATCCCTCTCTCTGGTATGGGTACCGGTAGTTTGCCTATTATGAGCGCAGGCCTCAACGTGGGCATTACGCGCAGGATCAGGTAATAATTATGTAATCGCAGAATACTATGCTGAAAAGAAGAACTTTTTTTTGGTCAGGGAGCCTTTTATTGATACTGATCCTGGCGGCCCGGGGCATTTATTTGTATACTAAGCCTCACCGCAGCGCCGAAGGGGAGATGGCAGCTTACTCCATCACTGCCGATTCCTTATTCACCCAATACCAGAAAGACGAGCAGGGGGCTGACAAGAAATACCTGGGTAAAGTCCTCGAAGTAAAGGGAAGACTTGCCGATATTCATCATAACGGTCATTCAGAGATATGGATATTATCGGTTCAGCCAGGGGAATCGCCGGGAGGCGGAGGCATCAATTGCCAATTGTTCGAAGGGGAGGGCATTCCTGCTACGCATCCCAAACCGGGCGATGAGATCACGCTGAAAGGAAGGTGCACTGGATTCCTCATGGACGTAAATCTAGCGGATTGTGTACCACAATAAAGCGCTTGATCCTTACCCGTTCTCTAAACCTTTAAACAGACGATATGAAGAAGATCATTGCTTTTTTTTGCCTGGCTGTGGCCTGTCATGGCGTCGCGCATAGCCAGTTGTATATGACCAGGACAGGTTTTATCGGGTTCTATTCCAAAACATCTTTTGAAGATATCGATGCCGAGAACCATCAGGTCTACGCGGTGATAGATGCCGGCAAAAAAAACATCGCTTTCGCCGTATTGTTAAAAGGCTTCGTCTTTACCAAAGAACTGATGCAGGAACATTTCAACGAGAATTACGTGGAAAGCGACAAATACCCCAAGGCCTCTTTTAGCGGTTCCTATACCGGGGATGCCCCGCCGAATAAAGACGGCCTCAACCATGTGATGGTCAAAGGCAATCTCACCCTCCACAATGTGACCCGGGCCATCGAAGAGCCGGCGACCCTTGAATTTAAAGAAGGCAAGCTATCGGGGAGAGCCGATTTTACCATAAGGCCGGAGGATTTCCAGATCAGTATCCCTTCGATAGTCAGGGATAAGATCGCCTCCGTTATTGCCGTTCATGTCTTGATCGATTGCAGCACTACTAAATAAATATTATGTATAGCAAACCCCTTCTTTTCGGATTTTTTTTGTTGGCGACTTCGCAACTCGTGCGGGCACAGGACAGCAGCCTGCTTAGCAAACTGAATGACTCGATGTCCGCGAACCCGCAGACGACTTATATTACCGGCACGTTCAAGGCAACCCATATAGTCAATTTGCAGACGGTGGAAAGCCCGGCCAATGGAGCGATGATCTTCCTGATACAACACCGGTTCGGCGCCGTCAACAGCGGCTCATACAATTTTTTCGGACTGGATGGCGGAGCCACCTTCCGTCTTGCGCTGGACTATGGCCTTACTGACCGGCTGAATGTCGGGATCGGCAGAACCTCCGCCCAGAAAACCTATGACGGATACCTGAAATATAAACTGCTGCGGCAGACGGACGGAAATGAAAAGATACCCGTATCCATTAGTGTATTGGGAACGCTTAACATTATTACAGATACGAATTATAAAAAATTCGTGGCCCCGAATTTCCAGGACAGACCGGCTTATGTCCTGCAATTGTTAATTGCCAGAAAGATCAGCAGCAGACTGTCCCTGGAATTGGCGCCAACCTATATTAACAATAACCTCAGGTATGGGCCGACGGACAAAACCGATATCTTTGCCTTAGGGATCGGGGGGCGCCTGAAAATAACCAGGCGCATGAGCATAAACGCAGAATATAATTATCTTTTATCCAACCAGATCGATTCTTTTAAATCGGCGGCATTGACCGTACAAAAAAGGCATAATGCTTTCTCGCTGGGTTGGGATATGGAGACAGGAGGCCATGTATTCCAATTGGTATTCAGTAATTCCCAAAATATGCTGGAAACGCAATACCTTACACAAACGACCGGCAGATGGGGTAATGGAGATATTTATTTCGGGTTCAATATTTCCCGCAACTTCAACCTAAAGAAAAAAAGACACAATTACTCAGATACCCCGAATGAAAAGACGGATCATCCATGATATTTCAGCTAGTTCACTACAGGTCATCGTCAACCAGTTGGCTGGGCTGATGATCTTTTTTATTGCCTCAAAATACCTGAGCAAGACCATTTTCGGAGAACTAAGCTGGGCCCTTGCCATTATCATGGTGGGTTTTTCGATACTGGGCTGCGGGATAGATCAGATCACCGTGCGAAAAATTGCCGCGGGGGAGGAGCCTGCTTCCCTGTTGAAGGTTTATCTTTTTCATGTGTTGCTGGCGGGTGCTGGTTTTTTGATCCTATTGCTTATAGCCTATGCCCTTTCCGGCGCCGGCCACGCCACGGCGGTTGTCGGCCGCCATTTTACCGGTCTCAGCCTGCTGCTCTTCCTGGCAATAGGGCAGTTCTTTATTTTCCTCTCGCTGCCCTTCAAACAGATCGCCAATGGCAAGGAACAGTTCAGGGTATTGTTATTCATGTCCACAGGCGCGAACGCAATAAAGGTAAGCGGCCTGTTATTCCTGGCCTGGTCCGGCAGTTTCACCCTATCCTCTTTCCTGCTCATTTATGTACTGGCCTCGGCCGCGGAATTATTGGTCTGTATCTATATGGGACGCAGGTTCCTGGCCCTCATTCCCGGGATCGTATGGGATCGCATCCGCTATGCCCGGCTGGTCAGGGAGTCTTTGCCGCAATTGGGAGTCATCCTCTGCACGGCCGGCATTGCCCGCTTCGATTGGATATTCCTGGGGATCATGGCTACGGCGCCCATCCTGGCGGAATACAGCTTTGCCTACAAAGCATTTGAAATGGCATCATTGCCCTTGCTCGTGTTGGCGCCTTTATTGTTGCCCAGGATCACCCGGTGGGTCGGCCAGGGCGGGAACGGGATTGGGCTATCGGGTCAGCGAACCCCCGGGCTATCGGGTCAGCGAAAAGAGGATCTCTACCTGCTGGCCCGGTTTGAAATGATCCTTTCCTGCTCGCTCTGCCTTATCTTGAATATTCTCTGGGCCCCCGTCATCGACTGGCTTACCGATAATAAGTACGGGGCAGTAAATTCCACCAATATCTTCTTCCTGTCCTGCTCACTGCCTTTCCTGTATATCAATAATATACTGTGGAGCATTCATTTCGCGAAAGGCAGGATGAAGTTTATCTTTTTTGTATTTATGGTCACCTTGCTCATCACCTGTACGGGCGATCTGCTCCTGATCCCCTTTCTTCGGGGGGAAGGGGCGGCCATCGCTTACCTGGCAGCCATGATCGCCCAGACCGTGCATTTCACGGCCGGCATACAGAAAGAAGAGGCTGCCATCAACGCCGGGATCGGGATCAACGGCGGGACCGGCATAGGGATCGGGATCAATAGAATGTGGCAATCCCTGCTTCTATGCGGCGGGGCTGCCTTATTCAGCGGATGGCTGGCCATGCGGATGCATGAGGGAGCAGGGGCCCGATCCCTGATCGCTATCGGATTATACCTGGCCATTTTATTTGTATGCAGGCAGATCCGGCTCCATGATTGGATAACTTGTAAAAGGTTTATCTATGCATAAAGCGATCGACCTGGGACCAATAAAAAAATTTCTCTCCACCATCGACTGGAAACTGTTGCTGTTCCTCGTGCTGTTCATGGATGTAAAGATAGCTATAAAGATAGTTGCCATTGTCCTTATCTATTTCCTGCGCCCGGATTTCCGGCTGGGGTTGCGCCTGCCTTTCGGCCCGCTCAAGGGAGTATCGAGGCTGCCGCTGTTTTATGCGGGAGTTATCGTCATAGCTTTGCTGGATTGGGTGCTATATGGCCTGTATGCGAATGGTAACTATGATTTTGCCCTGGTCATCGGCCTGGCCTTCTGGTTGCTGTGCCTGTTGTCCATTCACCAGGTGAAATTGTCCGTAGAGCGATCCGATACGGTTATGCTGCACCGTACGCTACTGGTTTTTTTTGTCATAAATGCAGCCGTTTCCGTCCTGATGCTATTGAAGATCATGGTGGTGACCGGGTCGATGAACCCCTATCTTTTCCAGGGCGATCATCAAAAATATTTTATTAGTACCGGCGACTATATCCACGGTCTTACATTTGATACATCAGGCACGAACGCCATGATCAATGCATTCGGTGTCGCTTATTTCCTGTACCGCAAACAGGCCGGCATGATATTGCTGTGCATGAGCGTGATGTTACTGACGGGCAGCAATGCAACCGACCTGCTGCTGGTCATCTGCCTGGTCGCCATTTTCTTTTTCAGGAGCGACCGCGACCAAAGGAGCCTGATCATCATTTGTTTATTCCTGCTGATCCTGTTTACGGTAAAAGTCTCCCCGCAGAATCACAACTATGCCCTGAATACGTTCGGAGCCATGCTGTTAAAAAGGAATATCGTGACGGAAAGGCCGGATCCCTATATACCCAGGATCACGGATATTCCGGACAGCCTGCTCACGCCCGAAAGGAGACGGAAAAAGATCGCCACCCTTTATATGGATAGCGTAAGCTACCTGTACTATTTATACAAGGATTCGATATACCTCCATCAGTTTGGCGTTCATATGCCCGTCCCCCCCCGGAAGCCGCCACCCATCACTAATGGTCTCGAATACCAAAGCCGCGACGATACCACCCAAATAAGATTGACCCTGCTGCAGTTCATCCGCGATGAACAACTGGATTCGCCGGTAAACAGGGCCGGCACGGACGCAGGGAAAATACCGGGCAAGTTGGTAGCCTTCCGGCAAACGGCCGGATTTTTGGATCAGCATCCATGGAAACTGATCACCGGCAATGGAATGGGAAGATTTTCTTCCAGGCTGGCTTTCCGTTCTACGGCATTGGGCATTGTGGGAAGATACCCTTCCGGGCTCCGGTATATCGACCCGGATTTCAGGGATCTGCACCTGGCGCTCTATATATACTATTTTACAAAGGGGCCGAATTTCCGGTCGGTGATCAATACGCCAGATTCCGAGTACGACCGGTTACTGACCGAGTATGGGCTGGGGGGGACAATGCTGTTCCTTCTTTTTTATGCGGGATACTTTATCCGCGACCGGAAAAGGCTTTCTTATGGCATCCCCCTGTTATTCCTGATGGCGGGCGGCTTTTTCATCGGGTACTGGTTCGAGCAATTGTCAGTTGTCGTCCTGTTTGAGTTCATGATGCTCCTGGACAGGAAGGAAGGGGAGGAGCGGCTAACCCTGCAGGATAAATGATTTTTATTTATGAATGAACCGAAGATCACGGTCCTAATGCCTGCTTACAATGCGGGAAAATACATCGCCGAAGCGATCCGGTCGGTGCTGGATCAGGATTTTCGGGATTTTGAGCTATTGATCGTGGATGACGGGTCTTCGGATGATACGAGACAGGTGATCAACGGCTTTCCCGATGGGCGTATTCGATTGCTGACGCAGGAGAACAGGGGCATATCTGTTGCCCTGAATGCCGGGTTATTGGCAGCCCGGGGGGATTATATTGCCCGCTTCGATGCGGACGATATCTGTTTTCCGCAACGCCTGTCGAGACAAGCGGGTTTTCTGGACGAACATCCCGACCATGTCCTGACGGGCAGCGATGCCGAATATATATCCAAGGACGGAGAACATCTTTTTCATTTCCGTTGCGTCGCCTATTCGAACCGGGACATATTGGACAAATTATACGATGGCTGCCCTTTTATACACTCGGCCGTCATGTATCGGAAAAAAGAAGTGCTGGAGGCGGGGTCTTATTCGCTGTATGCACATAATTTTGAGGATTATCTTTTATGGGTACAATTGGTCAGGCTCGGAAAATGCTGTAACCTGCCGGAGACCCTGATAAAGGTTCGGATCAACCCGGACTCCGTCACCATCGATGAAAAATGGCGGGGCCGGCGCTTTCGCAGGTTGAAAAGGGAGATCATCCGCAAAGGCGCCATTACGGACGCCGAGGGAGAAGAACTGCTCTCTATCATAAAGAACCAGGATACCTGGAGGATAAAAGGAGGCGCCTACCATGCCCTGTGCGGGAAGAAGCTGCTGGCCGACAACTATCAGCCTGCCAAAGCCCGGGGGCATGTCATCCGGGCCATTCGTATAAATCCCTTCCGGCTGGACAATTATGCTATGCTGGCGGCGAGCTTTCTGCCTTCAAAATGGATCAAATGGCTGCACCGGAGAAGCCCCGGCAAAATATAAGGAATGCATGATACAATTTTTTCAAAGTATCCTCTCGTGACGGTGGTCATTCCCACCTATAACCGCCTATTGCTTGTTCAGCAGGCCATCGAATCGGTGTTGGGGCAAACCTATGGTAATTGGGAATTGATCATTGTGGACGATGGTTCCGGGGACGATACGGTAAAAATAATCCGCTCCATTCCTGACTCACGTATCCGGGTATTGGAAATGCCGCATTGCGGAAATATTGCAGTGCTTCGCAATACGGGCGTGAAGGCGGGTTCGGGAGAATGGCTGGCATTCCTGGATTCTGATGATATATGGGTCCCTCAGAGACTGGAGATGCAATTACGCACGTTGCAGGATGGGCAACGTTGGGGTTATGGCCGGTTTGAGCTAATGAATGAAAAGATGCAGCCAATCCCGAACAAAGCCGGGAAATATCGGGCCCTTTCAGGATGGATCATTAGAGAAGTGCTTACCTGCGAGGCATCGGTGAATATCGGTACGCTAATAGTGGAACGAAGTCTTTTTAATGAGGTTGGGTGTTTCAATATTGAATCCCGGTTGATCTGCCGCGAAGATTATGAATTTGTATTGAGGCTTGCCTTGCACGCGGAAACGGTGGCGACTTCGGAACTGTTGGCGCGGATAAGGGAGCATACTGACCGTACCACAAGCGTGTTTGATGATGGCAATGAACGTACTGCGTTTGTGTATGGGCATTTCATGCGTGAGCAGCACGACGCGGCGCTGGTAAAAATAGCCCGTCGGCAGCGGGCTTACGAATTTACGGAAATCGCGATAAAAAGAATTAAGCAAAAAAAATATTTACCGGCAACCCGGCAATTGGCAAAAGCATTGATCCATGGCGATAAATGGCGGCATATATTGTCAGCAATTCGCCGGGGTTTTAGTGCCGGCCGGGAGAACAACAGGGAGATAATTTAAGAACATTTGAAAAAGACGATAAAAAATATTTTCATTATTCTTCAAAGGAAAGAAAAGCTGTCGTTGATAAGGCTCGTCCTGTTCGATGTGGCAATCAGCGTACTTGATATTTGTTTTTTGGCGGCGCTGCTGTACGTGATACATTTTTATACGGAACCCGGTCGTTCAACCCGGGTAAGTAATTTTCCATTTACTGTATTTAATGAATATCCTTTATTGCTCATCGCCGTATTTTTTATCCTGTATGGGGTAAAAAATTTACTGGGTTTCCAGGTTTTTCGCATGCAATTCAGGTTTGTGTATGGAGTGGCATCAAGGCTTTCAAAAAATAATCTGATGAACTACCTGCAGGGCAGTTACAAAGACTATGTCGACATTGATTCTTCGGTGCATAACCGGAAGATCGGCCAGCAGCCTATTGAGTTTGGTCACTATATATTGGGTGGTTTTCAGCAAATCGCCGGCCAGTCTATATTGATTGCAATAACCATTATTGCCATACTTATTTTTAGCCCGGTCTTATTCCCTTTGCTTGTTTTGATCCTTATGCCGCCTATTGTTCTGACAGGGTATCTGATAAAACGAAGATTAAATACTATCCGCAAAACGGCAAAGACTGCGAGTGAAAGAACATTGCAACATTTACAGGAGGCGTTATCAGGTTTTGTCGAAAGCAGTGTATATGGGAGCAGGGATTTTTTTGTAAAAAGGTATGATATCTACCAGTCCAGGTTTAATTATTTCCTTTCGGAGCAATTGGCCATGCAAAACATGCCGTCAAAGCTCATCGAAGTATTCGCGATATTCGGATTGTTTGTTTTAATACTTATTAATTTATACACCGCCAATACCAGTGCGATACCGGTCATTACGATCGGGGCTTTCATGGCTGCTTCATACAAGATCATTCCGGGCATTGTTAAAATATTGAACGTTATCGGCCAAATTAAGACGTATGAGTTTACCGTGGATGACCTGCTGCAGAGCCGGGCCGTTGCAGCGTCAGGGAAAGAAGAACGATCAGATACCGCGATCAGCTCTCTTGCAATGGAAAATGTCTCTTTTGCATACAGGAAGGAATCAGTATTGAATAATTTTTCTCTTTTCATGTCCAGCGGGGATTTTATCGGTATCTCAGGAATATCGGGTAAAGGGAAAACGACCATTATGCATTTGCTGCTTGGTTTTTTAGATCCTTGCTCAGGCATTATTTCCGTGAATGGGAGCACTACCGATGGCATCGCCCGGCAACGATATTGGAAAGCCATTTCGTATGTAAAACAACAGCCGTTCCTGATTCACGATACCCTTCTCCATAATATCACGATGAATGAGGAAAGTTGTGATGAAGAAAGATTGAGACTGGCTGTAGAAGCGTCGGGCCTAAGCGGTCTTCTGGTTAAAGTCCCCTCGGATCTTCAGAAAATAATCTCCGAGAACGGCAGGAACATCAGCGGGGGGCAACGGCAGAGAATCGCGATTGCCAGGGCTTTGTACAAAGAGGCTGATCTTATCATTCTGGATGAGCCGTTCAATGAACTGGATGAGGGATCTGAATTGGCCATGCTGCGTCATTTCAAAAAACTGTCGCAGAGAGGGAAAATGATCATACTGATAACGCATAACAGACAAAGTTTATCATTTTGCGATAAAATTATTTCATTGGATGAAATAAATGCAGATGAAACCAACTGATCAGACCCTCGTGATCCTTACCCCGGGTTTTCCCGGAACCGAAGCTGACAGCACCTGCCTGCCGGCACAACAAATATTTATAAAGGCGCTGAACAAAAATTTCCGGGATCTCAAAATTATTATCATTTCAGTTCAATTTCCTTTCGTTACGTCTGAATATGAATGGTATGGCAACAAAGTAATTCCTTTGAACGGGAGAAATAAAGAAAAAATATTCAAGTTGTTGTTATGGATGCGTGCGTGGAAGGCCTTGAAAAAAATAAAAAAGGAAAAAAATATCATCGGCCTTTTCAGTTTTTGGTGCGCGGAGTGTGCACTGATCGGGAAATATTTTGGACAGCAGCATAATATAAAATATTATAGCTGGATACTGGGCCAGGATGCGCGGAAAGGAAATCCCTTTATAAGATGGATAAGGCCCGGTGCTGAAAGCCTGGTTGCCATGTCAGGGTTCCTTGCAGAGGAGTTCTATAAGAATTACGGGATCAAACCTGTCCATATTATCCCGAATGGGATCGATGGGTCTGCTTATCCCGTTCACTATCCTGAACGGGATATTGATATCCTGGGCGCGGGTTCATTGATCCTGCTTAAACAATATGACGTATTCATTCAGATCATTAAGGAGTTATCTTATCAGATTCCCGCTGTTAAAGCTGTCATTTGCGGGAAAGGGCCGGAAGAAGATAGTCTCCATTCGCTGATCCGTGAACTAAGCCTGCAAAACAATATGTTATTGTCGGGAGAAAAACCACATCGGGAACTATTGCAATGCATGTGCCGCGCCAGGGTGTTTCTCCATACTTCGACTTATGAAGGGTTCAGTACTGTTTGCCTCGAGGCTTTATATGCAGGTGCTCATGTGACCAGCTTTTGCAATCCAATGGTCGGATGGATAAAAAACTGGCATATTGTAAATAATAAAGAAGAGATGTCGGCCCTGGCCTTAAAAATATTACAGGATCCAAATACGGTTTATGAGCCGGTGTTACCCTATTCCATGGATGATAGCGCAAAAAAAGTGATGAAATTATTCAGCCGGTAGCAATACCGTTTTCGGGATTTTTAATTTGCTTTACGAGGGCCACGGCCTTTTCAAAAACCATTTCGGGCGTGTACCTGCTCAGGCAATGGGTATCGCCATACTTGCAAAATTTCAACATGCATCCCCCGCATTCGAGATCTGATGAATCCATAAACCGGGTAAAATCTCCCAATGGTCTTGCCTTTTCGCTTTGCGTAGAGCCGAATAAAGCCAGGGTAGGAATGCCGGATACCCACGCCATGTGCATTAGCCCGGAGTCTTCGGATAAGACGAATTTTACTTGTTGGATAGTCGAAAAGGCCTGTGCAGGAGTGGTTTTATTGACAAGGTTGACCAGGTTATTTCCCAACTGTGCCTCCAGGTAAGCGGATTTGGCTTCAATGAAACTTGTTCCCATTACGAGGAATTGTGCTCCGGGAAAGCGCTGTAACCATAATCGGGCAAATTGTACATAGTTAGGCATACTCCAGTTACGGGTTTCAAAGGCGCCGGCCGGATTCAACAGGATAAGGTCAGCATGACGCCTTCCCCCATTTTTTTGTAACAGGTCTATGCCTTCCTGCTCATTGATCAATTTGAAATCGGAGACTGCAAAACATTTACCCAATCCTGCCGCTTCAATGGTAAGACGGGTGCGTTCACCGGCTGCGACAGGAGAGTAACGGTCAAACAATGACCAGGCCTTTGGCATGATCATTTTCCTGACCATCCGGCTGATGATATTATTTTGCAGATCCAACACCACCTCGTACCGGCGCGCCAACAGCCTTGGCAGAAGAAGACAGGTGTGGAGCAATTGCTTTTTCAAGTCCCGGCCGCCGCCAATCGAATAAACTTTGTCAAATAAATGCAAATTCATGGGGATCGCCTCTACTTCTTCGCGTGTAAGCAGATCCAGCCTGGTGTTTGCCGGTAAAGCATTTCTAAGTTGTTGGAGGTAAGGCAAGGTTATGACCAGGTCGCCCATAGCCTGCAGGCGTATAGCCAGCACCCTTCGGGGGGGACGCTTTTTCACCCATTTTTTTGATAGAATATCCATCCGGTTCTATTTTTAAATGAATCCCATTGTGCAGGCAACTTCCCCCATTATTGATCCGTTCAATACGGGTAAGGGAAACTTCTGCGCCAAATTACTATTTTTATAGACCCTTATCTTCCGGTATGTCGGTAAAACACATAAAAAATATCTCCTTCTATAATGAAATAGCGAACGACTATGACGCCATAATGGAAAAGGAACGTTCCAACGAGGTCGTAAGACGGGAAGTTGCCGATAAATTCATGGATACGGTTGCGCCCGGGCGGGTGCTTGATTTTGGCGGGGGAACGGGAGGCGATCTGGGATGGCTGACGGATCATTATTACCATGTACTTTTTTGCGAGCCTTCGACCCGGATGAGGGAGTTGGCGATAATGAGACATAATAGGAAGATCCTTCCCGGTCATGTTGAATTCCTTTCCGGTACGGCCGTTGATTTCACCAGTTGGAATAAGAACCTGCCTTTTTACCCCGCGGCTGATGCCGTCCTCGCCAATTTTGCCGTCATCAATTGTATTGAGGATATCGCCTTATTATTCAGGAACCTGGCCCTGGTGATACGGCCCGGCGGCGGCCTGATCGCCCTGGTGCTGCGACCAAAACTGCTGCATACGGTAAGATCATTGGCCGGTCTTGCGCCCGATACCCTGGAGATCCGTTATAAAGAGCATGCACAGACTGTCTTTGTACATACCACGGGAGCCATCCGAAAGGCTTCCCGCGATCATTTTTCTTTTTCCGGCCGTAAATCCCTTCATGGATCGGTATTCTCATTAATACATCTAACCCGCAAATGAAAGGACTCTTCAGGAAATTAATATTTGGCGAGACGGTGATCAGGGAATATGCTACTGTAAAGATCGGGGATAAGATACAGGAACAGGTCTATTTGCAGGGAGCAGACGGCGGACCCGTACTGGATGTCTCGGGTAATCATTGGATATTTTGTCTTGACCCGCTGGTTTTTGGCGTCTGGATGGAAAAAG
>Ga0207018_1081_pt1 | contig 16169 bp, 14 predicted proteins | sample Alteio_BWMinCont_52_FD_153476 | JGI IMG/M metagenome (GOLD analysis project Ga0207018, IMG submission 153476) | Enriched cells from forest soil in Barre Woods Harvard Forest LTER site, Petersham, Massachusetts, United States -... | ecosystem: Environmental > Terrestrial > Soil > Temperate forest >...
GGATCAACGATGCAATGGGGCAGCATGTGACCAGTGAAGTGGTGAAGTTGATGATTGCCAAGGGGCACGCGATCAAAGGTAGTCGCGTCCTGGTATTAGGTCTCACTTTCAAGGAGAACTGCCCGGATCTACGCAATACCCGGGTGGTGGATCTGGTGAGAGAGTTCGAAAGTTTCGGCGCCGTGGTAGATGTTTACGATCCCTGGGCCGATATGGCAGAAGCCAAGGCCGAATACGGCCTCACCTTGCTGTCAGATGTGCCGAAGCGTGGTGTCTACGATGCTGTCGTGCTTGCTGTAGCTCATGATGAATTCAAAACAGGCGGCAGTGAAGGCGTGCGTGCATGGGCCAACAACCGTGCTGTTTTGTATGACATCAAGGGTGTCTTGCCCAAGAACGAAGTCGACGGACGCCTGTAGTCGATCGCCGCTTTGGCGGATACCGTACTCAATTCCATCTGGATTTTGGACGCAATGAAGAACTTTGCCCTCATCGGTGCTGCTGGCTACATCGCCCCACGTCATATGCAGGCCATCAAGGCTACCGGCAATCATTTGGTGGCTGCATATGACCCGAATGACTCGGTTGGCATCATCGACAGCCATTTCCCCGACGCTGATTTCTTCACCGAGTTTGAGCGTTTCGATCGCCACATCGACAAATTGCGTCGTGCCGACCATGACCAGAAGGTGGACTGCATTTCGATCTGCTCACCGAACTACCTGCACGATTCCCATATGCGTTTTGCACTGCGCTCGGGTGCCGATGCCATCTGTGAAAAGCCATTGGTGCTTAACCCGTGGAACATCGATGCCCTGCAGGAAATCGAAAGCGACACTGGCAGGAAGGTCAACACGATCCTCCAATTGCGCGTACATCCCGCAATCGTGGCTTTGCGTGAAAAGGTTCAGCGCGAGAAGCGTGATACCAAGCACGAGGTGGATCTTACCTACATCACTTCACGTGGCCATTGGTATTTGCAAAGCTGGAAGGGTGATGTGAAGAAGTCGGGCGGCATTGCCACCAATATCGGCGTGCATTTCTTCGACATGCTGCACTACATCTTCGGTGCCTTGCAGGCCAATGTGGTGCACCTGTCTTCGGACACCAAGGCGGCCGGCTATCTTGAGTACGAGAACGCACGTGTGCGCTGGTTCCTGTCGGTGGATGTCGAAGATGTGCCTGCTGCGGTATGCGAAACCGGTCAGCGCACATACCGCTCCATCACGGTGGATGGCGAGGAGATCGAGTTCTCTGGCGGGTTCACTGACCTGCATATTCGCAGCTACGAGGAGATCCTCGCAGGACGCGGCTTCAGCCTGGAGGAGAACCGTACCGCGATCAGCACGGTCGCAGCGATCCGCAATGCGGTTCCCGCTGCTCTCACGGGTGACTACCACTCTTTTCTGAAGCGGTGAATGACATGGGCTTCTATCAACATCCTTCTGCCATCGTTGATGACGGCGCGCAGATCGGCGAGGGGTCCCGTGTATGGCATTTCGTGCACATCTGCGGTGGTGCGCGCATCGGAGCAGGCGTCTCCCTGGGGCAGAATGTCTTTGTCGGCAACAAGGTCAGCATCGGAGATCGCTGCAAGATCCAGAACAATGTCTCGGTATATGACGATGTCACTCTGGAAGAGGGCGTGTTCTGCGGACCCAGCATGGTGTTCACCAATGTCTACAACCCGCGCTCACTGATCGAACGCAAGGATGAGTACCGCAATACGCTGGTGAAGAAAGGAGCGACGTTGGGTGCCAACTGCACCATCGTCTGCGGCATCACCATCGGCGAGTTCGCCTTTGTCGGTGCCGGCGCGGTGGTCAACAAAGATGTGCCGGCTTATGCACTGATGGTAGGCGTGCCTGCCCGTCAGATCGGCTGGATGAGCGAATTCGGCGAGCAACTGAAGCTGCCCCTGCAGGGTACAAGCGAGGCTGTTTGCGGGCACACTGGCGCGCGTTACGTGCTTGATGGACGTCAACTCAGCAAGCTGGATGCAGCGCAATGATCGAATTCGTCGACCTCAAGGCCCAGCAGGCACGCATCAAAGACAAGATTGACGCCGGCATTCAACGGGTGCTGGCGCATGGCCAGTACATTCTCGGACCCGAAGTGGCTGAGCTGGAGGAAAAGCTTGCCGCTTATGTGGGCGCCGGACATTGCATTACGGTGGCCAACGGCACAGACGCACTGCAGATTGCCCAGATGGCGCTTGGCATCGGTCCGGGCGACGAGGTAATCACCCCCGGCTTCACCTATATCGCTACGGCAGAAACTGTTGCCCTGCTGGGCGCCAAACCGGTTTACGTGGACATCGACCCGCGCACGTACAACCTCGATCCGACATTGCTGGAAGCGGCCATTACTCCGCGCACCAAAGCGATCATTCCGGTGTCGCTGTACGGCCAGTGCGCCGACTTTGACGCGATCAACGTTATTGCGGCCAGGCATGGCATCACGGTGATCGAGGACGCGGCACAGAGCTTTGGCGCCAGCTACAAGGGTCGCAAGAGCTGCAACCTGACTACCGTTGCCTGCGCCAGCTTTTTCCCAAGCAAGCCGTTGGGTTGCTATGGCGATGGTGGTGCGATTTTTACCAGTGACGATGAGTTGGCCAAGGTCATGCGGCAAATCGCACGCCACGGTCAGGATCGTCGTTATCACCATGTACGGGTAGGTGTGAACAGTCGCCTGGATACACTTCAAGCGGCAATTTTGCTGCCCAAGCTGGAAATCCTTGATGAGGAACTCCTTCTACGGCAACAGGCAGCACGCACCTATGATCAATTGCTACGTGAAGCTGCAGGCATCGTCATACCGCATATCGAGTCGCACAATATTTCGGCCTGGGCGCAGTACACCATTCAGGCAGATGAGCGTAACGACCTGCAGGCCAAGTTGAAGAATGAGGATATTCCTGCAGTGGTGCACTACCCCATACCGCTGAACAAGCAGCCGGCCGTGGCCGATGGGGCGGTCAAGTTGCCGGTGGGTGATGCAATTGCTGATCGTGTGCTGAGCCTGCCCATGCATCCCTACCTACACAGGGATCAACAGCACAGGATTGCAACTGTACTGACGAGCCTCAGTCGTGTTGACTGAGGCTCGGGTAATTCCCAGACGGCATGAAGGGCGCTCCCTTAGCCGTTTTGGCGACACCCGTGGCTGAGGTCTCATCCATCGCAGCGCTGACCATGGCATACCGTCTGAAACTGGCGAATTTCCGCAAGAGTGCCTTCCTCCGCTCGGTTGGTGTGCTTGTTGGCGGCACCGCATTCGCACAGGCACTGATGATCCTGCTGCTGCCGCTGCTCACGCGCCTGTATACGCCCGAGGACTTCAGCGTACTGGCCGTATATGTGTCATTGCTTGGCATCATTTCGGTAGCGGCCTGCTTGCGTTTCGACGTCGCGATCCCTTTGCCCGAAGGGGACGAGGACGCCGCCAATTTGCTTGGCTTGGCGCTGGCCTGTTCTTTCGCGATCTCGGTGTTGGCAGGCACGTTGGTTCTTGCCTTCCCGGAGGTGATTACTCATCTGATAGGCCAGCCAAGGCTCAAGCCCTATCTCTGGCTAATTCCTCTAGGCGTCCTGCTGGCAAGCAGCTACAGCGCTTTGCAGTTTTGGGCCGTTCGCAAAAAAGCGTTTCATGCAGTAGCAAGAACAAAAATGACCCAGGCCATCGGCGGCGTAGGTATCCAAGCTGCTCTTGGCTGGGTAGGGCTGGCTCCCTTTGGGCTTCTATTCGGGCAGATGATCAATAGTGGCGCCGGAATCCTTGGCCTCGGACTCCGTGCCTTCAAAGGGGATCGCAACACCATGCGGGCGATCAGCTTGCCGCGCATGCGTAGCGCATTCAGCGAGTACCACCGATTTCCGAAGTACTCCGTGGTTGAGTCGGTGGCAAACAGTGCTGGCATTCAGCTCCCCGTTATCCTGATCGCCTCGCTTGCCGTGGGACCGGAGGCAGGCTTCTTGATGCTGGCAATGCGCGCGATGCAGGCACCGATGGGCCTTATTGGAACGGCGGTGTCCCAGGTATACCTGTCGCGGGCGCCGTCGGAATATCGTGCAGGCGTCTTGGGCCCATTCACTGCCAGGATGATCGGCGGCTTGATGAAGACTGGGGTAGGTCCACTGATTTTTGCGGGAGTTATAGCGCCAGTGGTTTTCCCAATTATCTTTGGGGAAAAATGGTTTCGCGCAGGTGAGCTCGTAGCTTGGATGACGCCTTGGTTCGTCATGCAGTTTCTGGTCTCTCCGGTCTCGATGACCTTGTATGTAACGGGTAACCAGAAAACGGCGCTCGTTTTGCAACTGTGCGGCTTGGTGCTTCGTGTTGGGGCAGTCGTGCTTGCGGCAGCATTTACGCCGGCATACATAGTTGAGGTCTATGCGATGTCGGGATTCGTTTTTTATGCGGCATATTTTATTGCAGTTGCGGTTTCCGCATCTATTAAGACTAATGCTCTGCTCCACGAAGCCAAGAAATCTGCGGGCGTCGTGATCGCTTGGATCGCTGCCTCGATCATGGCGCGGTACATTGTTGCAATGTTAGTCGTTAAGTGATTTGAGGTGGAAATTAAGGCCTGCAAGTGAACAAGAAAATATGAAAACTCATGTGATATTAAATAGAGCAGCCAATTCGCGAATGATGTTTATGGTCATTGCGATCGCTTATGCCTGTGCAGTCTATTTATCCGATGCGCTCTATCTACATAATAAATGGGGCTATTATGGTTTTCTATTTGTAACGCCCAGTTTTCAAGTCGTGTCATTGATGACGCTACTGGTATTCATGGTTTCTATGATGGTACCACTGAAAATTGACAGGCCATCCTCGTTATTGATAGTCACGCTGTACCTCGTTATCTACATCCCTACGGTGGTGATTACGCTTTGTTTGAGTAAAGAGGCTGTAAAGGATTATGGCATTGAGCTGAGCTCGCTAACGGTGGCATTTTTTCTTATCTGTATAGCGGCGCGGTTACCTTTGCGGCGCTATTCGATTACTCCGTTGCTGCCTGGTCGTGAATTTTCAACTCCTCTGATTGCCATGTGGCTCGTATTGGGCATTTACTTGATATGGCGCTACCACGCAGTTATGCATCTCGTGGGGCTAGACAGCATCTACGGGCAGCGCGCGTTAGCAGTGATTGATGATGGAATCACCGGGTATGCGATGTCGTACTTTGCGGTAGTGGTTAATCCTGCACTTGTTACCATCGGTATTATCAGGAGGCGGCGTCTTCTATTGGTTATGGGTGTCCTTGGCGCAATAATCGTATACGCGATTAATGCGACAAAAATAAGCCTGGCGCTTCCGTTGCTTATGCTGATACTGGCCAAGGTGTGGCAGAGTGATAAGCCAATATCTAGATCAAGCGTCTTACTCTCTGTTGGAATGCTCGGAATATACGCATTTGTTTTCTTCGCGCATTACGTAATGAATACGTCTGTACCAATGGACCTGTTCGCATTTCGTTCAATTGGATTGCCAGCCTTAACATTTTCGCAATATTCAGACATTTTTTCACACGATGGCTACACTTGGTGGAGTCACATAAAGGGCATAAGCTTGTTCATACCAGCGCCTAGCGCTTACGCGAATGATCCTTCATGGCCAAATCTTGGGCATATTGTTGGTGGACACGTCTATGAAAGTTCTGAGGTCAACGCCAATGCGAATTTTTTTGTAAGTGATGGTGTAGCTTCAGCCGGATCACTCGGTATCCTGGTAATCGGGGTGGTTGCAGCTTTTCTTTTTTCAACTTTCGATCGTCTTGCGAAATTTATCGATCCTCTATTCGTCATGCTTGCCACGTTACCTCTAGCAACCATTATTACCAACGGAAGTATTTTTACGCTATTTCTTTCATTTGGCGGTTTCTTCTGGATGTTGGTATTTTTCCTCTATCGAAGTTCTCCGAAAAATTTCAGCAGACCTGAATATAGTTATGCGCGACGATGAAACAGTTGTTTAAACTGGTAGATGTATTTGTTGAATTCACCTAGCAAGAGTCGATTTAATCACACCAATCTCCGCCATTTATTGGCGAGTGATGTTGATTTTTAAATAAACCTGGATAAATGGGTGGCCTAAATGAATTTGGTAAATAAGCGGATCGCAGCGCTACTATTACTGTTCGGCCTGTCTCAGTTGAGTGGCGTAGCGCCATGCCCTCAAGCGATGGCTCAGACTCCACGTGTCTCTCAAGCCAAATTCATTCTTGGTGATTACGACAAAGAGCCTCGAATTGGAGATCACGTTGATACGGACAGACTGGTCAAACGGCTAAGTGAGCTTGGCGCAAACACGTACATGTGGTTAATTTGGCATAATAAAAACGACTGGAATGATCTCAAAACGTTTTTGCCAAAGGCGAATGCAGCCGGAATTTCCGTGTGGGTGTATCTCGTACCCCCCTCAGAAACCCCGATGAATAATGCGGCGTTTAACTACTCCGAACCTTTCAAGGCGGATTATGTCTCATGGGCAAAAGAAATAAGTAGCCTGTCTTTAGAAAACAAAAATCTTGTAGGCTATGTGATAGATGATTTTTGGGGCAATGTTGTTACAAATAGGCTATTGCTGACTCCGAGATTTACGCCTGATAATATTAAGCGCATGGTCCTGGCCGGAAAGCAGATAAATCCGAAGATAAAATTTTACCCACTGATGTACTTTAATCAGATCGATAACAAGCAGTTTGTAAATGTATGGGAGCCATTAGTGGATGGAGTTGTTGCTGCTTATCCGCCAAGTGTAGATGCTGTGCGACATATATCCTCAGTGACGCTAAACCAGTCTCGCCGAATTCCACTGATTGTCATGGTTGCGAGCGATGGCAAGATCTTGAGTAAGTTCAGCCATGTGAGTGGTACCCAAGATAACGTAGAGAAAGGCGTTCAGGATATGTTGGCTTTGGCTAAAAATGGGGAAATTGAAGGCGTCATCACTTACTGCTTGGATTTGAGCGACACCAGCGCTATGTTTTTAAAAGTTAAAAATGCTTACACATCCAGAGTTCAATGAACTAATACGATTGGTGTCCATTTCTCGCGGTGAATGCGTATGCCTTTCACGGATTTGTGAATACGAGTAGTTGAATTACGATTTCCATAGACTCAATCGTTGTGAAATTAGGTAACTACTCGATTCGGTCTACTTAGCACGGATTTTTGGTATGAAGCTTGTTTACATTGTAGAAACCTACACGGAAGGCTTGGGTTATATCGACAATGTCTTGCCCATTGAATTGGCTCGCTTGGGAGTTGATGTTCATATCGTTACGTGTCGACTTCCTCCGTACTACCAGAATTCAATGGCTTTTTTTGGGAGTCTCTTAGAAAAAAGAACGTGTTCATCTGAAACAAATAATTCTGGTGTGACCATTCACACAATGCCTTATACATCAGTTTTTGGGCGTGTTTTTATTAAAGGGTTCTTGAGAGTTCTGAAGGATATTGATCCTGATGTTGTAATTGTTCGCGGAATTTCGTCGCCGGTGCTTGGTCAAGCGGCGATCGCAAAAATTCTTTTGAGATATAAATTATTTACATCTACAGGGCAAGCGTACTCTGCTATATCTCGGGCAGTTTCGCGAGGTGGATTCTTTTCTAGGGCGCGTTTAGCGAATTTCTTCTCTAGGTATCTGTTGGGAAGAATCTTGAGCTTGTTTGTTTCTCAATGCATCGCTTCATCGGAGGATGGCGGAGATGCGGTTGTCGAGTTCTATGGGGTACCTAGAAGGAAGGTAACTGTCATTTCATTGGGAGTTGATACTGAGAAATTTTTTCCGGTTTCCGATGGAAAGCATTTGATTGAGCGAAACAAGGTTAGAAACCGCCTTGGAATTCCAATGCATGACATTGTCTGTATCTGGACGGGCCGCATGACAGGTCATAAGTATCTTCGTGTGCTGGCCGAGGCGGTAGAAGATCTGAACAGAGAAGGACATGCATTCACTGCGTTATTTGTAGGTGATGGTCCCGAAGCGAAAGATCTTGAAGGGTATTCAAAATCGATCCATATACCGTTCATGTTATGGGTCGAATTGCCTCCAATTTATCGTGCAGCAGATATTGCCGTGTGGCCTCGATCGATAACCACAAGTACCTTGGATGCCTCTGCTAGTGGCTTGCCGGTCATAATGAGTGAAGGGGAGCGAGCGACAGAGCGCTGGCAAGGAATTGGCAGTGCTTATATAGAAGGTTCTGTCGAGTCTCTCAAGAAGGAATTGCTCAAGTTTTTGGAAGAAGATGTAAGAAGAACGACAGGGCAGGCGGCCGCCGCCAAAATGAAGTCGCAATATAGCTGGACAACTATTTCGAAAAAATTTTTGAATCTCTTCTCGATATTTGATTTGAGCTAGGATTAGATAATGGTTATTGAGATATTGAGAAATAGAGATTTCTTATATCATTTATATAGATCTAGCCTTATGTGGTTTAAACGCTTGCGATATGGGCTTCGCAACGTGCATCCAACTTTTTTCATGGCCGGCAAGAGTATGGTAGCCAAAGATCTAGTGGCTGGGCCGTACAGTTTCATGGCGGACGAGTGTCGTATCTGTCCGCGAGTCAAGATCGGTGCATATGTTATGTTCGGTCCGCGTGTTGTGGTTACTGGCAGCGATCACAAATTTGATATTCCAGGTGTTCCGATCATATTTGCGGGCCGTCCAGAGCTAAGAGAGACGGTTATAGAGGCCGATGCATGGATTGGATTTGGTAGCGTTATTATGAGCGGTGTGCGAATTGGACGAGGCGCAATAATTGCCGCTAATTCGGTGGTTACCAAAGATATTCCAGCTTATGAGATATACGGTGGCGTGCCAGCTAAGAAAATCAGAGACAGATTTTCTACACAAAGCGAAATGGAGATTCATGATGCAATGTTGGGTAAGCTACCGATGAAGGGTAAATTTTGTTCTGCATTAGGCTCGGAGAATAACTGATGGAGAGGAACAAGACGTTATTGATCACCGGAGGCACGGGGTCGTTTGGTAATGCCGTTCTCAAGCGCTTTCTTGATAGTGACCTGAGTGAAATCCGTATCTTCAGCCGCGACGAGAAGAAGCAGGATGACCAGCGCAAGGCTTACGCGAACGATAAAATCAAGTTCTACATCGGCGACGTACGCGACCCACAGAGCGTGATGAATGTCATGCGGGGGGTGGATTACGTATTCCATGCGGCGGCGCTTAAACAGGTTCCGTCGTGCGAGTTCCATCCCATGGAAGCGGTCAAGACCAATGTGCTTGGTACAGAGAACGTGGTCGAGGCTGCGATTCAGTGCGGCGTGCGTAAGGTGATTTGCCTGAGCACCGACAAGGCGGTCTATCCGATCAATGCCATGGGCATCTCCAAAGCAATGATGGAGAAGGTGTTCGTAGCGAAATCGCGCGTCGTCGATCCCGCGCGCACTACTATTTGCGGCACGCGCTACGGTAATGTGATGGCCTCGCGTGGATCCGTGATTCCGCTGTTCGTGGAGCAGATGCAGGCCGGGAAGCCGCTGACAATCACCGATCCGACCATGACTCGTTTCATGATGACGCTGGATGATGCTGTCGATTTGGTGCTCTATGCGTTCGAGCACGGTGTCAATGGCGATATCTTTGTGCAGAAGGCGCCGGCAGCGACACTCGATGTTTTGGCGCGTGCAATGTTTGACTTGCTGGGTCGTCCAGATCACCCGATCGATGTCATCGGTACTCGTCATGGCGAAAAGCTGCACGAGACTTTGCTGAGTCGAGAAGAGCATGCACGTACTGACGACTTGGCAGGGTACTTTCGCATCCCCGCGGACCTGCGCGATCTCAATTACGGTAAGTTCGTGGAACACGGCGAAGCGAAGATCAGTCTTAGCGAGGACTACACGTCGCACAACACGGAGCAGCTGGATGTGGAAGGGATGAAGAAGCTCCTTCTGAAGCTGAACTTCATCCGCGACCTGATCGCGGGCCGCACAGCCAGGCCGGTGGACTGAGCCATGAAGGTATTGATTACCGGGGCCGACGGCTTTATTGGCAAGAACCTCCGTGTAGCGTTGTCCGAACAGAAGGACTTCGAAGTACTGCCGGTGACCCGTGCTACGGATGAGCTTGAACTGGCACAAATCATCGCCAAGGCGGATGCGGTGGTGCATCTTGCTGGCGTAAACCGACCGCAGGATCCAGCCGAATTTGCTGCAGGCAATGCAGACTTTACCGCGCGGTTGTGTGGGCTATTGCGTGCTACGGCGCGCGCGATACCGGTGGCATTTGCCTCTTCGATTCAGGCTGAACGAGACAATGCCTACGGATTGAGCAAGCGCGCTGCCGAGAAGCACCTGACGGACTATGCCGAGCAAAGTGGCGCCGGGGTAGGGCTGTATCGACTAGCGAATGTGTTCGGTAAGTGGAGCCGGCCCAACTACAACTCGGCCGTGGCGACGTTTTGCCACAACACGGCGCATGGCTTGCCGATCCGCGTCAATGACCCTGCTGCGCAGGTGCGGCTTGTGTATGTGGACGACGTGGTGGCTGAGTTTCTGCGCTTTCTGTCCGAGCCGCCGCAGGGTGCTGCCATGCTTGAAGCCGGCCCGGTCTATACAGCGACTGTCGGCGAGATAGTGCGGCAGATCGAAGCCTTTGGTGTAGTGCGTCAGAACTTGGTCACCGAGCGCGTGGGTGAGGGTTTTGTGCGTGCGTTGTATGCCACTTATGTGAGCTACCTGCCTACGGAAGCGTTCAGTTACGGGGTACCGAAGTACGGTGACCCGCGGGGTGTGTTTGTCGAAATGCTGAAGACTAAGGATTCCGGGCAATTCTCGTTCTTCACCGCACATCCGGGTATCACACGTGGTGGTCACTATCATCACAGCAAGACCGAAAAATTTCTGGTCATCAAGGGTACGGCACGCTTCCGATTCCGCCACATCCTCACAAATGAACGGTACGAACTGGATACCTCGGGTGAGCAGCCGGTAATCGTCGAGACCATCCCTGGCTGGGCGCACGACATTACCAACACGGGTGACGCTGAGATGGTGGTGATGTTGTGGGCCAACGAGATCTTCGATCGAACCAGGCCTGACACGATTTCCAGCCCGGTTTGACTTTCCCTTTGATCTGAAAATACAAAGGAATAGCAGCAAACCTCGATTTGTCATTTTGCGTTTTGCGTGTTGTTGATTTCTGTGCAAGGACTGCAAAATATGGATCGGTTGATGTTCCTTGACGGAGTAAATCTCATGGCACAGCCTGTTATTCAGCGGAAGCTAGCAAATGTGCAGGTCAAGGAGTTCTATCACGACCTTTTTGTCGATACACAAGTCAAGCACTTTGAGCTCATGTGCACACCATTTGTGAAAGCAGGTGCAGGTCGCGTCGTCGATGTCGGTGGAGGATGCGGCTTCTTTGCTGCGGCTGTTACAGGTTTACTTGGTATCCCCACACGTGTCATCGATCTGGATGACACGTCTATCGAGCAGTGCAAGAAGCTGGGAATCGAGGCAATTCAGAGCGATGCGCTCCAGCCACCTGTTTTCGGTGATGAGCGCGTGGTCTGCTTCAATTTGATTCTGCATCATTTGGTGGGTCCCACTGAGAAGTCGACGGCGCAATTGCAGGGCACGGCGCTTGAAGCCTGGCGCAATCAGCCAGTTCACCTGTTTGTCAATGAATACATATACGACTCCTATATCTCGAATCTTTCGGGAAAGCTGATCTATGTGATCACTAGTAGTCGCATCCTTTCGAGTGTCGGGAACCTTGTGGCACGGATCATTCCGTCATTGAAGGCCAATACGTTCGGTGTGGGTGTGCGGTTTCGTGCGACGGCCGAATGGTTGGATTTCTTCGAAAGCCGCGGCTGGAGGGTGATCGCACATACCCGAGGCGAGGAAGAGTTTGTATCCAAGGCCAGGCGGCTTCTTTTCATAAAAAGCTGCAGGCGGGATAGTTTTGTCCTGCAAGCCAAGGACATGGCTCATTCGTGAGCACACGCGTGATTAAGTCCAATGAGTGCGATATGAAAAAGTTGAAAGTTGCCACGATTGTCGGAACACGCCCGGAAATCATCCGACTGTCGCGCGTGCTGGCCAAGCTGGACGAGTGCTGCGAGCACGTGCTTATCCACACGGGGCAGAACTACGACTACGAACTCAACGGCATTTTTTTTGATGACATGGGAATCCGCAAGCCGGATCATTTCCTGGAGGCAGCCGGCGCCAGCGGGGCGGAGACCATTGGAAAGGTAATTATTGCCGTAGATCAGGTGTTGGCCGAGGTGAGGCCAGAGGCGGTACTGGTTTTGGGTGATACCAACAGTTGTTTGGCGGTGATTCCGGCCAAGCGTCGCAAGATCCCTACCTTCCACATGGAAGCGGGTAATCGTTGCTTCGATATGCGTGTGCCAGAAGAGATCAATCGGCGCATCGTCGATCACACGGCAGATATCAATCTGACCTATAGCGACATTGCGCGTGAATACCTGCTGCGCGAAGGACTGTCACCGGATATGGTGATCAAGACCGGCAGCCCGATGTGTGAAGTGCTGAACTACTACGCGGATCGCATCGAGGCTTCCGACGTGCTCAGCCGGCTCGGTGTGCAGGAAAATCGCTATTTCGTGGTCAGCACCCACCGCGAGGAGAATGTCGAGTCGGACGAGAATTGCACGCGCCTGATGGACGTACTCAATGCCGTGGCACGGCGCTACGACATGCCGATCATCGTCTCGACGCACCCGCGAACACGCAAGCGTTTCGATAGCATGGGTTACACACTGGATGAGCGCATTCAGCTGCTGAAGCCGCTGGGTTTTTCCGATTACGTGAAGCTGCAATCATCATCCAAAGCGGTGCTGTCAGACAGCGGGACCATCAATGAAGAGGCGTCGATACTCAACTTCCGTGCGCTTAACCTGCGCGAAGCGCATGAGCGGCCCGAGGGCATGGAGGAAGCCGCCGTGATGATGGTTGGCATGAATGTGGAGCGTGTTATGCAGGCGCTGGCGATTCTGGAGTCGCAGCCAACGGGAGCACAGCGCATACTCAGGCAGGTTGCCGATTACAGCATGCCAAATGTATCGGAGAAGGTCGTTCGAATCATCCACAGTTATGTGGACTACGTAAACCGGATTGTCTGGAAGAAACCGTGAGGGGTTTCATACCGGCTGTTTTATATGTGATGTTGGGTAACCCATGCGTGTATTGATTATCGTCGATACGTATGTCCCGGCACGCATCTCCGCAGCCTTGCAGATGCATGATCTGGCGGTTGAGTTTGTTCGACAGGGGCATCGGCCTGCGGTGGTGGTACCGGCGCCGGAGCTTGATCGCGCTTGGGCCATCGAGATTCTGGATAGTGTGGAAGTGCTACGCGTAAAGGCATTTCGCACTAAGGACGTCAGTCATGTGCGGCGTGTCTTGGCCGAGCTGTTGCTCCCCTTCTTGTTACGCCGGGGTTTGTTGCAGAGTTCGCTTGCCACGGAATCATGGGATGGCGTGGTCTGGTATTCACCCACGATCTTTCTGGGTCCAATGGTGCATTGGCTGAAGCGGCGATTGGGCATCAAAGCCTATCTGATCCTGCGCGACCTGTTCCCCGACTGGGCGGTGGACGCCGGCATTCTGCGGCGTGGAGTGGCGTACCGGTTCTTCAAATGGATCGAGCGTTACCAATACCGGCTTGCCGATGTGATTGGCGTGCAGACGCCCGGCAATATTCCACTGGTCAAAGCAACAACAGCTACTGACAGCAACACGCGCATCGAAGTGCTGGATAACTGGTTGTCTGGGCCGGCCGACGCCGAGTGTTCTGTTTCATTGCAGGCGACCCCACTCGCCGGCAAGATGGTGTTTGTCTATGCGGGAAACATGGGCGCCGCACAGGGGATGGATTGCTTGCTGGAGCTGGCAGAAGACTTGCGAAATCGCGACGATACAGGGTTTCTGTTCGTGGGCCGTGGCAGTGAAGTGGATCGCTTGCGCGAATACGCAACTAGCCACGCTCTGTACCATGTGATGTTCATGGACGAGATTGACTCGAAGATGATTCCTGGCCTACTCGCACAGTGCCATGTAGGTTTGATTGCGCTCGATCCACGGCATACCACGCACAACATTCCAGGCAAATTCCTAACCTATCTTCGGGCGGGGTTGCCGGTGCTTGCGCGCATCAATGCAGGTAACGACCTCGAGCAGATCATCGAGGACGAGGGTGTCGGTTGTGTCTGCGTGGGCGACACGGTGAACCAGCTCCACAAACTGGCGGAGAAACTGCTGGATACGCCGGGATTACGGGCCGGAATGGCGTGTCGAGGCAAGGCACTGGCGAAGATGAAATATTCTTCCGCCAGTGCAGTCAGAAGGATTGCCGCCGCACTTGAATAGCAATTGATTCAGGTCAGGTCAGTCCAGGCACGTTGTCTTTATTTCGACATGGCCTCTTGGGCGATGACTTCCCCATTGTCCATATTGGTCTTGCGAAACCTCGGGCGGATGACATCAGCGGCAGGTGGATTGTTCGCGACGGCGTGCCTGATTGGGCTGGTTTGCCGCGCTTGCTGGCGTGCCCATACTCGGGTGACGGTTACGATGTAGACGCCAAGGAAAATGCAAAAGGCGGTGAGGTTGGTACCGGAGCCAATGCTGAGCGAACGTACCACGCTACCCATAAATGCAATCGACGCAGCCAGTGCGATCAAGGCTATCAGCGTGGCGCGCGGGCCGAGACCCGAATCCATCAGGATATGATGGATATGTCCACGATCAGGTTTGAATGGAGACTTGCCCTGACGCAAGCGACGGTACATTACTGCCAGCGTATCCAGGACAGGTAATGCCACACACCACAGTACATCGACGGGTGACAGGTGCGTGCCTGGCTCCTGGCTTAGGTGAATCAGCGTCCATGCCAGCAGGTAACCGATGACCATGCTGCCGGCATCACCCATGAAGATCTTGCGGCCCATCAAGCCCAGATTGGCGGCGAGATACGGTAGGGCGGCTGAGGCGAGAAGGGCCATCAGCAGCATCACGCCATGCAATGGCTTTGGTCCGGTAAACAGCACGATTGCTGCAATGGTGACGAGTGCAAGGCCACCAGCGAGCCCGTCAATGCCATCCATCATGTTGAACGCGTTGAGCAGGCCGATTACGGCGACGACGGTGAGTGGAATACCGAGCCAGCCCAGCTCCAGTTCGTAGCCGAAGATATGTCCCAGCGTATGGACGTACTCGCCGGTGCTGAAGATCACCGTGAGGATCATCACTGTCTGCACCAGAAGTCGTGCCCGCACGCTCAATTCAAAGCGATCATCCAGCACGCCGAGCAGGGCAAGTACAGCCGCGGTTCCGAGCAGGGTATATCCGAATGGGTGAAATTGCTGGTGGTAACAGAGGGCGCCGCTCAGTATCCCCATGAACATGGCCACGCCACCGATCAGCGGCACGCTGCCAACATGGCGTTTACGCTCGTTGGGATGGTCGACTAGGCCTAATGGAACCGCAAACCGTCGCAGCAGCAAGATTGCTACGGTCGACGTGAATACCGCCATCAGACAGGCAAAAATCATCCGTGGATCCTGCATACCTGAAACCTAGTGTCCTTTTGAATCATGTCAAAAAGAATGCTTCCGGACTTCCGGAGACGGTTTGTCTTGTGTGTACCGCAGTTGATCAGGGCAACAAATAAGTATCGATGGTCGAATTTCGCCCTTTGTTCCGGAACCACTGTCATGAACGGCATGCGTGTAGTAACAGCATGACGATCGTGCCCCTCAGTGATTGTTCGTGTTGAGCGACAAGATAGAGATGAAGCCCTACTTTATCACGCAGAAACCGGTGATTTCTGCAGTACCTTGCGGGCGTTCAGCCAGTGGCCGTGTAGGTGAATAGAGTGTCAAGACAAGCAGTCACATTGACCTCGCGTGTGTTCTTTCGATCTGTCTTGTGCATCTGATTGCCGCATCGAACGTGTGATGTCGAGATGACCATTCGCTGCGCAAGTCTCTGACCCGATCTTTCAATTCACGCGGGTCGAAAAAGATGTGTTCCCGTTTCCTGCGCGCGAAACGCGACGTTATTTCTTGCGAACACCAGTCGGACTGGAATAAAGAGCCGGCCGCACTAAGCGGCCCGCTCTTGTCAGCTCCAGTTGCAGTGTTGCCGGCTTA
>Ga0207018_1082_pt1 | contig 16026 bp, 8 predicted proteins | sample Alteio_BWMinCont_52_FD_153476 | JGI IMG/M metagenome (GOLD analysis project Ga0207018, IMG submission 153476) | Enriched cells from forest soil in Barre Woods Harvard Forest LTER site, Petersham, Massachusetts, United States -... | ecosystem: Environmental > Terrestrial > Soil > Temperate forest >...
CATAGCCATGAATACCGTCATTTGCATCAAAGTACAAAATTCCATTTGCTAATTTAAAGCTATCTAAATTGTTTAAAGAACTTGAAGGGCCATTCCAAATATCTTTAATAAGTACCGGACTGTTTGCATTATTGTCGAGCCGCCATAATTCCCTCCCTTGCAGCGTATCAAATAATGCCATTATCAGCGAGTTCCCAAATGCTTTTGCTGACACCAGATTAAAAGTAGAACTTCCAGGCGATTGACTTAAAAAATGAGTGCCTTGTTGAGTGCCATCACTTTTCCCTATATAATACAGGCCATTTGTATCAGCATCAAAATATAGGGTACCGTTGAGATCCACAAGATTTTGCATAGATGAATAGGGCCTCACAAATACTGTTCCCGAGTCTGTTCCATCAGTTCTCCATAGCCCGGTCATAGTCCCATTATAAGCGCTAAAATATAAATAATTGCCTGAAACAGTTTGAATATTATTTCGGTATACGAAAGCAGGAGTAAGCACTTTTAATATTTGCGTTCCTGCATCAGTGCCATCACTTTTCCACAATGCCATACCATGAATACTGTCATTAACCCAGAAATAGAGATTGTTTTTCAAATTAATAAACTGGGAGGGAGGGTCTACATAATTCTTGTAGTTATAAATAAATTTTACTCTATACGTACCTGAAAAAGTTCCGTCAGTTTTCCAAAGTTGACCCCGGTTGATGCTATCAATATTTACAAAATATAACCAATGAGAAATCACAATTGGCTCTGCGCCGCTGGGATTTGGATGAGGAACTGAAACATTTGTTATCTTATAAGTGCCTGAATTAGTGCCATCAGAACGCCAAAGTTCTTCATTGGCATTATTATTTAAAAAGAAAATTAAGGTGCCATCCAGGTTAAAGAGTCTTTTGACAGTATAATTATCGTAATCACTGAAATTAAATGGCAGAAATTTTTTAACAATCACCGTCCCTTCTGCTGTTCCATCGCTAACCCAGAGCGCTCCATCACCAGCCGCGAAATAAATCTTATTACCAACAGCAACCATTTCAATAACACCAGAATTCCCATTGGTATTTTGAAGCGGAATATCTTTTATTTTTGATACCTGTCCAAAGATGGCAAAAGGTATCAAATAAATCAATATTAAATAGAATAGTTTACGCATTTTTTCTTTTATTAATAATTGCGCAGGGGGTGCTACTAAACTATCAAAATCAACTTATAATGCATGGGCATTAATTTTATCGAATTTAAAAGACGATATATTCGATCCTGACAAATTCAAATTTACAATAATTGATTTAATTACAAAAACCTGATTCAATTTAAAGGTATAGTTAAATAACATCTAATGCCGTATAATTAAATATACTTCCTGTCCTTTTTTAGCTTTCGGGTTGTATTACAAGAATTACGAAAGATATTACAGTTCAAGTACAATCACGTTCATTTTTAATATATATTGAACAGTTTTATTGCTAAATATTTGTTTATTTTGATATTAAATTATTATATTTACAATGCCAAACGTAAATATCAAAAAATCACGCTTATGACTGCATTTATACGAATTATTCTTTTTGCCTCACTTATCATATTATTCAGCATTCATTTTAATAATAGAAATGCAACCTTATCTCATGGTAATAAGGGATTTACCGAAGATAAAACAGAAGCTTTAGGAGCTTTACAAATGTTGTCTCAATGGAATGCTTTTCCGGGTATTGATATTCCACCGGATGGCTATGCAAAGGCATGGGAGTATTACAAATCTAATTTCCTCAATCGGAATTTTAAAAATAGTACGGGTTCCTGGCGAAGTCTTGGGCCGGTAAATACAGGCGGGCGCACGATAAGTATTGCTATTGACCCTGTTGATACAAGTATAATATGGCTTGGTTCGGCAAGTGGCGGCCTATGGAAATCTACCACTGGTGGCGTTGGCATCGGGGCATGGCAGTATATCCCAACAGGGTACCCTGTGATGGGTGTGGGTGGTATCGCTATAGATCCAACAAATACAAAAGTGATGTATATCGGTACGGGTGAGACATATAACTATGGGTCATCAACGCTTGGGATTATTGATAGAACTACCCGTGGAAGTTATGGAGTAGGTATTCTTAAAAGCACTGATGGTGGGGTGAACTGGCATCCTACACTTAACTGGATATATCAGCAAAACAGGGGCGTATGGAAAATTATCATCAATCCTCAAAAACATACAACCGTGTATGCCGCTACTACTGAAGGCGTTTATAGAAGTTTAGATAGTGGCCATACCTGGAAAAATGTATTGCCTCAAAACATGGTGATGGATCTTGCCATTGACCCTAAAGACACTAATATTATTTATGCGGGAGTAGGTAATTTAAATTCCGCCAATAAAGGAATATACCAGACTCTTGATGGTGGAAATACCTGGAACTTGCTTACTAATGGCCTTCCTGCTAATACACAGCAAGGCAGAATCAATTTAGCCATTTATCCGAAAAATCCCAAAATTATTATGGCGCATATTTGTGATGTTTATAACACCATAGGAATATACAAGTCTAACGACCAGGGAAAGACCTGGAATCAAACTGCTTATTCACAGGATATTGCATCGTATCAAGGTTGGTATGCCAAAGGTCTTATAATGAAAGCAGACGATTCTTCACAAGTAATGGCTGCTGGGGTTTATTTATATAATTCAGGGAATGGTGGTGATACATTTGGACAAAATCAAGCAGTGCATGCTGATTTTCATGATATCATTTCTAACCCAAAAGATCCTAATAAAATCTATACTATTTGTGATGGCGGATTGTTCAGGTCTAATGATTTTGGAAAGACTTATTATGATTGCAATAATGGATATGTTACCACGCAATTTTATATCGGGTCTGTCTACAAGCATGATTCCACTAATATGATTGGCGGCATACAGGATAATTATTCGCAAAAATTGCAACAGGATAACTACTGGATGCCTGTGGTAGGTGGAGACGGCTCTTACAATGCTATCGACCAAAATGATGGTGTTGAGGAATTTGCTTCCTATCAGTACTTGAATGTTTTTGAATCATTTGATGAAGGGAAAGACTTTTATACGGAAGCATTGTACAATCCTTCCGATCCTACAGGCGGAAATCCTGCAGCTTTCCTGGCGCCATTTATACTCTGCCCTTCAAACCAAAATGTGGTATATGCAGGCGCTAATTATATGTTAAAATCTACGGATGCTTTTACAACAACCAATGCAATAGGCCCTTCTTATATTGATAGTGGAAATCCGATATTAGCAATTGCTGCTTCGAATTCATCTACAGATTCATTGTATTGTGCTACAGGGGCTTCGTCAACTGGGCATATGCATGTATATAGAAGTGAAGATGGCGGCACAACTTATACTAATATTTCTAATGGACTGCCTAATCGTATTCCGAGACGTATAGTTGTTGACCCGAAAAGAAGCAATGTTCTCTATATTATTTTTGCCGGCTTTGGTACAGGACACATCTTCCGCTCCGTTGATGCGGGAGATCATTGGAAGGATATCAGTACTACCCTGCCAAATTTACCATTTCATTGTCTTGCCATTGATCCTACCTACCCCAATATGATATATGCGGGCTGTGATTTTACTGTTTTCCTTTCTAAAGATACAGGCGCTACCTGGGCCGCATTTGAAACAGGGCTTCCTGATGCTGCTATGATTTTTGACCTGGTTATATCTCCTGATAATCGTAGTTTGCTTGCCTTTACATACGGGCATGGTGTATATACACGAGGCTTAAATGATATCTCAAACCATACTACTTCTATTTCAAATCCAATTCAGCCTCGTGACTTAAGTATATATCCAAACCCGGCAACAAATTATATCTATCTTGATTTTCATCAACCTGTGAAACTAAATGACCCCATAGAAATATTGGATTTAAGCGGACAGGTGGTTTATAGTCAACCAGTATCCGGAAGTTCGAGTATTATTAAAACAAACTTACATAATCTTAAACCGGGGGTTTATTTTATTCGCGTGAATATTAATGGAAATGAGAGTGTTAAGAAGTTTCTAATAACAGGTTCTTAGCCTCCTTAATTTATATATTCCAATCTGTTGTCTTAATTCATTAGTATATAAACCTTTGCGTCTTTGCGTCTTTGCGTCTTTGCGAGACAAATATTTTAATTATTTAACTTTCAATTACTTTTATGCGTCTTTGTGAATTATATAGGTTAGAATAATTATAAAATTTTTTGTACGGCTACTTCTACCTTATTCAATATTATAGATCATATTGTCGAGGAGCTTCTATGACCCTAAAATAATAGAATGCTTATCAATTCTACCATTAAAATTTTTTTAAAAACCTGATGTAAATCATATTTTTCGATACGCGATAGGCGGAATTTGCGTAATAATTAATACTAACGTTATGCCACATAGATTATCAGCAGCAAGCAAATATATTTTTAAGGAAAGGCCTATGCTTATATATATCGAACTGACACGCAGTTGCGATCTGGCCTGTAAACATTGTCGTGCAGAAGCTTTTTTAAGGCACGATCCTTTAGAACTTGATAGGGGGGAAGCTTTTCAATTATTGTCGGATATTAAAGGATTTGGCGCACCAATGCCGCATATCGTTTTAACAGGAGGCGACCCACTTAATCATCCGTATGTTTTTGAGATATTGGCCAAAGGAAAAGAAATGGGAATAGGGATGTCATTATCGCCTAGTGCCACCAAGAATCTTCCTCCCTTCATATTTAAGAAAATGAAAGATTTGGATGTCCATACAATTTCGTTAAGCCTGGATGGGGCAAGCGCAGAAACGCATGATGCCTTCCGTGGAGTGCCGGGTTGTTTTGGCGATACAATGAGGGCTGCAAAACTTGCTCATGAAGCAGGCATTTCTATGCAGATAAACACGCTGGTATCAGAAAACACCATCAACGATTTGACATTAATTTACGATCTGCTTAAAAATATAGAAGGTATTGTCCGTTGGAGTGTATTTTTCCTTATTTCTGTGGGTCGTGGTACGGCGCTTAAAGAATTGAAACCTGACAGGACGGAACTCGTAATGCACTGGCTTGCAAATATCGCCAAAGACGCACCCTTTTCAGTTAAAACTACCGAAGCCCCACATTTCAGGCGTGTGGTAATGGAAAGAACAAAATCGATTCATGCTTTAGTTACCCATAAACAACCGTTACTCATGCAAAAGGGATATGGGATAAGGGATGCGAACGGAATACTTTTTATATCTCACCAGGGCGATGTATATCCTTCTGGTTTTATGCCTCTTAAGGCAGGAAATATAAGAGAAACAAATATTGTAGATATTTATCGCAATAGCGAAGTATTTAACCTCGTTCGGGACCCGGTAAACCTCGAAGGAAAATGCGGTGATTGTGAGTATCGGTACATCTGTGGCGGATCAAGAGCCCGTGCCTTCGCCGCAACAGGAAATCCGGTTGCAAGTGATCCATTGTGTGGATATAAACCTAAAAGAAATAACATACATCACCTTCATATTGAAGAACCGGAATTGGTTTAAAATTCACTGGTTTGCGAAGTGTTATTTTATATTTATTAAAAACGAATTATGCCTTTCAAGACCATTATAGAACCGTTTAAGATTAAGTCGGTAGAGCCCATTCATATCAGTACTGAAGGAGAAAGAATTGATTATTTAAAAGCGGCGCATTACAACCCTTTTTTACTTTCTTCAAAGGAGGTAATCATTGACTTTTTAACCGATAGCGGAACCTCGGCGATGAGTGCACACCAGTGGGCGGGAATTATGGAAGGAGATGAGGCTTATGCAGGTTCTGAAAGCTGGCACCGGATGCAGTATGTTGTTCAAAAACTTACCGGGTTTGAGCATATTCTGCCTACGCATCAAGGCCGGGCTGCTGAGAGAATATTATACAGCAACCTGGGTGGAAAAGGAAAAGTTTTTATTAGCAATACACATTTTGATACCACACGCGCAAACATAGAATATACTGGGGCAACTGCTTATGATATACCCATTGCCGAATCCAAGAACCCATCGTTGTTACATCCCTTTAAAGGCAACCTTGATACAGAAAAACTAAAAGTACTCTTAAAAAAACATGGTAAAAATGTTGCGGCAGTAATATTAACGGTTACAAATAACAGTGGTGGCGGACAACCTGTGAGCATGGAAAACACCAAAGCTGTAAGTGATATCTGTCGGCAATTCGGGGTATTATTTATACTGGATTGCTGTAGAATTGCGGAAAATGCTTACTTCATAAAGCACAGGGAACCAGGCTTTGAGAACCATACTTATGAGGAAATAGCACAGGAAATGTTTAGAGAGGCAGATGGTGCTGTAATGAGCGCCAAAAAAGATGCCCTCGTAAATATGGGCGGATTTCTTGCCCTCAAAGATATTGACCTTTGGGATGCCTGTAAAAATATGCTGATCATTACAGAAGGCTTTAATACCTATGGCGGCCTATCTGGTAGAGACATGGAAGCCATTGCAATTGGTCTAAAAGAAGTATTTGATCCGGCCTATCTGAAATACAGAATTCGCAGTACTACCTACCTGGGGGAAAAGCTCAGTGAATTGGGAGTTCCTCTGATGTTGCCCATTGGCGGACATGCCGTATATATCGATGCCAAAGCATTGTATCCCAATATTCCCGTTGATAAATATCCTGGTCAGGCGCTTGTTTGTGAACTGTATCTAAAAGGGGGCATTCGTGCGGTAGAAATTGGTTCGGTGATGTTTGGTAAATATGATAAAGGCCATCATCTTATCCCGCACACTATGGAACTGGTAAGAATGGCTATCCCGCGAAGGGTATATACCCAAAGCCATATCGAATACGTGATTGAAGTATTTGAAAAAATCCTCGAAGACAAGGATTCTGTCCAAGGTTATGATATCATTTCCGAACCTAAATTTTTAAGGCATTTTTCAGCTCATTTTGAGCCGGTGGAGGTGGAAGCTGTTTACTAAGATTCGTCTTTTTCTTCAAAACGGAATTTTATTGAGAAGGTTTTGACCTTAAGAGTCTTAATTTAACAAATAGTCTGAATGGACCTGTTAGATTTTATTAATCAAAGTGTTATATATCCCAATATAGCTTAGCCCCAAAAAACTTCACGTTTTGCGAACTTTTTAATATCTTTGTTGGTATATCAATGAAAGTTCACTTAATAAAATTAAACACTGTAGAAAATTACATAGTGAATCATGCTGCTGGCAGAGCTTCTTTTAATGAGTGGTTGACGAAAATTAAAGCAGCTAATTGGGAGAAACCTGGAGATATTATTAGATCTTTTGGCTCAGCAGATTTATTAGGCAATGGATGCGAAAGAGTTATTTTTAATATTGGAGGAAACAATTATAGAATGATTGCAAAATATGTATTCGGCGTTAGAAATGTGCATTTGTACGTTAAATGGATTGGAACCCATGCCGAATATAATTTGATTTGTGCCAGGAATGAACAATATGAAATTGATGAAAACTAAGGCTCAAAATATGAAATATACCATAATAAGAACCAAAGCACAGTATGATGAATATTGTAAAATACTAGAAGGATTAACAAATACAAATCCTAGTGATAGTGATACACTTGACGATATTGATTTGATTACCTTACTTATTGAAAAATGGGATGAAGAAAACACTAATTTTAAAACTGTTGATCCTGTAAGTTTGCTACGTTCACTAAAGAATGACCATAAATTGAAATCAAGGGATCTTGCGCAGATTTTGGATGTTAGTCCTAGCCTGGTGTCGGAGATATTAAACTATAGAAAAGGATTTTCTAAAGAGATTATCAGGCGGCTTTCAGAACATTTTAAACTTCGCCAGGAAATTTTTAACAAGCCCTATAAGCTTGTATCCCCTCTAAATTCTCATATAAGGAATGCAAGTGTGATGAATAATCCTTAGATCATTGTTTGCTAGGGTATTTCGCCCTGTTTTGCCACAGGCCTCAGTATATATTTAACTAGGTAAATCAGCGAACAACAACAAGTTCTTTAACTATATCTTGCCCGTCTATAGTTAAGTTAAGAAAGTAAGTTCCTGAAGTTATATTATCCGGTAAAATAAAGTTCCTTTCAATTTTGCCACCAGGCTGTATTACAGATGATTGAAGCGGCAAAATACTTCGGCCTTGTATATCCAATAATTGTATTTTGACTGATGATTCTTTAGATAATGTGTAGGTTAATGATATGTTATTACTTGTTGGATTTGGAAATATATTTATTTGGAAAGGATCTGATTTATATGTTTCTACAGCGGATTCTTTGACAACTTTAATTCTCATTGATAAAGTATCAGTACAACCTATTGCATTACTTATTAACAATTTGACAGTATAAACGCCTTCTGTCGAATATATGTGAGTAGCTAAGGAACCGGAGGCACTTTTTGAATCACCAAAAGTCCATAGGAAACCGGTACCGGATGTATCATCAGCTTTTAATGTTATCTTTCCATTAATTGAATCCATTAAAAAAGTAAATCCTGCAGAAAGTTTGGGATAAATTACATAATGCGTGGAATCTGAACTGGAACAGCCTGAGGAATTAGTGATTTTCAGAGTAACATTAAATATTCTTTTTCCATTTTTTGGCAGCATATAAACATGGATCGGATCCTGATCGGTTGAATTTGTACTATCACCAAAATCCCACAAAAATGATTCAGCGTTAGATGTTTGCTCAGTGAAATCTACTTCACCTGTACACATGGGACCAGTGGATAAAATTTTTGCTCCAGGGACATTTAGATAAAAATATCTATTTAAAACAGTGTCGCAACCTGTTATTAGATTTTTAATCCTTATTTGAATAAAATAATTCGTAACGCTATTGCCTGCTGGGGCAGTGAAATTTACTATGCCTGGGCTGTTTTTTGATGGTGCAAAAAATGAAGCAGGATAGCTCGAAGTATGATCTTGATCCCATGTGCTTAAATAGCTTATTTCCCATAATTTCCCATAGGTTGAATCATTAAAATTTGTAGCAAGATTATAACTAACACTTGTACCACAAATCATATCCGGGTCACCACTAGTTCCTGATTTATAATTACCATTGAAATTTGAAGGTTTTAATAAGGCTACTTGAATGTTTGAAACCTTTACATTGATTAAGGCTTTTGGACTTGGGCAAGGAGAAATAGCCGAAAATTTCATGTCATATAAGTATCTATACAAACTGTCGTTTGATTGCTGAGAAACAGAAATTAACGTATTGGATATTGGTATAGCCGGTGGCCCGTTATAGCTTGCATATAAACCGCCAGTCAGTACTGTATCAACATATATATAATTATCCTGGCCGCCGGATAAACTATAATTTACTTTAATTTTTATAGGCTGCCCTTGTTTGGTGACTGTAACATTATACTTCGTATTTCCAATATAAAAGGAACCCGAATTTTTAGGAAAAACCGTAACAGAATCTAAAATCATATCCATCTGTGGATGAATAATTAATCCTAATGGTTTAGTGGAAAATCTTCCTCTTCCATTTGCAGTATCCTTAAGTCCGCCTCCATATTTGAAATAGCGAGTGGCCTGTACATAAAAATATGTAGATGTATCGATATAAGTTAGCTGAATTGAGTCCCCTGTTCCAAAAAAATTACCATATGCATCAAGCCAAGTTAGAACATCTGTTGAATATTTTTTGTGTGCCGTGAGGATAGTATTATTTTGGTAAAGGGTTGGATGACAAAGTGTAATATTTGAAGTAATAGGCTTGGATGCACTTGGAATAAAAAAGCCTGAAACTGTAATTGTATCATCAGATTTATTAGCATCATTTGGAAAAGTGATGTAGGCTTTTACAGTAAAATCCCCACCATCTATTGTATTTAAAATGGACCTAATTGAAAAATTTCCTGAACCCCCTGCACTTATAAAGGGTATAGTATCTCTCAGAACTGTGCTTCCATTATTTAGCACTAAAGTCACAGGCACCTTATTTACATTATTATAACCCACATTATGAACTACCACAGTTGGAGATGCTGAATCACCACAATTGAAACCTGAATTTATTCCAATTATTTGGCTAACTGCTAAATCATATCCGATGAGATTAAATTCATCTGCGCCGATACATGGATTTTTAGAATTTCTTGTTTCACCATCAACGTCTGTACTAATTCCGGCAACAGGTAATCCAGTATGATAAAGCAAATAATTTTTTTCATGGAGGTCGGTATTTGAATAATAACCAGGATATACAGAAATTGAGTTAGCATCAATTTCATTATCAATACTCCAGTAAAGTAATTTGTCATAGTTGGAACTTCCCGCTTGAGCCAGTACAGTCCCATTAGTGTAATAATTATTATAATCAGCATTTAAAGTGATTTTTGAAGGATTGAAAGCTATGGCCGGCCCTCCATTCATGTTCGCTACACAATTATTATAAAAATTAGTTTTCACTACTGGATATGCGTTAAAGCTAGTGAAATTTACTGAGGGCAATGAAGTATTGTTCAATCCAGCTACGAGAATATTATTAAAATAAAAGCTGTACTTGTCACAATAATAACAGGATAAATAGCCACTAAGCATATTATTGGCAACAATAGAATATGATGAACCAGTATCGGAACAACCGTTCATATATAGTGCAATCTGACCTGGATTCACAATGATTTTATTTCCAGTTATTTCAACATGTCCGTAAACTTGAGATAAGTTCAATCCATAGTTGGTTGTGCTAATACTATTTGGATCCAATTCAACTGTGTTATTCCGAATGGTAATACTTGAATAAGTAATGTAAATGCCTGATAAACATTTTCTTATTTGATTGCTCATAATTAAGCCACTTGAAAAGATCTGATAATTTCCCTGAAAATTAATTGCAAAATTTCCTCCAGATAAGTAGTTCCCGATATAATTATTGTTGCTACTGAAGTTGCTGTTATAATTGTTGTCGCTAATTAGATTAGCATCATTAGAGTTTTTTATTATCTGGCAACCTGTTAAAGTAACATTACTTGTATTTATTAAACGGATACAAACAATTCCTGTATTGATCTGGTAAAAAGTTATATTTTTGAAAATTAAATTTTTACATACATCCAAATACAAAGCACCGTATGAAGTTGATAATGGTTGTATAATGACTTTACTGCTATCACCTGATATGGACTGAAATGTTACTGTGTTTGAGGCACTACTTCCTATAAATCCAATCATATTTAAAGACTCTTTATAAACTCCATTAGCCACATTAAATACAACAGGTCCACTTACACCTTTGCTTGTGAGATCAGAAATAGCCGAAGTAAAACTCTGATAATTGGAAGATGAAGATGATTTAGCAGGATCGATTGTGTAGGTGCCAGACAAACCCGCTTGAGCAATATTGATCCAACCAACTAAAACAATTACAAGTGGTATTTTTAAAAAGAAAGAATATTTTCTGTGGGGGAGTTTCATGGATTTGCGGGAATTAATTCAATTTTTTGCCTTTTTATGTCTTCATTTTCAGGATATCAATAATTTTCTGTAACAAATGTAAGTATATTATCAATTCTTACAGACCACATATTTTGATAATCTTACGTGTTCAAACTCGTGATAAATTATTCCTTTCAACAATTAGTATGATTTTAGTGAAAGCATATTTTATTGGACATTAAACCTTTTATATTTATCGTTCAAGTTTTATGAACCTTTGAAAACTTTTCAAATTGCCTCCAAACAAAACAAGATTATCCATATATTTGCTTATAAGTTTTATAGAATAATATGTTTGCACTCAACGAAAAATATCTTCCACACTATACCAGGGCAGACTATGAACAATGGGAAGGCAATTGGGAACTTATCGGTGGAATTCCTTATTCCATGGTTCCTGATCCCGGTATACACCAGGTAATGGAACCGGCGCCAGATTGGTATCATCAAAAGCTAAATGGAAGAATATTCGCGAGTATTGAGTCAGCTTTAAATGAATGTAATACTTGTGAAGCTAATATGCCAATAAACTGGCAAATTGCCGAGGATACAATTGTGCAACCTGATATTGTAGTAGTAAGTAAGCCTTTCAACGAAGGAGTTTATCTTACCAAAACACCCGAAATGATTTTTGAAATATTGTCTCCTTCAACTGCCAGTAAAGACCGTACTTTGAAATATGAACTTTACCAGAATGCGGGTGTCAAATATTATATCATTGTACATCCTATTGAAAAGAGTCTTGAAATATTTCTGCTTGATAAACAAGTTTACCGATCTTTAGGCAGCTTTTCTTCTGGCAGCTTTAAGTTTGAAATTTCAGGATGTAGTTTTGATTTTCAAATTGAGAAGATCTGGTAACAGGATTTTTTAATCATTGGGTCAAAACCTCATAGGTTTTCCAAAACCTATGAGGTTTAGGAGCCTTGTGGATAACTTTTTCAAAAAATATTTCTCTGATAATCAACCATATCCATTTTTTAGCCCAAAAAAGTACGCAACGATTTTCGCGTTGCTATATATAAGGGTAGTAGACAGTGGTCAGTTGTCAGTGGACAGGGAAAAAGATGGAAAAACAAAAAGAATCAGTTGATAAAAATTGCGGCTTTAGATATTGGCAAATTATTATCTACGCTAACAGAAATGAATGGACAAAATAAGAAAAACAAAACCTTATTTCCAGCGAATTGGATTGTTAATTGTGGTATTCTATCGTTATTGTATTGTTATCCCCGTCCGAACGGCTGAAACCATTCATCCGGGCGGGTATAGTTATTTGAGGTTGGATTTTAGAACTAAAGTATTGAAGATTAAAATATTATATATAAATTTATATTGTAAATTTATTGTTATAACAATAAAAACAATCCGGAATGGTTTAAATAGCGTTTTTCTGTGGCGGCGGTTATTTTCAAAGAAAGTGCATTTCCAGCAAGCCGGATTGCCCGTCTGTCTATCCGGACAGGCTTTTTTATTGCTAATCATTGCTCCGGCTATATTAGTTAGCTTATAGATTATTGATTAATAAAATATTATGAATAAATAAATGATGAAATTATTGCTTAAGCAATGGAAAATAGTATGGAGCAATGGGACTCTGCAATTGAGGTACTTCGAAATTGCAACTTTTCCAATACACACATTCCAAAACCCTGTCCGAACGTATCGATTTGGTTCGGGCAGGCAACAACTATTAACCAACAACCAACAACTATCCTAATATTCCGTAAATTTGCACCTCATGTTCCGAAATTTCCCTTCCCAGGCTTGTACACAATGAACAGAACAGGAAGTAACCCCATTATAGGAATGAAAACAATAATTATAACAGCCATTATTTTATCTGCAATGACAATAGAAACATTTGCCCAAAAAACAACTACTACCCACAAATCACCCGATAACAAATATTCTTATACTACCGTAGAAGGAGATCCGCTAGGCGTACGATATTATACCTTGGAAAATGGCCTAACTGTGATCTTGAGTGTAAACAAAACTGAACCAAGAATACAGACTTTTATAGCTGTAAAGGCGGGCAGTAAGAATGATCCATCAGACCATACCGGGCTTGCGCATTACCTGGAGCACATGATGTTTAAAGGGACAGACAGATATGGAACAAAGGATTATTTCACTGAAAAGATTTCCCTTGACCAGATTGATCATTTGTATGAGGAATACAATCATACCAAAGACGATGCGAAGCGTGCTGAAATCTATAAAAAGATTGACTCTGTTTCGGGTATAGCCGCACAAAGCGCTATTGCCAATGAATATGATAAAATGGTGACTGCCATCGGCGCTACCGGTACCAATGCATTTACATCTGTGGAGGAAACAGTTTATATCAATAATATACCTTCGAACGAGATTGAGCCTTGGCTTACCATAGAAGGTGAACGATTTAGAAGCCCTGTTTTTAGGATTTTCCATACAGAGCTTGAAGCAGTGTATGAGGAGAAAAACAGGGGTCTTGATAATGATGATGTCAAAGTAGATGAAGCGCTTATGTCAGGGTTGTTTCAAAACCACCCGTATGGTACTCAAACTACTATTGGAACCATAGAGCATCTTAAAAACCCATCGCTAAAAGCAATCAAGGAGTATTACCAAAAATACTACGTTCCCAATAACATGGCAGTAATAATGGCTGGCGATTTTGATCCGGATCATACTGTTGAGCTAGTAGACAAGTATTTTTCAAAGTTGCCATCACAACCTATTCCTCCTTTTACCTTTAAACCGGAAACAGAAAAAGATCAGCCAATAATCAAAACGGTTCTCGGCCCAAAAGCTGAAGAAGTTGATATTGCATATCGCTTTCCAGGTGCAGGTACCCACGATGCCATGATGCTGCGAATTACTAATTCATTACTATATAACCATAAGGCGGGGCTTATTGATATTAACCTGGTAAAAAGCCAGAAGCTTTTGGATGCGAGGGCTTATGAGGAAACTTTTAAGGACTACAGCTATCAGATTATTTCAGGCGAACCTGCACCGGGTCAAAAATTGGAAGATGTAAAAGACCTTCTTATTGGCCAAATCGAAAAAATAAAAAAAGGTGACTTTGATGAAAGCCTGATAACGGCGATAATCAACAATTTGAAACTTGAAGAAATACAGAAACAGGAAAACAGTGCGACAAGGGCATATATTTTAATGAATGCGTTTGCAACCGGTCAAAATTGGGCTGATGTGCTGGCTGAAAATGAAAGCATTAAAAAAGTAACCAAAGCTGAAATTATAGAATTTGCCAACAAATGGTATAAGAATGATTATGTAGTTGTTTATAAAAAGATTGGAGAGGACAAAAGTGTTGTTAAGGTGCCTAAACCACCGATAACACAAGTCCCGATAAACAGGGATGATGTTTCTCCTTTTGCAGCGAGAATAATGCACATGAAAGGTACCCCCATACAGCCTGTGTTTCTTGATTATCAAAAGGATATTAAAGAAGTTAATTTGAAAAACAATGTTCCTTTGTATTATCTTAAAAATACAGAAAATGGTCGGTTTACACTGTATTACTTTCTTGACATGGGCAAGGATAATGATACCAGGCTCCCGATAGCTGCAAGTTACCTTCAATTTGTTGGTACAGATAAATATACAGCAGACCAGGTGAGTGAAGAATTTTATAAACTCGCGGCTTCCTTTGGTGTATCAGCCGGGCTTGATCGTACATACTTATACCTGTCAGGACTTCAGGAGAATTTCGAAGCCAGCCTTGCACTGTTTGAGGATCTTCTTAATCACGCTAAACCTGACCAAAAAGCATTGGATGGCCTTATTGCCAATACGATACAGGAACGTGAAAACCAGAAGAAAGATAAGAATGTAATATTGAACAGGGGCATGGTGTTCTATGCCAAGTATGGTTCTAAAAACCCTTTCAACAATAACCTCAGCAATGCAGAACTGAAAAAATTGAAAGCTGAAGACATGGTTGCTTATTTGAAAGAATTGTCAACCTACAAGCATAAAATTTATTATTATGGTCCTGCAACTTCAGAAGATGTTGCTTCTTCATTAAATAAAAAACACAACACACCTTCTACCCTTAAAGACTATCCAAAGGCTTACCCTTTTGCAGCTCAAAACATTGCTGATAACAAGGTGTACTTCACTGATTTTGATATGGTGCAAGCTAATATCTACTGGGTAGCAAAAGCTGATGCCTACAGCGTAAAAGAGCTTCCAGCTACTTATCTATTTAATGAATATTTTGGGGGTGGTATGGGCTCCATTGTTTTTCAAACATTAAGAGAATCAAAAGCGCTTGCCTATAGCACCACTTCCCGGACCGAGACACCGAATCGCAGGAATGATCCTTTCTTCACGACTGCATTTATAGGTACCCAGGCAGACAAACTAAATGAAGCCATAACCGGGATGAATGATTTATTGCATACCATGCCCGAAACGGAAACACTACTTGAAAACGCAAGAAGAGGTCTCAAAAGCCAGATTGAAGCACAACGCATTATCAGAACTGATATCCTGATGAACTATGACCAGGCACTAAGAATGGGAAAT
>Ga0207018_1083_pt1 | contig 16005 bp, 6 predicted proteins | sample Alteio_BWMinCont_52_FD_153476 | JGI IMG/M metagenome (GOLD analysis project Ga0207018, IMG submission 153476) | Enriched cells from forest soil in Barre Woods Harvard Forest LTER site, Petersham, Massachusetts, United States -... | ecosystem: Environmental > Terrestrial > Soil > Temperate forest >...
TTTGCCGCCTGTCAATTTTCCAGCCTTCTATTGTTGCTATTAACCTTCATTTAAATAATCTTCATTTAATTAGACATCTCTTTAGTTTTCCATTATTAATTCTCCTCTTTATTTTCTGCCATTATACTCAAACATGTTTCAACTCCCTTACATAAATAAGTTTATGAAAAAAAAATTATTACATCAATTTCTTTTTGTGCTGTTTTATTTTGTAGCCATAAGTGTAAATAGCCAGCCGGTAGCAGTTACAAAAACAAATCCTACAAAAGTGTATATGCACTATATGCCCTGGTTTGATGCACCGACAAACCCTGTAGCAGGTGGAACTTATACGTGGGGCTATCACTGGACATTTGCCAATAGAAATCCGAATATAATTGATGCTAATGGCCAACGTGAAATTGCATCAAACTATTATCCATTGATCGGGCCTTATGCCAGTAGCGATCCTAACGTAATTGAATATCATTTGCTGCTAATGAAATTATCAGGGATAGATGGTGTATTAGTTGATTGGTACGGAACACAGGGATCGAATGGCGATGTTGCAGATCTTTTAAACAACTCCAATGCTATGATAAACAGCACAGCGGGAGTAGGCCTAAATTTTGGATTGATAATGGAAGACCGTTTCTGGAGCAACATTTCCAATGCGCAAAACAGTTTGGCTTATGCAAGCAGTAATTATTTCAACAAATCAAATTATATAAAAGGAGAAGGCAATAAACCCTTAGCAGGAGTTTTTGGCCCTATTACTTATACATCCGCCGGAAATTGGTCAACCATTCTTGCCAGTTCAAGTCAGGCTCTTGATTTCAGAACGCTTTGGGATAATTCAGATGCCGGTTCCAATGCTGATGGACAATATACCTGGATATATAATCCCGGTAGCGACCCGTTAGGATATCTCAATACTTATTATGCAAATCGGGCGCCATCGCAACAATATGTAATGGGAGTAGCATATCCGCGTTATAATGATTACTATGCACAAGGTGGCGTGGGAGGTTCCAATCCTGCTATTCCTGATAATAACGGGCAAACGCTTAATACAACATTAGGTTATATTGATCAATATAAAACATCTGCTCATATTGATTATGTACAATGCGCTACATTTAATGATTTTGGTGAGGGAACAGTTTTTGAACCAACAGTTGAATATGGTTATAGCGATTTAGTAAGAATTCAACAATATACCGGTGTGCCTTACACGCAAAGCGATCTTCAACAGGTTTATCGTTTATTTACTTTAAGAAAAAAATATGCAAGCGATCAAACAAGGCAATCGGAGCTAAACCAGGTATTTAATTATTTTATTTCCTTACAGATAAGTAATGCAGTATCATTAATGAATACAGTAGATGGTGTTGCTACTGCTGCGCCGGTAATATCAAGTGCAACTACAGCAACTGCTACAATGGGCACTGCATTTACTTATACGATCACTGCTACCAATACACCAACCAGTTACAACGCTACAGGGTTACCTGCAGGATTAAGTGTAAATACTTCTACAGGAGTAATTAGCGGCACACCAACAGCGACAGGTACTTCAAGCGTAACTATTAGCGCTACTAATACAACTGATACAGGTTCGGCTACATTAACCCTTACCGTTAGTGCAGCTCCTGCATGTACTGGTTCTATAATTGTAAACACTGTTACACCTCCGATATTGGATGGTACCATTGATACAAACTGGGCGAAAGCCCCGGTAAGCGCCATTACCAAAACTGTAAACGGAACAAAGCAACCGGATTTCTCTGCTCAATGGAGAGCGATGTATGATAATACCTATTTGTATGTTTTGGTTGAAGTAAAAGATGCCACATTAAAAGCACCGCCATACGGCCCCAATGTGTACGATGATGATGCGGTGGAAATTTATTTAGATGGCAATAATGAAAAAGCAACTTCTTATGATGCCAATGACCACCAATTTGGTTTTGATTACGGGATAGCAGCCACTACAGCAAATATGTACGGTTCTACTACAAGAACAGGGATTGTTTATAGTATTCCTGCTGTTAGTGGCGGATATAATTTAGCAGCAAAAATTCCCTGGACAACTATTGGCGGAACTGCGCCAACAAACGGAAAGCTAATTGGCTTTGATATAGATATCAATGATAATGATGGGGGCAATGCCGATAAAACGAGACAGGCGACTAATACATGGTTCTCCACATCCAACCAGGAATTTACCAATGCAAGCCTTTTTGGCACAGTGCCATTAACAGTTTGCAATAGCGGTACTACTGTTTCAGCACCTGTAATTTCAAGTGCTGCCGCAGCAAGCGGTACAGTAGGTACAGCATTCAGTTATACAATTACAGCTTCGAATAACCCTACCAGTTATGGAGCAACAGGCTTACCTGCGGGATTAAGTGTAAACACTACAACAGGAGTTATTAGTGGTACACCAACGACAGCAGGGACAAGCGATGTTACTATCAGTGCTGCCAATGCTGGCGGGACTGGCACTAAAACATTAACCATTACTATTAATCCTGCGGCTCCTGTAATCTCAAGTGCTGCAACAGCAACAGGTACGGTTGGTACAGCATTTAGTTATACCATAACAGCTTCGAATAGCCCTACCAGTTATGGAGCAACGAATTTACCAGCAGGACTAAGTGTAAGTACAACAACCGGCATTATTAGTGGCACACCAACAACTGCGACAACATCAACCGTAACTATTAGCGCAACCAATGCCGGTGGCACAGGAACAAAAACATTAACTATTACTATAAACAATGCTATTCCATCAGCACCAGTAATATCAAGTGCTGCAACCGTAAGCGGAACTGTGGGCACTGCATTTAGTTATACAATCACCGCTTCGAATAGCCCTACCAGTTATGGAGCAACAGGCTTGCCTGCTGGATTAAGTGTAAACACAACAACAGGTGTAATCAGTGGTACGCCAACAACAGCAGGAACATCTTCGGTAACTATCAGTGCAACCAATGCAGGAGGAGCAGGAACAAAAACATTAACGATTACTATCAACCCCGCTGCTCCTGTGATATCAAGTGCTACTTCTGCAAGTGGAACAGTGGGCACTGCATTCAGTTATACAATTACAGCTTCGAATACGCCAACCAGTTATAATGCGACGGGCTTACCTGCAGGATTAAGCGTAAGCACTACAACAGGAGTAATAAGCGGAACACCAACTACAGCCGCAACTTCTACAGTTACTATTTCTGCAACCAATGCTGGCGGCACGGGCACAGCAACATTGACAGTTACTATTTCACCAACTCAATCTTCTGCCAGTGATGTTGTTGGAAAAATAACAGTAGGTTACCAGGGATGGTTTGCTGCTATTGGAGATGGTTCACCTATTAATGCATGGTGGCATTATGCGCAAAACTGGAGCCAGGCTCCATCTGCAACTAATAATGCAATCATAGCATGGCCTGATGTGCGTGATTTTACAACTACATTCCAAACCGGATGGCCTAATCTTAATAATGGCCAACCTGCGACATTATTTTCTTCTTTTACAAATCAAACAGTAAACACTCATTTTTTATGGATGCAGCAGAATGGGCTTGATGTAGCGGCTTTGCAACGTTTTAATCCAAATGGCCAGGAGGGCCCAACAAGAGATTCTATGGCTGCCAAAGTAAAAACAGCAGCAGAGACTTATGGAAGAAAATTTTATATAATGTACGATGTAAGCGGCTGGACAAATATGCAAACAGAAATAAAAACAGACTGGACAAATAAAATGTCAGCTTACACATCATCATCAGCTTATGCAAAGCAAAATGGCAAGCCGGTAGTTTGTATATGGGGCTTTGGTTTTAATGATTCCAATCATTTGTTTACAGCAGCGGTTTGTTTAGATGTTATTAATTGGTTTAAAAGCCAGGGATGTTATGTAATTGGCGGTGTGCCTACTTATTGGCGTACACAAACCAATGATTCAAGGCCTAATTTTATAAGTGTATATAGCGCTTTCAATATGATATCACCGTGGATGGTTGGAAGAATTGGGAATGTTACTGATGTTGATAATTTCTATACTAATACAAATGTTCCTGATGAAGCATACTGTGCTGCTAACGGTATTGATTACCAGCCATGTGTTTTGCCGGGAGATTTATCCCAACGGCAACGGGTACACGGAGACTTTATGTGGAGGCAATTCTATGATATGAAACGTGCCGGCGCACAAGGCCTTTACATTTCTATGTTTGATGAGTACAATGAAGGCAATCAAATTGCAAAGACTGCAGAGAGCTCGGCTTTTATTCCAGCAGGTTCTCCCTTTCTTACATTAGATGAAGATGGCACTGCGGTTTCATCAGATTATTATCTAAGGCTTTCAGGCGATGGCACTAAAATGTTTAAAGGAACGATTGCATTAACCGCAACACGTCCAACTCCTTATTTTGTAACCGTACCTGAAACACCCTATCTCGGAACAGCGGCAACGATTCCCGGAAAAATATTATCTATAAATTATGATAATGGTGGAGAAAGCATAGCATACCATGATAATGATGCTGTGAATAACGGAGGTCAATATCGTACAACAGAAGGCGTAGATATAGAAACATCTTCAGAAGGAGGATATGATGTAGGCTGGACAAATGCAGGCGAATGGGAAAAATATACTGTTAATGTAACTACTGCTGCAACTTATACATTGCAGGCAAGGGTAGCTTCTCCAAATACTGGCGGAGTTATACACGTAGAATCGAATGGTATTAATATATCTGGCCCAATAAGGATTCCTAATACTACCGGTTGGCAGACATATCAAACAGTAACAGTCACAACTTCTGCTTTGGCTATCGGACAACAAATACTACGTGTTGTAATTGATACAGCAGGCTTCAATATTGAATACCTGAATTTCATTGCTAATACTGCAGTGCAGGCACCCGTTATATCAAGTGCTGCAACAGCAACAGGTACGGTTGGTACAGCATTTAGCTATACCATAACCGCTTCGAATAGCCCTTCCAGTTATGCTGCAAGCGGCTTGCCTGCTGGATTAAGTGTTAATACATCAACTGGTGTTATCAGTGGTACACCAACAACAGCCGGAACATCCAATGTAACGATATCAGCTACCAATAGCGGCGGAACAGGAACAAAAACATTGGCTATCACAATATCAAATCCGTCAGCACCGGTTATATCAAGCGCTGCAACAGCAAGCGGAGCAACAGGTACAGCATTTAGCTATACCATAACCGCTTCGAATAGCCCTTCCAGTTATGCTGCAAGCGGCTTGCCAGCAGGATTAAGCGTTAACACGTCAACAGGTATTATCAGTGGTACGCCAACAATAGCGGGAACATACAGTGTAACGATATCGGCTATCAATGCCGGAGGCACAGGAACAAAAACATTGGTTGTAACCATTACAGATGGAGTTGGAATAATTACCTGCAATAAAGCTTCGGGCACAATCACGATTGATGGCAACCTTACAGAGAATGGATGGAATGTAACACGGGCTGTTACCAAAACTGTACTTGGTACAAATAATAATACGGTTACGTTCGGCGTATTGTGGGATAACACTTATTTATATGTCGGTGTAAAAGTATTAGATGCCAAATTGTTTGGCAATTCATCAAGTTTATGGAACGGCGATGCAGTAGAAATATATATTGATGCGAACAATAATAAGCTTACTACTTATGATGGAAAGGATAACCAGATCATTAAAGCTTATAATGTAAGTACGGTGTTTACCCAGTTTGCATTGAGCGGCCTGCAACATGCATGGGCTCCTATTGCAGGTGGATATTCCGTTGAAATAGCAATACCATGGTCGCAATTAGGAATTACGGCACCAGCAGCAGGCACAACTATTGGATTTGATATTGCAAATGATGATGATGACACAGGCAGTGGTCGACAGAATCAGGTAGTCTGGAACGGAACAATTAATAACTATCAAAACACCTCTGCATTTGGAACATTAACATTGAGTTCAACCGTTGCCAATGGTCCTGCTGCAAGAGTTGCTTTACCTTTCACGCAACAGTCCTCATCTCAACAAAAAGATGATATAATCTTACTACCTAATCCTGTAACAGCAGGCGGCCATTTTACTATACAAGCTCTTGGATGGGAAGGGAAAGCAGCAATTACAATCAGTAACTTTAGTGGTTCAATAGTACAAAAAGGAGAAGGCAAGATAGAGAATTCGCAACTGAATATAGAAGTTCCTAAGCTGGCAACAGGAATTTATCTGTTGCAATTGCGAAATGGAACTCAATTAGTGGCCAAGAAGTTTTTAGTGAAATAAAAAATATTATAAACAAAATCGAGTACATAGTTCTTAAAAAATAATATAAATCATTATTTTTTACCAAAAGATATTAAATATGAATTGTTGTTTAAACATTAAGCAATGTATATGAGAATATCCTGCCAATTAATATAACGTTATCAAAAATAAACTTGTCATTTATGAAAGAAAAATTATCTTTTCTCAAGAATATTCTGTTACTTATTCTTATAATTTTGGGCGCCTATCCTGCCAAATCCCAGCAATCACTTATACAAATCACACAATGGAACTGGAACGCCTATATTCATCTTCCTGCCAGTTATAACAGCAATCCAACTAAAGTTTATCCAACAATTATATTCTTTCCTGGTATTGATGAAATAGGAACTGATGCAAGCCTTGTGATCAAAAATGGACCCGGTGCATATATAGCGCAGGGATGGAATGGCAATGTAACCATTGGACCAGATACTACAGAGTTTATCATTGCAAGTGTTCAACCTGTACAGGCATGGCCTAATAATTTACAAACACAGGCAACTATACAAACTCTAAAAAGCCTGTACCGGATAGATCCCAATCGGTTATCTCTTACGGGGCTTTCAATGGGTGGATGGCAATGCGCAAATTATGTAACAGGAGATAATTATGGTGGGCCATATACTTACGCATCTCAGGTAGCATCAGTTGTCAATATAGAAGGTGTTGCTGCAAATGATGCCCCTCCGGGCCTGATCTTATGGGATAATTTCGCAAAGACAAACGGGCGCCTTGCTTGCTTTGAGCAGATAAATGATTTCAGGGATATGGACGCCTATGTGAATCAGATGGATTCTGTAAAACCCGGATCTGCTAACTATACACAAACTAGTTTCGGAGATGGGAGTCATTGTTGCTGGGCATCTTTTTATGGAGGCGGAGGAACACAACCTACAAATTTTGTATTAGATGGCGTTTCACAAACCATATATCAATGGATGGCAAGGCAAACGCTTGCTGTACAAGTCAGTGGTGCACCCTCAATATCAGGCGCCGCAATAGCTAATGGTAAAGTCGGTACAACATTTAGCTATAGTATCACAGCTTCGAATAACCCTACCAGTTATGGAGCAAGCGGGCTACCTGGCGGCCTAACTGTAAATACTACAACAGGTATCATAAGTGGCACTCCTACTGTGGCAGGAACATTTAATGTTGGCCTCACAGCCTCTAATACAATTGGCACAGGTTCCAAAGTATTACCAATTACTATAGTACCCCTCCCTCCCATAATCTCTGGCGCTACTACAGCAATTGGAGCAGTTGGTACAGCATTTAGTTATAGCATTACTGCTTCGAATAGCCCTACTAGTTATACTGCAAGTGGCTTACCATCAGGTTTAAGTGTGAATACTTCAACAGGCCTTATTAGTGGTGCTCCAACAGCCTCAGGGACATCTAATATAACAATTAGTGCTACCAATGCTTCAGGCACAGCAACTGCAACGTTGACTATAACCATTGCCACTGCTCCGGCCTGTTCAGGTTCAATAATTGTAAATACCAATACTCCTCCAATAGTAGATGGAACTATTGATACGAACTGGGTAAAAGCTCCTGTTACGGCTATTACCAAAACAGTGAATGGAACTAAGCAGTCAGATTTTTCGGCACAATGGAGAGCAATGTTTGATAATAATTATTTATATGTTTTGGTTGAAGTAAAAGATGCTACATTAAAAGCGCCACCCTATGGCCCTAATCCCTGGGATGATGATGCCGTAGAAATTTATATTGATGGTAATAACGATAAAGCTACTTCCTACGATGCGAATGATCATCAGTTTGGGTTCAATTGGGGAATTGCTGCCACTACAACAAATATGTATGGGTCTGCCACAAGAACAGGAATTGTTTATAGTATTCCTTCAGTAAGTGGTGGATATAACTTAGCCGCAAAAATACCTTGGTCAACTATCGGAGGTACAGCACCAACAAATGGTAAACTAATCGGCTTTGACATTAATATAAATGATAATGATGGCGGCAATGCAGATAAAACACGCCAGGCAACTAATTCCTGGTTTTCCAGTTCTAACCTTGAATATACTAATACCAGTTACTTTGGAACAGTGCCATTGACAGTTTGTAATGGAGGGACGACAGTTTCTGCACCGGTAATATCCAGTGCAGCAACAGCAATCGGTACTGTAGGAACAGTATTTAGTTATACGATTACTGCTTCGAATAGCCCTACCAGTTATGCTGCAACCAGTTTACCAGGAGGACTAAGTGTAAATACTTCAACAGGTGTTATTAGTGGTACACCAACAGCAACAGGAACTTCTAACGTTATTATTAGTGCTACAAATACAGGTGGAATAGGAACTGCAACATTGATAATAACAATTAATCCACAGGTTCCTGTGATTTCGGGTGCAGCAACAGCCAGCGGTACAGTAGGAACAGCATTTAGTTATTCTATTGTAGCTTCGAATAGCCCTACCAGTTATGCTGCAACCGGTTTACCTACAGGGTTAAGCGTAAATACTTCAACAGGCGTTATCAGTGGTACACCAACAGCAGCAGGAACATTCAATGCAACTATTACTGCTACTAATGCAGGTGGAACAGGCTCAAAAGCATTAACAATCACCATCGCTGCTTCAATACCATCAGCGCCAGTTGTATCCAGTGCAGCAACCGCCAGCGGTACAACAGGAACAACATTCAGTTATACGATTATCGCTTCGAATACCCCTACCAGTTATGGAGCAACAAGCTTGCCTGCAGGTCTGAGTGTTAATACTTCAACCGGCATTATTAGTGGAACTCCAACGACAGCAGGAACATTCAATGTAACTATCTCAGCTACTAACACAGGTGGTACCGGAACAAAGACACTTACTATAACAATTGCAGCTCTGTCTGTGCCAGTTATATCAAGCGCTACTTCCGCAAACGGAATAACCGGTACTGCATTTAGTTATACAATTACTGCTTCGAATATGCCTACCAGTTATGCTGCAACAGGCTTACCAACCGGGTTAAGTATTAATACCTCAACAGGTATTATAAGCGGAACAACAACAGCAGGCACTTCTAATGTTATTATAAGTGCTACTAATGCAGGGGGAACAGGAACCGGTACGCTGGTAATTACAATTGCAGATGCTGCAGGAACAATTACCTGCAACAAAGCATCCGGCACAATTACCATTGATGGTAATCTTACAGAAAATGGATGGAATATAACACGGCCTGTTACTAAAACTGTAATCGGAACAAATAATAATACGGTTACTTTCGGCGTATTGTGGGATAACACTAATTTATATGTAGGTGTAAAAGTATTAGATGCCAAATTGTTTGGTAATTCATCAAGCTTATGGAATGGTGATGCAGTAGAAGTATATATTGATGCAAACAACAATAAGCTTACCACTTATGATGGTAAGGATAATCAAATAATCGAAGCTTATAATGTTAGTAGTGTATTTACACAGTTTGCATTAAGTGGTCTGCAACATGCATGGGCTCCTATTACAGGTGGATATGCTGTAGAAATGGCAATACCATGGTCGCAGTTAGGTATCACTACACCAACAGCAGGTTTGAATATAGGATTTGATATTGGCAATGATGATGATGACAATGGCGGTGGACGGCAAAACCAGGTAGTCTGGAACGGAACAATTAATAACTATCAAAACACATCTTCATTTGGAACATTAACATTGAGTTCAGTAGTTGCTAATGCTCCTGCGGCAAGAATAGCATTGCCACTTATGCAACAATCATCATTACAACAAAAAGATGATGTAACCTTACTACCCAATCCTGTAACTAATGGATGCCTTACTGTTCTTGCTCCCGAATGGAAAGATGATGTAATAGTGGAAATAAGAAATTTTGAAGGAATGGTGGTACAGAAGCAAACATCAAACATAATATCTGGTTCAAAAGTAAAAATAAATGTTTCCAACCTGAAAACAGGTGCATATATATTACAACTGCGAGATGCAACCAATGTCATTACTAAGAAATTTTTAATTGAATAAGTACACAAAGTCAAAATTCAGAGATAAAAACTGCAAAGAGTTTAAAAAAACGATTAACATTGTTGAAGCATGTATCCATCATATATTGGTACTGGTTTTCGTATGCAACAAACCATGCGTTGGTTTGGGCCTGCTGACCCGGTAAGCCTTTCTGATATTAAACAAGCGGGTTGTTCTGCTGTAGTAACAGCGTTACATCATATTACTAACGGTGAAGCATGGGCTAAAGAAGAAATTCTTAAAAGAAAAAATGAAGTCGAAAAAACAGGACTGACCTGGAATGTAGTAGAAAGTGTTCCTGTACATGAATCAATAAAAACCCAAGCAGCAGGTTTCCAATCATTCATTGATAATTACAAACAATCAATAAAAAACTTAAGTGATTGTGGTATTAAAATTATTACCTACAATTTTATGCCGGTATTAGATTGGACAAGAACTGATCTTGAATACATAGTTGCAGATGGAAGTAAAGCGTTGCGTTTTGAAAGAGCAGCTTATATTGCTTTTGATTTATTTATGTTGAAAAGAAAAGGAGCTATAGAAAATTATTCAGCAAAGGAAATAGAAAGAGCAGAAAAAAGATTTAACGGAATGACAGAAGACGAAAAGTTAACCTTGCAAAAAAATATTATCGCAGGATTACCCGGCAGTGAAGAAAGTTTTACACTTTTACAATTTCAACAAGCTTTGGATGCATATCAAACAATAGATTCTAATCGTCTAAGACAAAATCTGATTTATTTTTTACAAGAAATAATATCAATAGCAGATGAATGCGATGTAAAAATGGTGATCCATCCTGATGACCCACCTTATAGTATTTTCGGATTGCCAAGAGTGGTAAGCACTGTTACTGATATTGAGGCAATAGTTGCTGCCGTACCTTCATTAAATAATGGATTATGCGTTTGCACCGGCTCTTTTGGTGTAAGATCTGATAATGATCTTCCTGCTATGATAAAACAATTTGCAGATAGGATTAATTTTATTCATTTACGTAACACGAAACGTAATGAATTTGGAGATTTTTATGAAGACAATCATTTGGAAGGGGATGTAGATATGTATGCAGTTATTAAAGAACTGGTGCAACTAATGCAGCAACGTAAATGTTCTATACCAGTAAGACCTGATCATGGACATCAGATGCTTGATGATCTATACAAAAAAACAAATCCCGGTTACTCTGCTATTGGTAGATTACGTGGTTTGGCAGAAATACGTGGAGTAGAATTAGGAATATTAAGAGGTTTGAAATGACTAAATATTTGAGAAATCACAATTAACGGAACTAATATCATAACTATGAAAGTAACTTTAATAATACTATTTATCTGTAATATTTTTTATACCAATGTTTTTAGCCAATCAAACTTAGGAATAAAAGTAACAGTCAACAAAAGAACAGGTGAATATATTATTTCAACATCTTCTATTTCAACAAATTTTGAAGGAAGTATCGGTCATTCACTTACATCTATTAAAAATAAAGAAGGGCATGATTCAATTGGCATATTTAAAGAAATCAGTTTTGAATGGAAGAATACAATTATTTATAAAGCGGTTATAAAATATTATAGTAATAAGCCGATCGTATTATTTTCAATAACATTACCAAATCGTTCTGTTTATGCTCCTCCCCCATTTCCATCATTTACTACATTCCCTGCGTATCAATATACGTTCAGTTATTATGATGATGTCTTTGCTCCCCCTCAATTTAAACTCAATGAAACATCCACGCCATGGCTGTTCTTCGACAACAGTTTAAATGCGTTCATTCTTTCACCAGCGTCTGATTTTATAGTATCTAAAATGAGTGGTGATGGTAAATCAATAATAAACAGTGGCTTTAACCCTGAAATAAAAAACCTTCCTGCAAATTTTACACATAGCACTTTATTAGTTATTGGCAAAGGCATACATAGTACATGGGATGAATGGGGAAATACTTTACGTAAATTATATAAAAGAGTACGTACTACTAACGATGCTGATCCTGTGCTTAAATATTTTGGCTACTGGACGGATAATGGTGCAGATTACTATTACAACTACGATACCACAAAAGGTTATGCGCCTACGTTAGTAACATTGCGGAATAAATACAAAGAAGAAAAAATACCATTAGGTTATTTACAATTAGATAGCTGGTGGTATGACAAATCTATTTATGATGTCAATGGCAAACCGGTTGCTGATCATAAGAATCCATTATTACCATTAGGCAGGTGGAACCGTTATGGCGGATTAATGTCTTATACTGCAGATTCATTTCTTTTTCCTAAAGGGTTACATTCTTTTCAGCAACAAATAGATTTGCCATTGGTAACACATAATCGCTGGGTAGATCCGCATAGTCCCTATCATACTAAATATAATATTAAAGGCTTTGCTGCTATTGATCCTGCTTATTGGAATCATATTATACAGCCTATCAGCAAAGCTGGTGTTGTTTGCTATGAACAGGACTGGCTTAATTATATTTATTCAAGAACACCGCAAATGGCAGAAGAGATTAGTGTGGGCAATGCTTTTACAGATGGTATGGCAAATGCTTGTAAAAATGCAAAACTTACCATGCAATATTGTATGGGAATGCCGCGACATTTTTTGCAGGGATTGAAGTATAACAATCTTACAACTATCCGTACGAGTGATGATCGCTTTGAACCTTCAAAGTGGAAATCATTTCTTTATACATCTCAGTTGGCTTATGAAATTGGTGCATGGCCCTGGTGCGATGTATTTAAAAGCGGCGAAGAAGGTAATATGATTCTTTCTGTTTTATCTGCAGGACCTGTTGGTACAGGAGATGCAATTGGAAAAGAAAATAAAGAAAATATATTAAGAGCTTGTCGTATTGATGCCGTATTAGTTAAGCCCGATGTGCCTATACTTCCAATTGATAAAGATTATCTGAATGAAGCAAAAAATATTGATTTACCTACTCTTGCTTATACATACACGAAACATAATAATATTACTACAGGTTACCTTTTCGCCTTTACTACTTCTAAAGATCTTAACAGGAACCTTAATTTCATTCCCGCAACAGTTGGCATAAAAGGAAAGTTAGTAGTCTTTGATCCTATTTCAAAAAAAATATCATTAATAGACGCAGGTAATAATTTCTCAGATAAATTACCTGATGAACTTTACCGGTATTATATTTTAGCTTCGGTAACTTCATCCGGTATTGCTTTTTTTGGAGATGCAGGAAAGATTGCCGCAACAGGAAAGAAACGAATTGCTGATATCAGAGATGAACATAATGCATTACAGATAACTGTTCTATTTGCTAAAGGAGAATCTTCGGTTACGCTTCAGGGCTATTCCGAAAAGCCTGTTATTGCTGATAAAGGCAAGCTTAGTTTTGATACTGCTTCGCATCTTTTTACATTAATTCTTCCTTCGGGAAATCTTCAAAGAGTTATAGTAAATATTAAACAGAAAAACAACTGATGCCATTTGCATTGCCGTACAAGTGAGTGACACAACGATGATGCCATGAAAAACTGAAGCTGGATTACAATTTCATTTTCTTAAACATACTTTCGGGAATAAGTTTTATTATCAGCATTATCCATCGCCAAAACCATTTTACATAAACTACGTTCTTTTTAGCAACTAGTGCTTTTTTTACCGCAATAGCTACTTCGTTAGGCGTAGCCGTTAGTATGGCTGGTAATTTTAAATCTGCTGTCATTTTTGTATAAACAAAACCCGGTTGCACCGTTACTACGTGTACTCCGGATTTATAAAGACTATTTCGTAATCCCGACAAATAGGCCGTGAATGCAGCTTTAGCGCTTCCATAAAAATAATTACTTTGCCTTCCCCGTTCGCCTGCAACAGAGCTAATGCCAACAATAACGCCACTTTTACGGGAAGCATAATCTTCTGCAATTATATTTATTATAGAAACAGGTCCAGAATAATTTGTAGCAATAGTTTTATCAGCTTCAATCCAATCAGTTGTTGCTTTTTGCTGGTCACCCAAATAACCAACAACACAAATACTGATATCAGGTTTGAATGGAAGTTGCTGATAAAAGAATTGATGCTGCGAATAATCCAACACATCAAATCTTACCGCGACCGCTTTTACATTATATCTTATCTCAATGTCGGATTGCAATGCCTGCAACGATTCCATATCCCTGCCCGCAAGAATAATATTGTATTTGTCTGCTGCAAATTTTCGGGCAATGGCAACAGCCATATCAGAGTTTGCGCCCAATAAAAGAACTGATGGCATTATTTTTTTTATTTTCTAATTGGTAATTTCCAATCGCTGCGATTGTAATGATTGGAATTTTTTAAGTGGATTATATTTATTGATGGAAGATAAGAATTCCTGCGAATGCGCATACCCTTTCCAGAAAGTTTTGGATTTCATTCTTGCATCTTTCGATAAATAAATTCTTCCGTTATGTTCCAGCACTATCTGGTCTAATTCATCTAAAAATTCAAATAAATTTTTTCTTACAGGAAAATCAAGCGCCAATGTATATCCTTTCATTGGAAAAGAAATTAAATCCTCCTGTTCTCCGAATATTTTTAATACGGCTAAAAAAGAACCCGAGCCTTTCTCGTTAATTTTTTTCAGAATAGTTATCAATCCTTCTTTATGTTCCATCGGAATTACAAACTGGTATTGCACAAATCCTTTTTTACCATAGCCCCTGTTCCAGTGAAGAATGGCGTCCAGCGGGTAAAAGAAAGGTTCGTAAGAAATCACGCTATCTTTTTCTTTCTTAAAATTTTTATTGTAATACAAAAAATTAAAGGCACTCACTGTAAAATTATTCAACACCCATGATGGTAAATTGATAGGAAACGTAATAGGTTTTTTATGTTGCAAATTCAATGCACCTTTCGCCGATTGTTTTTCTGAGAGTTCATTTTTCGTTGCATGTTCGCCCAACATCAACACACTTCTGCCAAAATTTTTTCCTTTCATCAAACAATCAATCCATGCAACAGAATAAGTATAATCTTTATACTTTTCAAATAAACCAATCAGTTCTTCCAGGTTATCTGCACGAATTACTTTCTGACTGATATAAGCTGTTTCAATTTTTTTTAATTGAAAACGAACAGTAAGTATAACACCCGTCAATCCCATTCCACCACAGGTAGCATCAAACAACTCAGCATTTTCATTTTTATTACAACTAATTATTTCTCCATCCGAAAGCAACACCTGTATATCCAACACATGCCTTGAAAAAGCTCCATCCACATGATGATTTTTTCCATGAATATCCGAAGCAACTGCACCACCAACAGTAATAAATTTTGTTCCGGGAGTTACCGGCAAAAACCATCCGGCAGGAACAATAAATTCAAGAATTGCATCTAATGTAACGCCAGCCTGGCATTCAAGAATACCTTTTTCTTTATCAAAAGAGATAACCTTATCAAACTTTAATGTAGAAATAGTGGTACGGCTCAAAGATGCGTCCCCGTAACATCTTCCATTTCCCCGTGCAATGGCTGCATTACTGGAAGCAACAATATTTTTCAATTCATCAATAGAAGTGAATTGCTTTTCGTTGCTTTTTATTACAGGATAATTTCCCCAGTTCGCAATATCTTTCTGCATCTTCAGCACTTATTAAAATGTAAATCGGTACGTAACAGTCAGGTGTATGTGAGTTTGAATGCAAAGCTAACTATTTT
>Ga0207018_1022_pt1 | contig 15996 bp, 16 predicted proteins | sample Alteio_BWMinCont_52_FD_153476 | JGI IMG/M metagenome (GOLD analysis project Ga0207018, IMG submission 153476) | Enriched cells from forest soil in Barre Woods Harvard Forest LTER site, Petersham, Massachusetts, United States -... | ecosystem: Environmental > Terrestrial > Soil > Temperate forest >...
TGATTTTGCGGCGGATTGCCGAACAGATGCTTCGTTCTGCTGATTTTCGGCTCTCTCTTCGATCTGTGTATCCTGCATGATAGGGCTCATCCTCCCGTGGGGACACTTGGCCTAACCGGATTGCTTCTTGCTCGTTCTGATGGTCGCAAGCGCCGCCGTGTGCCTCAATGGGAGGCGAGCATCAATCTGAGAGGTACTAAAGTTCTGGTACCATACTCTATTCATAATAGGGCACTTAGTAGGGCAGGCTTCAGCCTGTTGGGTTTCCGAGAGTGTGGAGGATGGCGAAGAAGCGGCAACAAACCAGCACCGTGAACCGGGTTCTACCTCGGCATCTAAATGCGTCCTGTGGCGATCAACGCAAGCCTGGCCACGTCCTCGGGCAGTCTATTGCCCCGCCAGACAACGTGTAAATCAGGTCTTACGAGTAGCAGGTCGCAATCATAGATTTCGCGAGCCTTTTGATCCGCGATTTCAAGCACATCAAGGGGAGCGCGTAAATCTCGAAAGCATTCTTGTAGGCTCGCCGTGGAGGAGTGCGTAGCTCCGAGGCAAAGAAGGGTGTAGTTCGGCCCGAGATGATCGTGCAGCGCCGAGCCATCCTTCAGCCACACGTGGGGAAGGCGCGCACCCGGCCACGTCGTCGGGACGTAACTCGGATTGTCTGGGTCGGGACCGTCGCCGGACTCGGCCCACACGATCGGTGAGTCCACGTAGCGGTAGCCGGCCTCGACTCCCGAAATTTCGGTGACTTTGCGCTGCTCGGTGTCGAAGAGCGCGGCCATCCGAGTTCGCGTGGCCGTGCCCTCGGGAGTATCCTCGGCAATATTCGGCCGGTAGGCCGCGCGCCAACCGAGCCGTCCCGTCATCGCTGCGCGCGACGCCTTCACATTGCGCACGCCGATGGGGCGCCGCTCGGCGTCATATGACGCGAGCAGTTGCGGCCCTCCCCAACCCGCGAGCGTCGCTGCCAGCTTCCAGGAAAGATCGACGGCGTCTCCTACGCCCGTGTTCATCCCAAGACCGCCCGTAGGAATGACGAGGTGCGCGGCGTCTCCGACGATGAACACGCGCCCGTCGCCGTAGTGCTCCGCGCACAGCAAGTGCTGCGTCCACTCGTTGACCGAGAGCATCTCGAACGGGATTGGCATGCCGAGCGACTGTTTGAAAATTTGGGCCATTTCGGCATCGCTCGACGCGGCGGCGTGCACGGTCCAGTGGCGCGTGCTGTCCTGAAGGATGAGAAACGGGAAGAGCGGCCCTTCGGCGATGTGGTAGTGGCGGCCTTTGCCGATTGGGATGCGCCCGTAAAGATCGTCGCAGCGGAAAAGCGCCTGGCGTAGTTTGCGAATGTTGCCGTCGCCTTCGAGGCGAATCCCGAGCTGCTTGCGGACGGCGCTCGAGCCGCCGTCGCATCCGACGAGATACGAAGCGCGGACGGTGTACGGCGCGCCTCGTAACGGCTGAACGACGGCGCTCACCGCGTCCGCGTCTTGCTCGAAGGAGATCAGCTCGCAGCCAAAACGTACCGTGGCGCTGGGAAGCTTTTCGACAATGGAACGCAGCAGCGGCTCGATCGTGTATTGCGAGATGATCTGATACGGTTCGAGGAGGCCGCCGTCATTGCGCGCCGCGATTTCAGCTTTCGCTTGCGCGACGGAAGGGTACGGCAAATGGGCCAAGACCGGGCCGGCCATCGAGAGCGCGAGAAAAACATCCATCGGCGCGTCGCGAGGCAGGCCGGCGTCGCGGACTTGTTCCGCGATTCCGAGCTGGCGATAGATCTCCATGGTGCGCGCGTTGCAGCGCTCCATTTTGGGAAGCTGGATCGATGTCTCGTTTCGCTCGATGAGCAGGCAACGTACGCCGCGGCGGCCGAGGTCAAGAGCGAGGGTGAGGCCGACGGGTCCGGCGCCGACGATGAGGACTTGGGTTTCCGCAACACGATTGGCGGCTTCGGAAGAGGCCATGAGGCAGTTTCAGCGATTCGCGGATGAAAGCGTGGAGGCCGCGCCGTCGCGGTCCGCCGCTGGATGGCCCATATTGGTCCAGGCACCCTTCATTTCCCTCTCGAGCAGTTTGATCTGGACAAGATGCTTGGGGTTGAAGGGCAGCGAGGGGTAGTAGCAATTCGATTCGTGCGTGCAGAAGCAGCCGTCCGCGGCCTTCTCGCGCCGCGCCTGCATGGGTGGAGAAAACCACAGTTTTTGGAAATTCCAGTCGTGGTCGCGCAAATTTCCGACTGGCGCGAGGATTTCGCAGGATGAGACGGTCCCTTCGTCGTAAATCACGCCTCCGGCGGTGCCCGCGTAGCAGGTGAGTTGCGCTTGCTGCGTCTCCTGCGTCCTCGCGATCAGGCCGTGCATGTAGACGTCGAGCGCCGCCTTGAAGAAACCGTTCTCGCCGGCGTAGTGATTCTTGATGGCGCCGCTCCGCGAATCGGCGTCGATCGCGGCGGCGAGTCGCGCATAGCGCGCGCGGTCGATTTCCAGTTCCCTCGCGTCCGCCGCGGGAGGGCGAATGTAGTTGAAATTGATCTTGTCCGGCTTCAATTCAAATTTCAAAAAGTCGTACCACTCGAAAATCGCGTCCTGATTGGAATTCATGAAGCACGTGCATGTCTGCACGTCGAGCCGGGGATATTCCCTTTTCATCGCTTGCAGGCGGAGCGCGGTGTCGATGGCGATGTGCCACGATCCCACTTTCTGGCGAATCCTGTCGTGCTGCTCTTCGAGCCCGTCGATGCCAAGAGCCACAGTAACGTTCAGGCGAGGGCATTCCTCGAGGATTCGGGTGATGTCCGGGAAAATGCGCCGCTGAATCTGGCCGTTTGAGGTGATGTAGAGCGATTCGAGCTTATTGTTCCGGTAGAACGCTCGCGCGATTTCCGGCAGGTCCTTCCGGGTGAAGGGCTCTCCTCCGGCCAGCACCAACACGCCGAGATTCCCGCCGAGCGTTTCGGAAATTCTCTCGATTTCGCGCGTGGTCATTTGCAACTTCTTGCGCGGGGCGTCATCGAGCTCTTCGGTGAAAAAGCAGTGGGTGCAGCGCATGTCGCACACCGAAGTGACGAGGATATTCAACATCCCGGGCGTGAAGGGCTGCCCGATGGCCAGCTTGGCGTAGCGCTTTAGAAAATCTCTCATGGTCTGCTTCGACCATACGCTGTACGAATTCGCCGGTCAATGCAGCGTGGCGGCAAACCCACCTAGATGTACATGTGTCGTCACGCGCGCATGAGCGCGAGGAATGAAGCGCGGGTTGGTTCAATTCTAGCGCTGCTGATGGTGGTCGGAGTTCAGCAGCCGGTGACCGTCGTCTTCCCGGCACGGGGGTGATTCTTCCAACGGATCCTCGGAGGGACTCACGACGCGAGGCGGCATCGTCCAGGGCTGCGCGAGCACATTGGGATCCTCCACCGACGCTTGCCAGACGAGATTTTCGCCGTCGCGCCACAATCGTTCCGTGACGTGCATGGCGTCGGTGTGGAAATATCCACCTTCTCCGAACCAGCCATTCTCCAAGAAATTGGTGACGTCCACCACGAGCGTGTCCCCGTCCCAGTGCGCCACGGAATCTCCGTAGTAGGAAGGATTCGCGTCCTTGCGGTGCGCGCGGCCATCGGTGGGAATGATTCGGTAAGGATCGCCGGAGATATCTTCGTAGAGAAATACCATCTCGCCCGGAAGCTGAATGATTCGCCGCGGAGGGCCGATCCGCGGAACGCCCGGCTTCCCGCAATAGAACACTTCATCGGTCTTGCTCTCGTTGTCTAAAAGATCTTTCACCTTGTCTCTGAGTTCCGGTTTGTATGTGGGAGCGGCTGTGAACGGCAGCGCCCCCGCAACGGGCGCCCGGGCTGGTTTCGCAGCCCGCTGATCGATATCGACCGTTGAAACTTTTCCGTTGATTTCTTTCTTCAGGGTTACCGGAGGCAGGTCGATCGCGTAGGCCCAGATGCCGGCCAGGTCGGGATGCCCGTCGGCAGTTCGCGGCACTTTGGTCGAAGCCGCGTCATTTTTGTCGCCGGCGGTTGCAAGTCCGCCAACGAGCAGGGCTGCCAAGCAAAAGAAAATCGATCGAAGTCTCATGGCGCGCAGACTCCTTCTCACTAACCATTCCCCGTGGGCTTGAACTCGAGTTCCACGGAGTTCCCATCCGCAAATGTGATTTTCAGGAGGTAGCCGTACAGCCCTCCATTTTTGGCGCGAACCCCCTCGATAGTAACTGTCTGTCCGAGTCCCTTGGCGATGTCGTCTCTGGCGAGTCCGACTCGGCGGAACCAGGAAGGCGGGTTGCTCTCAAACTTCCAGTTCTCCACGCTGCCGTCGCCCTTCTTGGCATCGAGATAGACCTCGATGTGAGGATTGATCCAATCGACTTTGGTCAACGTTCCAGTCACGGAAAATTTGTTGGCCATGTCGAAGACAGCGGAAGGCGAGTGATGCGCCGGCAACGGTCGCGCGCCAAGAAGCGGGAGAATTAGAAGCAGGAGCACGGGAGTCTTGTATCTCAAGGAGGGCCTCCCTCTAACGATATTGGCCGGAGTATAGCACGGGGAAAGTCAACGTCTATGGAGCGATTTCCTCGAGGGGACGGCCGCTCGTCTCCACCATGCCTGTCGCAACAAGAGCGCCCACAACGCTGACCCCGGCAAACATCCAGAACACCGAACGGACGCCGTGCGAGTCCACCAGCAAACCCACAAGCCAGGGCCCGGCCGCCGAAGCGATCCGGAGCCATGACGTCGCGAGGCCTGTCCCGATCGCGCGAATGCGCGTGGGATAAATTTCCGGTGTGTAAAGGTAAAGAACGGCGGCGATCGATCCGATAACACCGTAACCCAGTGTTCCTAAAATCATTACGCTCGAAACATTCTCCGCTCCCCACAACCCGAGAAACCCCAGCATTCCCGCGCCCAGGACGAAGGCGGCAACCGTCCAGTTCCTGCGCCCGAGCCGGTCGATGCTGAATGCGCAAACGAGCAGCAGGGCGACCTGCGCCACGTTGGTCATCGAAGCGGCGCGCAGCGATTGCCGCAGGCTGAGGTGATACACGGTGTTATACAGCGCCGGCATCCAGTTGTTCAATCCGTTGGCTACGAAGAAGGTGGTCGCCCAGAGCATCCACACAATGAGCGTTCGCCCACGATAGAATTTTGAGAAGAGCTCATTCCATCCTCGTTGTTGCGCGGGAAGCGGCGCAAATGAAGCCGGAGAATTTGCCGCTGCCGGAATCCTGCGCGCCGTGCTGGCTTCGATTTGCTCGATGATCCCCTGAGCTTCGCGCAGGCGCCCCTTGGCGATCAGCCACCTCGGAGATTCCGGAAGGCGCGCCACGAGAACAGTGATCAGCACGCCGGGAATTCCTCCCAGAATAAAAATAGCTCTCCAGCCGTAAGCGGGCACAAGCCACGCGCCGATTTGTCCCGTGGCCATAAGCCCCAAAGGAAAAATCAGCTCGTACAGTAGAAAAAATCTCCCGCGGCCGTGCGCACGAGACAGCTCGTTGATATACGTCGCCGCGACCGGCATCTCGCCGCCGACGCCGATGCCCTGAACGAGCCGGCACGCGAGCAACGCAGGAAAATTCCCGGCCAGGGCGCAGCCGAATCCCAGTACGGACATGATGGCAATCGCGGCCGTCGTGCCGCGGATGCGTCCCACCTTTTCCGCGAGCGCGCTGAAGGCGAGCGCGCCGGCCAGTTGCCCGACGTAGCTCGCCGAGATCAAGAGGCCGCTCTGCCGGGGAGAGATGTGCCAGAAGCGAATCAGGGTGGGCAAGGCGAACGCGAGCGACAAGGCGTTGAAAGCGTCGAAGAACGTCGCGCTGCCCATGACGAGGCGCGCCTTCATGTGCCATCGCGAAAATGGCACCTGCTCCATTCGCAGGAGCAGGCTCGCCGCGTCGACGGCAGAGTCCTCGCTTCGTTCGCCGAGTTGGCCGATCGCGCCGATGCTGCCTCCTCATGCGTTGTAGCCCTCGTCTTTAGACGCGGGGAACGTCCTTGCAGCGGATCGAATCCCGAACCCCGCCTCTAAAGAGGCGGGCTACAGCACTCTTCACCCATCATTTCGTCGCCTTGACCTGGGGTTCCGTTGGAGTCAGCGGGATGTTCCAGGCGTCATAGCCGTAAAGCCAGCTGGTGTCCTCATCGCCGCCCTTCATCCAGGTGTTGGCGCTGGAGATCGCCTGAATGCGCGACGTTCGCGGCTTGCGGTGAGCCTCATAGACACGGAACGCGCCTTCGACGTCCTCTCTTCCCGATTCCGCGAGGCATCGCGCCAGCACCGCTGCATCTTCAATCGCCGTTGCGCCTCCCTGCGCCATGTACGGCGTCATCGAGTGGCAGGCATCGCCCAGCAGCACGATGCGCCCGTCGCTCCAGCGCGGCAAAGGCTCACGCTCGAGGATCGCCCATTTGTGGCAGTCGGGGCAGGCGTCCAGCACGGCGCGGACATCGGAATGAAAACCCTCGTACGCCTTGCGCACTTCTTTTACGTCGCCCTTGGCCGACCAGGACTCGCGCGTCAGCCATTCCGCGGGCTCCGGCACGCTCGTGACGAAATAGAGTTCGGTGCAGGAGGCGTTCGTGTAGTAGATGACGATGTGGCGATCGGATCCCCACCACTTCGTGCGCGAGGGCCCGATGTCCATGCCGTTCAGCAGCGCGGAAGGAAAAATAGCCCGATATGCAATCCGTCCCTTGTGTATCGGCTCATCGGGGCCCAGTATAATTTCGCGGACGATCGAGTGAACGCCGTCGGCGCCAATCACCGCGTCGGCCTGCGCGCGTGTTCCGTCCGCAAAGGCGAGCGTGACGCCTCCTGCGCGCTGCTCCAGTCCCACCAGTTTCTTGTCGAGGTGGATGATTTCCTCTGGCACCGCCGCTGAGAGAGCTTCGTGCAAGTCCGCGCGATGCATGCACAGATACGGCGCACCGAAGAGGCTCTCCGGCATGGGCAGCTCTCTCATCACCTCGCCCGTGTCCCACTTCCGGTTCAAGTGAGAATACGGTTTGAAGGAAGTCGCGAGAACCCTCTCTTCCACGCCAATCTTCCGCAAAACCTTCATCGAGTTGGGCATCATCTGAATGCCCGCGCCGATGCGGAGGAAGCGCGGGGCTTGTTCGTAGACTTGAACGTCGAGGCCGATCTGGCGCAACGTGGCCGCAGCGGCGAGCCCGCCGATTCCAGCGCCAACGATTGCGAATGAAATGTTGTTCATGCCCATTTGCATGTTCTCACTGGCGAGAATGGCGGACACACTCAATCACACCGCGCCGCATGGCTGCAACTCAAAACGTCGGATGAAATAGAAAAATGACTCGCGGGACGGTGGCGTAGCCACCTCCAGTGGCACAGCGACTCTTCGCTGTGTGCTTTTTGCGATCGTAGTGGAATTGGCAGCGCAATCGCGTCCAGCAAACCCACACAGCGAAGAGTCGCTGTGCTACTTATGCGCGGGGGCGGGTTTCGCCCTTGATTTGCGTGCGGTGCATCACGCGGCGCGAGCTGGCGTCAAAGGGATCGCGGCGGTGCATGGTGCAGCGGTTGTCCCACAGCACCAGATCGCCGACGCGCCATTCGTTGTGCCATTCCAATTCGTCGCGCGTTGCGTGGTCCCACAATTCGTCGAGCAGGGATTCGGACTCGAGAAGCGACAGCCCCTGAATGTAGGCGTTGCGCCGGCGGCCGAGATAAAGAACGCGCCGCTTGGTCTCGGGGTGCGTGCAAACGAGGGGATGATAGGTGCCCGGAGACGCGAGCGGATCGTCGACAGCGGTCACGCCCTGCCGCACGTAGCCGCCGCTGTTGTACGTCCCGTCATGCTTGAGCAATTTGCCGTCGATACGTTTCCTCAGCGACTCATGCAAATTTTCGTATGCGCCGTACATGCTGCTGAAATAGGTGTTGCCACCGGAGGGCGGCACTTCCAGCGCGTAAAGAATGCTGGCCTTCGGCGGATCCGGCAGGTAGGACATGTCCGTGTGCCACGTGGCTTCGCCCGCGCCCAGGCTGCCGATGGGCGCGCCGTTTTCCATCACGTTCGATACGACGTAAATTTCGGGATGCCCTTCGACGAAGCGCCGCCCCGATTCCTGGACCGGCGCCCAATCCAGATCGCCAAATCTCTGGCTGAACTCGACGAGATCTTCGTCGGTCAAATTCTGCCCGCGGAACAGAAGCGCCGAATGGTCCAGCCAGGCTCGATAGATGCACCCGAACTCGTCCGCGTCGATCGTTCGCAGGTCAACGCCCTGAATTTCCGCGCCGAGCGCTTTTCCCGATGGAATAGCGGTGACGCGAGATTTCTTACTCGTTTTTACGGATTTGCCGCCCATGGAAAGCCTGACCTCCCAAGGTGCTCCGGGACCGGTGGAACGGATGATTCACCCACGCCATATAGTAATGCAACGGCGCGATGGTGGAGAAGAAATGAAGTGTGGTGGGTACTGGCGGGCTAGAACCTACTCCGTGCCGTCGCCGTTGGGGTCGATCGTGTGAATCGGCAAATCGTAGTGGGCTACGGTGAGTTCCCAGCGGCGATTTTCTTCCCGTTTCATCGTGGCTTGATCCGGGAAGAGTTGCTTTTCCACTTCGCTGCCGTGCGTCGAGGAAGAGATGTTCTTGTAGGTGATGACGATGCGAAATTCCCAGCGCGAATCCTCGCCCATGTGATGCCCCGGACGATAGACGGCGTAGGACGTGACGTAGCCGAGTTCCTTCTCCCGATTCAGCGTGGCGATCTGATATTTCTTGAAGATCTGCCAGAATTCGTCGGCGCCGCCCCATTTCACTTTGTAAACCCACTCGACCATGTAGGGCTTGTCGCCGGACGAAGCCGCGGGGCCGGCGGCTCCTTGCTGGGCGCGCGCTTGAGAAGCGCAAGCAAACGCGGCGAGAACCGCCGCAGCGGCGAGTAACAACAAATGAGCGAGCGGACGCTTTCGGGGGCTCATGTTCGATTCCCTCCTATTTTTTCGGCGCGGGCGGATTCAGCGGGTACGACTTCAAATTGAGCGGGCCATAGCCCAGGTGGCCGCCGTCGCGGTCCACGTTGTTCTCATCGCACGCGAATTCGTAGAGTTCCTCGCCCGGCGGCATGAGCGTGAAGACGCGCGAAAACGTCCAGGGCTTGGTGTAGAACTTGGGGTCTTCCACCGTCACTTCATGCGCCAGATGATCCGCGTCCGGGCGCGACCACCGCTCCACAACATGCATCGCGTCACTGTGCGGATGCGCGTCGTCATCGATCCAGCTCAGCTTATCCTTGAATCCCACGGAATCGATGACTAGCGTGTCGCCGTCCCACTTGCCAATGCCATTTCCGAAAAAAGAAGGCTCGGCGTCTTTATCATGGGCGCGGCCATCAAGCGGGACGGTGCGGAACGTCCACATCAACTCGTACAAAAACACGATGCGATTCGAGTTCTGCACAATCTCAAACGGGACGCCGCTGATGCTGGCTCGCGGTATTCCCGCAAAAAGACACAGCGCTTCGGGATTGATCGATTTCGTCAGATTGTATTTGTACGCTTCTTCGCCCGCGGGAGTGAAGGGCGGCCCGCCGACCCCTTTGAACATCCCGCCGAAAATCAGCGGGCCTTTCCAAAAGCCGGAAAGATCGGGCTTGCCGTCGGGAGTACGCGGTGCGGATTTCGCGGGGCCTTCCGCCGGTTTGACCGGACCGGACGCGCCGGCCAGTTCGCTGTACGGATTTTCTTGCGCGGGCGACGGCGCTTGTTGCGCGAATGCGGAACCACAAATCGAAAAGCACGCGAGGACCACCACGCACGCGAAAAGAGCCGGAGACGATCTGACCCAACTTATGGCGAATTCGGCAGCTTCGCTAATACCTTCCAGCATCCCGGAACCTCGATGCGGCGTACGCTAGCGGACTCGCATGACCGTGTCAAGAAAAGTGGCGCAGCCACTCTTGGCTGTGTGGGGTATGCAATCGTCGTTCGGTCGCTGGCGCACAGTCAGCCTACAAAACCACACAGCCAAGAGTGGCTGTGCCACCAGGACCAAGATCGCCTGTCCCACTCGCTTGACCCTCCCACTTCCCTGTTATAGATTCCGCTTCATGCAAGCTAGATTTGCTCCCCGAGTCGCAATGGCAGTGATCGCGCTGGCTCTTCCCGCGTTTGCCCACCACTCATTTTCCGCCGAATTTGACGGGAGCAAGTTCATCGAGCTTCGGGGCACGGTCACCAAAATTGACTGGGCGAACCCGCACGTCTACTTCTACCTCGACGTGAAGGACGACAAGGGAAACACGGCGAACTGGGGCTGCGAGGCCGCCAGCCCGGGTTCGCTGCACCGCCAAGGCTGGAATCGGGATTCGCTGAAGGTGGGAGATCAGGTCATCGTCGGCGGCTATCCGGCGAGAGACGGTTCCAAGCTCGCCGACGCGAGAAGAGTAACCCTGCCCGACGGGCGCAGAATTTTCGGCGGAACGCCCGGCGATGGCGGACCGGATAGCCCGAAACCGTAGGACTCCGCTCAATCAGAACAGCAGATTCCTCGCTCCGCTCGGAATGACAACTGCTTCCTGATTGCGATTCTTTACTTGCCGACGTCGAGCAGTTCCACATCAAAAATCAACGTCGCGTTGGGCGGAATCGTGCCTCCCGCTCCGCTCGATCCGTACGCGAGACCCGGCGGAATGCGCAACTGCCTCTGGCCGCCGACCTTCATTCCCGCAACGCCCTCGTCCCAGCCTCTAATGACTTCTCCGGCGCCCAGTTGGAAGACGAAAGGTTCGCCGCGGTCTCGCGAGCTGTCAAACTTCTGGCCCGTGGTGAGAAAGCCCGAATAGTGGACCTGGACTCCCTTTCCAACAACGGCCGGAGCGCCCGTGCCAACCACGATGTCCCAGTATTGAAGGCCTGAAGCAGTCGTGGTCGGCGAGCCATTCACTTTCATTGGACCGGCCGCCCTAGATGAGCCTTGTGAGGCAGGAGCGCCCGATGTTCCTGCGGTATTCGATTTATCGCCGCCGCATCCCGCGGCAACGAGAAAAGCCGCGGATAGAAACGCAACTACAGCCAGCCGTAGTTTCATGGAGCCTCGTTTGTGCGCGATTGAAAATTTCATCTAGGCAGGGTGATGCGGAGGGCGGCGAACCGAGCCCGTCGCGCGCCAACGCTGCTCGAGCGAGGGAATGATCGCGCCGCCGATATTGGCGAGATTCAAATCAGGCAGAGGCGGGCGTTCCGCCCAGGGATTGATGGCGCGAACGAGCGAGCCGGCGAATCGAAGTTGCGCCCAAAGCGTCTCGCGCAGCGAAAACCGCGGCCGATGCCCGTTGGCCCGCACGAGCAGCACGGTCACGTCGTCCTCGGTGAGATTCTCCGGATAGCGATCCCTGATTTCGCGCAGCAGCGTCTTGGTCAGGAGACGCGGATCGACGTCGCCCAGCAGGCGCAGAATCCGCAGCAGCCCGGCTTCGCCCAGCATTTCGCCGTCGGCATCGCGCGATTCGATCAATGCGTCCGTGTAGCTGAGCAAGCAATCGCCCGTTTCGAGTTCCACGTCCAATTGTTCGTACTCGGTGATGTCGATGATTCCGAGCGGCATGTTGTTTGCAGAGTTGTCCTCACTCGTCGGTTCCGCGCCCAACAAGGACCATTCCTGGGTCGCCGCCCGGTAAAGCAAGGGACGAGGATGGCCGGCGTTGCAAACGATGAGCCGCTGAGTGGGCGCAAAAAAAGTGGAGACGACGGCCGTCGCGTAGGTGCCCGCCTCCGAGAGCGCGGTGAATTGTTGGTTGAGAAGGCGCACAAATTCGGTTTGATCGAGGCGATTCACGAAGCGCCGCATCAGCGTTCGGAGATTCGCGGCGGTCGACGCCACGGACAGACCGTGACCCGCGACATCGGCCAGGAGCAAGCGCGTGATACGACCCGTGGCGCAGCTCGACGCGTAGTACACGTCGCCGCCGCGCTCCGCGTGGCCGAACGGCTTGCTGTACACCCATGCGTCGAGGCCGCCCATTTCCACGCCCCGCGTGGTCAGCTGGCTTCCGCCCCAGACTTCCATGCACGTCATCTGCTGCTGCGCGGCTGGCTTCGCCGCGTCGCTGGTTACCCCTGAATCGTTGTTCAGTTCCGGCATAATGCGCGACCTGCTTCCCTGCGGAGCAATTCATCAGTTCGATCGATGCGACGAGAAATACTGTTCAAGGCTTGATTTTACCTCACTTACGCCGCGCTGTGCATTGTGATCGAGCGCCGCGACGACGGCGGAAACGTCTTTCCCGCTTACCGGCTCGTCATGTGAGTAATAGTGCGTCCAAACCGTCGAGCCGGACTTCGTTTCCCGCATCTGCCACTCCATCGTGACGCGAGCCATCAGCGACGACGCGGAAACTTCCTTGAAATCGTACAACCGGCCATACAAAACATAATCCCCGCGAGAATTGCTGCGCAGGGCGTCCACCGTCCGGTATCTCCCCGAGGTGCGCAGCTCCCGCATCAGAACCTCCACCAGCATTTCCGCCGGCGGCTCGGACCATCGTTCGTACTCGTAGGTGCCCATACTCTGACCGGCGGAGCTGAAGACGATGTGATCCTCCCGATAGAGGTGCGAGGCCCGCAGAGGCCCGATCAGCAACGTTACCGGAAAAGGCTCGGGATCGGTCGCTGCAGCCGCATCACCCGGCACAGTAAGCTGAAAATATTTGTTGGGCCGCGCAGCGCCGCAGCCGGCAAGAAGGCCGGCGAGCGCGATCGCGATTGGGATTGTGTTGAGCCTCATCGAACTCCCCATTGGCTGTGACTAGTGACTGGTGACTAGTGACTGGTGAAAAGCACCCCAAATTCGTGATTGGCACCGCATTCAGTTTTCCACCAGTCACCAGTCACTAGTCACCAGTCACGCCTCACTCTCCCGTCCTATGCTCCCGCGGATTCGTCGCGCGAATCAGCGAATACGGGCGCGTCTTGATCGTTTCCGTGAATTCCTTCAGGTTCTCGGTGACGTGCAGCATGTTATCGAGAAGCTGGTCGATGTTTTCCGAGTTGACATCGAGCGTCTGGTTGAGCTGCCCGGTCAACTCGTTCAGGGACGCAAGTGTGCCGCGAAGCTGGGCGATCGTTTTCCGAATTTCCGGCTGGTCCTCGCCGATGGCCGCATCGACGTGCGCCAGGAGTTCGTTGGCCTGGCCGGAAGTCTTTCGGAAATCGTCCACCAGCGGGCCGACTTTCTTGGTCAGGTCATTCACGTTTTGCAGCGCCGTCTTCACCTGCGGCCGGGAATCGGCGATCAGGCCGCGCGTCTCGGCCAGCGTGGCGGAGAGGTTCGAGCGGTTTTGGGCGTTCAAGAGATCGTTGACGCGATCGAGCGTCACCTTGAGTTCCGTTACGCGAGCGTTGAGCGTGTCCACGAGCTGCTGCGCATGCGGCGCGAGATTGCTGATCTGTTCGGTGATCGCGTTGAAGTCGACGTAAGGGTCGGAGGGCAGCAGCGCGCCCGGCTGCGCGACGGCGGCCTGCGCGGACCCGGCATAGAGCTCGACGTGATTGTCGCCGAGCGGGCTCAGGCTCAAAATTTTCACTTTGCTGTCTGTCTTGACGACCACGTCGGGCTGCACGCTGAAGGTGATGTCGATGCGCGAGCTATCCTGTGGGTCGATGCGCAGGCTCTCTACGCGCCCGACTTTAGGGCCGCCGGTGTATCGGACCGTCGCTCCGGGTTCGATGCCGCCGGCGAAGCGGAAGTACGCGTGGTAGGTCTTCGCGGCGCCCCCGAACGCGCCGTTGATCGCGAAGACGGAGAAGAGCAGAATGCCTCCCGCGATCAGCACAAACAGGCCCACGAGTGTTTGTTCGGTTCTTGGTGTCATGATTCTTGCTCGACCACTCCCGTCCAGTCGCTTCAGCAGCTAAACAGGCCGCGGAAAAACTAATCTTTGTCATTCCGAGGCATGCTTCTCGCCGAGGAATCTCTCTGTTCTGGCGTCTAAACCCAAGAGAGATTCCTCACTTCGTTCGGAATGACAAAATAGGTACTTTTTCCGCGGCCTCCAAAGCCCGTTTCGCCTATCACTGCTACGGCCGGGCTGAAGCCCGGCCCTCCGACCCCAATGCGATCGACAAGCCGGGCCGGCACTATATCAGTCGTGGCGCGTCGCTCAGGCGTGGCGGCGGTAACGCTCCGTGAGCGTCTGCAAATAGTCCAGCTCGCCCTCGACGTCCGGCTCGGGAACGCGGTCGAGAAACTGGCGCACCCTCGCCTGCGTGCTCGTGCGCATTTCGTTGACCGTGCCGATGGCGACGACGTTGCCCTTGTCGATCAACACCATGCGGTCCGCGATCAGAAAAGCGCTGGCCAGCTCATGGGTCACGACGATGATCGTCATCCGGAACGCTTTCTTCAGTTCCAGAATCAGCTGATCGATTCCCGCCGCGATGATCGGGTCGAGTCCCGCGGACGGCTCATCAAAAAACAGAATCTCCGGATCCATCGCCAGGGCCCGCGCCACGGCGGCCCGCTTCTTCATCCCGCCGCTCAGCTGCGAGGGCATATGGTACTCGAATCCGGCCAGTCCGACCTGCTCGAGTTTCAGCCGCAGCATGATCTCGATGGTCGAGTCCTCGAGCTTGGTGTGCTCCCGCAGCGGCAGCGCCACGTTTTCGCCCACCGTCATCGAGCCGAACAGCGCGCTCCCTTGAAACGACATCCCCGTTCGTTTCCGGATTTCGTACAGCTCATTGGTCGAGACCGCGGCGATGTCCTCCCCGTTGATCCAAATCTGGCCCGAGCTCGGCCTCTCCAGGCCGACGAGCGTCCTCAACAACGTGCTCTTGCCCGAGCCGGAACCGCCCAGGATCACCAGCGTCTCGCCGGCCATCACGTCAAAATTAATGCCGTGCAGAATCTCCCTGTCACCGTAGCTGACGCGCAGGTCTCGTAACGAGATCACCGGCGCAGCCGCGGCTTCTTTCCCCTTTGGATGTGCGTCGGCCATAAAGGACTCTTCCGTATTACCGCGCGCCCAGGAAGAAAAATATCCCCGTAAACACCAGATCGACCGCCACGACGAGCAGGATCGAAATCACTACGGCCCTTGTCGTGGAGCGCCCCACCTGCTCCGCGCCGCCTCCGGTCGCCAGCCCTTCCTGGCATCCTACCGCGGTGATCGTGATCCCGAACATGAAGGCCTTGATAAGGCCCGACACGATGTCGCGCACATACAGAGCGTCGATCGACGCCTGGACATACCGGTGCAGCGTGAAATCCGCTTGCGTTACCCCGAACAGCGCACCGCCCAGAATCCCCATCGCGTTCGCCCAAATCGTCAGGCATGGCACCATGACGATCATGGCCAAGAATTTCGGCGAAACCAGAAAATCAACGGGACTGATGGCCATCACTTCCAGCGCATCGATTTCCTCGCTGACCTTCATCGTGCCGATCTCGGCCGCAAAGGCCGAGCCCGACCGCCCAATCACCACAATCGCGGTAATCAGCGGCCCAAGCTCTCGCGACATCGAGATCGCCACGGCTTTGGGCACCACGTTCAGGGCGCCAAGCTTGCTCAGCTCGTACGCGCTTTGCAGCGCCAGGATCAGGCCGATGAAAAATGTAATGAGGGAGAGAATCGGAAGCGCCCGCACTCCCACTTCCATCGCCTGGGACGCCGCGCTCTGCCAGCGCACCGCTTTCCCCCGAAAGGGACCGACAAACGTGAAGTACGCGGCGCGCCCGGCCAGCATGGCCAGGGAGCCCAGGTAGGCGAGGCTGTCTGTGATGCCGGCGCCCACTTGATAGAACACTTCCACAACATTTTCCCCGACCATGGCGGCTTACTTGCCTCCGTCAGAAGGAAGAAGCGTTCAAGAAGCGATGGCTTGCGCTTCGTCGTCGTAAATTTCAAATAATTTCAGCAGGCGCGAAATTTTCAGGACCTCGCGGGCGGACTCGTTCAGCCCGAACAGAACAAAGCGAGCGCCCAAACCCGCGCCGCGCAAGCGCCCCCGGCCAGGAC
>Ga0207018_1084_pt1 | contig 15951 bp, 12 predicted proteins | sample Alteio_BWMinCont_52_FD_153476 | JGI IMG/M metagenome (GOLD analysis project Ga0207018, IMG submission 153476) | Enriched cells from forest soil in Barre Woods Harvard Forest LTER site, Petersham, Massachusetts, United States -... | ecosystem: Environmental > Terrestrial > Soil > Temperate forest >...
CGGCCCTGATCCTGTTCTGGATGAGCTTCGAATACATCCATCTCAACTGGGAATTGAGCTGGCCCTGGCTCACCCTGGGAAATGTATTCGCCTCCCATCCGGGATGGATACAATGGTATGAATTCACTGGTACCAGCGGGGGCAGCCTCTGGGTGCTGGTCATCAATGTCCTGGTCTTTCTCCTGGTGCGGCGGATCGCCAGGCCGGTTGCGGTATCGACGACCGCGATCGCAGCGGCGGCGCAACGAAGATCCGCTATCCGCCGTTACACCCTATATATCGCCCTTTTTCTGGCGATACCCTTCCTGTCTTCCAGGTTCCTGGCAGCGAATATCGACCGGCAGACCGCCGTTACCGGGCCCCGTACGCCTGAGGTCATTGTCGTCCAGCCCAATATAGATCCCTGGGATGAAAAATTCGTGGCGGGCAAACAGGAAGCCCAACTGCAAAAAATGATCAGCCTGAGCGAATCCCGGATAGACAGCAATACCGCTCTCGTCGTATGGCCCGAGACGGCTATCCCCGTCGCCATCAACGAAGACGAGATGAAAACCAATCCTTTCATGGCCCCGGTTTGGGATTTCCTGGGAAAACACCCGACCGTGGATCTGCTTACCGGCGTGGAAGGGTTTCGTTTCTATACCGAACAAAACAAAACGTCGAACTCCGTCAAAGTGCCTGAGATCGGCAAATACGTAGACTCCTACAATAGCGCCGCCCTGATGGACAGTCATAGCTTCCGAATCTATCATAAATCGCGGCTGGTGCCCGGCGTGGAGACCCTGCCCTCCTTCCTGAAATTCATGACGCCTCTGTTCGAAAAATTCGGCGGCACCGGCAGCGGATATGCCGGGCAATCGGAAAGAACGGTACTCACCACTTCCAACGGAACCTATCATATCGCCCCGGCGGTCTGCTATGAGAGCATTTACGGTGAATTCCTCTCGGCCTATATACGAAATGGCGCCGACCTGATCGCCGTCATCACCAACGACGGATGGTGGGGCAATACCGATGGATACAAACAACACGAAAGCTATGCCTGTCTCCGCGCCATTGAAACCAGGCGTTGGCTGGTGCGCAGCGCCAATACCGGCATCTCCTGTTTCATCGATCCTTCCGGCCGGGTCATCGATTCACAGCCTTGGAATAAATCCGCCGTCATTAAGATGGCCGTCCCGGTTAATAAAGGATTGACCTTCTATGTTCAACATGGAGATCTCCTTTCCAAATTTGCCATCGCCGGAGCCATTCTCCTGGCGCTGTGGGATATCGTCTTCCTCTTCAAACGCCGGTTCCGACATGGATAAGACACTGTCCCATCGATCGCTGACCCTGTTCTACCGGATGGAGGGTCAACTCCCTGGAAATTCATCCGGCGCCGCAGGCCATGCCCGATCACCGGTCTCGGCCGCCCCTGCTCCGATCCTGCTGATCCATGGGTTTGCAGAAGATGGCAGGATCTGGGATGGGCAAGTGGCCTGCCTGAAAGAAAAATACCGGCTGATCATCCCCGACCTGCCGGGTAGTGGAAGATCGTCCGCTCTGCCTGGCGAAACTTCGATGGAAGAACTCGCGGAAAATATGGTCGCGATACTTGACGCGGAGAACATCGAACAGGCGATCCTGGTTGGCCATAGCATGGGCGGATATATCGCCCTGGCCTTTGCCGAAAAATATCCCGGCCGGCTCGAAGCCCTTGGCCTTTTTCATTCCACGGCCTATCCCGACAGCGAAGAAAAGGCAGCTCTCCGGAGAAAAAGCAATGAATTCATCAGCAGACATGGCGCGGCCACCTTCATCCGGCAATCTATCCCCAATCTATTTGCCGAGGCATCGCTGGAACAGCACCCTGAATGGGCCTCCGGGTTAATAGATCGCTATGAAGGCTTCAACCCGGATTCGCTCATCTATTATTATAATGCGATGATCCGTCGACCCGACCGGACGGCAACGCTAAAACATTCAGCCTGGCCAGTCCTGTTCATCATCGGGGAAAAGGATAATACCCTCCCGCTGGAAGCCAGCCTGCAACAAGCCCATCTGCCGCGATTATCCTCCATCCATATTCTCGAAAAGGCAGGACACATGGGCATGCTGGAAGAAGAGGCGGCCAGCAACCGGATACTGGATGAGTTCCTGAACTTCGTCGCTGCGCGAAAACGAAACAATCTACATTCTTCATTCAACGACCATCAGCCATGAACAAGATCGTACTTATCACAGGCGCTACCTCCGGTTTTGGAGAGGCATCCGCAAAAAGATTTGCCGCAGCGGGCGGCTATGATCTCATTCTCACCGGGAGAAGAAAAGAAAGGCTGGAGAACCTGAAACGCGAGTTGGAGAGATCCGGCGGCGAAGATCAGGCGCCCCCAACCGAAGATCACACGGCTTTTGCCGGCCGGAGTACAAAAGTACTGACCCTGGCCTTCGACGTGCAGGACAAAGAGGCCGTTTTCGCCGCCATCGCCGGATTGCCTGCCGAATGGAAAAAGATCGATATCCTGTTCAATAATGCCGGGCTTGCCCTGGGCCGGGATTATTTCGAGGAAGCCAGCCTGGACGATTGGGAGACCATGATCGATACCAATCTGAAGGGACTGCTCTATGTATCGAGGGCCGTACTCCCGCTGATGATCGGGCAACTCCATCCTCATATCATCAATATGGGTTCCGTGGCAGGCATAGAGGTTTATGAAAAAGGGAATGCCTATTGCGCCAGTAAATTTGCGGTAGACGCTATTTCGCGATCTATGCGCGTAGACCTGCTCCGGCACGGGATAAAAGTAACGGCCATCCATCCCGGGGCCGCGGAAACGGAATTCTCGCAGGTACGCTTCAAGGGCGACGAACAACTGGCCCGGAAGATCTATGAAGGATTCACCCCGCTGAGCGCCGGAGACGTAGCCGATGCCGTTTATTATTGCGCTACCCTTCCCCCGCATGTCTGTATCAACGAGCTCGTGATCACCTGCACGGCGCAGGCGGACGCGATCTATTTTTATAAAAAAGCCTGAACCCGCTGAAGGACGGCGGCCGGCGCCGGCCATCTTAAGGAGCCAGCGAGATCCTGACCTGCAGGCCGGCCTTGGTGGTAATGATCGGCGGCGTAGTGGATATCTTTGGCTCCGTCCTCCGCTGGTCAAAATAGAACTTCAGGTTGATCCGGTTATTCAATACATAATCTATCGAAGGCGAGATCGTGATCGTCCGCGCGCCTCCCGTCGGCAGGGAGGTACTCTGATCCAGGTAACTGCTGGAGGTCGCATCGTCCCGGATGCTGAGATCCAGCCTCAGCGTAAGGTCATTTTGTAATTTCTTCGAAGACTCGTTGGCCCCGGGCATTTTGATCTTGAAAGGGAGGTTCACCCCGCGCTTCCGAAAACCGGCGCCGAAGGTGATCTCCGTAGAATGCGTCTCGCTCAGTTGGTAATCGATCAGGCTGAGGCTCAGTTGCCGCGATTTGCTATATCCCAATTTTGCCTGGAACTGGTTGACGAACTGCATGTCCACGTCAAGCAATGGCGCGAATTGTTCCGAGATCGTGATATTCGGCACCAGGAAATAAGGAACAAAATTCCCGGTCAGCGTATCGACGAACCCTGGTTGCCCGTATCCCAACGGATCGGCATAATTCAATTGCGAGGTGAAACTGTTCATGCTCAGCGTACTCGTATAGGCATTGCTGATCGTAAAATTCGTGAAGATCTTGCTGAACCAGGGCAAACGGCTCAACCCGTTATAACTGATATTCCAGTTCGGCTTTGGCAGGTAGCCGGAAAAGGGGTTGGAGGTGATGCCCGCATTGCTTTCATTGATCAGCGCGATCGAAGAGGCGCTCTTCCCGGTGTAGGCGGCAATGAAGGCCGGGATCAACACGTCCTGGGCGTATTTGCCATATCCCTTCGCATACCCGTCGGTGCCGACCAGGCTGCCCGTATACGGATTTAACACACCCAAACGCTGGGAGATGACCTGCCGGTTATTTTCAAATTTCTGGAAAGTGGCCGAGAGCTCGTTGGGCTGATATTTTTCGAACAGGGTCTGGAAAGAAAGAAAACTGACCGTGAAGGTCCCGGCCATATAGGGGTTCAGTCTCGCTAAACCATTGGCCCCGGCCGTATCCTTATACAGATCGGAATAATTCTTTCCGAAGGTCTTGGAGAAATTGATGGAAATATGGAAATCACGAACCGGCTCCAGCGTAGCGACGGCGGTGATCTTCTGGGTATAACTGATCAGGTTCTGGTTATTAAAGGTGGTATCCATGCTCAGCAACCCCCTTTTTCCCAGCCTGTTCACGAAATTGGTATCGGGCCGCTGTCCAAACACATAACCCCATCCCGGCTGCATCGATCGAAGATCCATACCCAATACTTTTGTACTATCCAGGAACCCGGAAATGACCGAAGAGGAATTATCGGAATAATTGAAGGTCACGTGCTTCAGCGAAGTCAATATCCTGGCAAAGGCCTTGGGCACACCCGTCAATTCATAGGCATGTTTCTGCTCGGCCTCTTTTTTATTGCGGGCGTTGTCCTGCGCATTCCTGGCCGCGCCGGGCCGCGGCGGGGCCTGATCCAATGCCTTGAGCAATCTCCATTTAGCATACAGCTTGGTAAAATCCAGTTCGGCCAGCGCCGATCGTTGCTGGGAATTTTGCAGGGTATTGCCCAGGCTCCTGGCCAGGGTCGACGCTCCCGTCCAGGTATAGCTGCCCGAATACCCCACGCGCATCGTCGTCCAGTCCAGCAAGGGAAATTTGGCCGTAGGCAGGGTATAGGTCGCATTCGCATTCTGCGTATATAATATGGTTCTTCCGCCCTTAAAGAAACGGGACCACATCTGTTTGCGCTCCGTCTTGTTCAAGCGTGCGCTATCCTCGTCCACCCAGGAGTTATTGGTGGCGGTATAATCCAGGGCCAGCGATCGGGTCAGATCCCAGCGCAGGGTGTACACGCGGTTAAACGTGAAGAACTTATTAAAGCTCTCCGGCAATATGTCGACGGGGCCGCCGATATTGCGGGACCGGTAGGCGCCGAATTGACGGTCAATATCCGCGTGAAAACTAAACACGGTGGGCACCGGATTGAAATTGATGTCCCGGATCAGCGCCAGCCAGGGCGTCTTGGATTTTATCCTTTTTTTGAACGGCTCCCAGTATTTGGCGACATGATTATAATTATAGTTCAGCGCGGCCTTATGCGTGATCAGTTCATCCTCCACGGCCAGGGGGCTATGGTGCTCCGATCGCGTATAGGAATAGCTGAGATCGAAATTCTCGATGCTCAGCGGCGTCAGCTTCTTGCCATGCGTGTTATTCTTACGGGCATTGGTCACATTAATGGTCGTGATCGTGGTGGCGTCCACCGCCTGCTGCCGTATGGAATCCTTTTGCGCCGCCGGCGCCGCCTTGATCTTATCGGCCAATTTAATATCGAGATCGAAGGGATCGTATTCGGGCGTACTCGTCGTTTTCGTTATGCCCGCGTATACGGGGATGGATATCGCCGCTTTTTTGGGCAATAGTTTCCCTAATTCCAGGGTCGTAGCCGCATCCACCTCCGAATTATTGTCAAAGGATCGTTGGTTCGTACTCTGGTCGATCGTACCAAATCCGGCTGAGCGGTAAGACCCGGATACCGTCATCGTACCCAGATCCGCCAGCTTCACATCCACCCTTCCCACGGCCGCCCAGCCCCCCTGCTCGCTGATATCGGTCAGGCGTAATTCGTTGAACCAGACTTCCGTACAGATAGATGGCTGTTGCACGTTCTCCACGCCAAGGAAGAAGGCGTCCACGGCGCCGAGGTTCGGATTGCCCAGAATGGCATACGTCCTCCCCGTCGTAGCATCTATTTCTTTGTAGTACACATCGCTGGTACCGCCATTATTTCGATCCGATTTCAATTGTATGAGCCGGTTCAGCGACAGGTTCAGGTTATTTGCCGCGGGCCAGATGGCCGTATCGACCGGACCGGAGGGTATCTTCGTCTTTTTCAGCGGGATCCTGATCTCATAATAGTTACTGACGAAATCGCTGCCGAAGCGTATGATCGCCGTCAGGTCATTATCATTGAGCAGATCGGCCGTGCTGCCCGCGGACTCGGCATGAATGAACATATCCATCGTGCCATATCGGCGCAGATCCAGGTTGGTGGTCTTGTAGACGCCCCTGACATCGCCTTGCACCAGGTTACAGATCTGCAGGCTCATGGCCTGTTCGTTCAGCAAGAGATTGACATTATTATTACTCAGTTCCTGCTGACGCAATACTCCGGGAGGCGAAACATAGGGCACCGGCGTCCGCGAACTGTTCTGCTCGATATTCACCGCCGTCACATTGAAGGTGGTGATACTGTTGACTGGCAGGACGGTGTATTGCCCTGTCGTGTCGATCTTGTACGTGAAGCTCCTCCAGGAATTCCTGACCATCTGCAATTGGGCAAAACGGCACACGACGGAATCACTGAAACCGGTCAGATACATCCGTATGAACTGGATGGATTTAAAGTCGGGTATATTGCCCACCTTCTGGTAATAGGCAGAGATAGGCACGGAAAACTGCAGCCAGGTCTGTTGCACTCCGCCGCTGGGCGTGAACGTTATGCTATCGGTAACGAAATGCGTCCCTACCGCCAGGCTATCCGGCGCCAGCGATACCTTATATTCGAAATACTCCTCCAGGGTATTCATCGTATTATCCTTGTTCAGGTCTTCCTGGTCGGGATAGAGGGTATAGGCGGTGATCGTGGTCTGTCCTACGGCTGCCACCGGGGAATTGCCCTGGGGGTTATTGACATTCTTATAGCGGCCGAGAATGCCAACTTTGGCGGCATCATACTGCGCGTCGCGGTAATTGATGAAATCGTCATTCGACGGATCGGCCTGGGCATTCGCAAAGGCCGCCGAACCGGAACCTACGATCGCTGCGAGCTAGCCCAGGTAGCCCTGGTATTTATTGAATTCCGCCTTGTCATCCATGCCATCCAGGCCCACGTCCTGGAAAGGACGATCCGAGGCGTCGTTGCTGAAGGCCGTAGTGACCTGGATCGGGTTGGCGGGCACCCTGCCCCAGACCGAACTGCTATCGATGGCCGCGTTGATATTCGGCGTATTCAGGCCATTCTCGAACTCTTTTTTCCCGTCCTTGAGGATGTCTTCCGACACGCTGCCCAGGTCGAAATAGATGGCGCCGGCCGTGGCATCCGTCAGATTAGGCTTCTGCATCCAGAACTGGATGACCTCGATATTATTCGTTTCAAAATCGGTTTGATCGATCGCACGCATGATCCCCCCCCCAACGTTTTGAGGGATTGGCGAGGGTTCCGTCGGAATTTATACTTCCCGGTCTGGCGTCGAAATTATAAGGACCTCTTTGATTGGGATAAAAGGCCAGGTCAAAGGTGATCAGTTGGGCCTGACCCGTCTGTACGGTTTGCTGCGGAAAAAGCTGCTGTGTATTGATAGGCGCTATCCGGGGATCGGCCAGGACGTTCTCGTACCGGTCAGGGTTATTCGAATTGCTGGGATCCTGTAAAGTGGGTTCGATATTATACCAGGCCAGCTTGGCGCGGTTAAATCCATAATCCAGCGTATCCTGCATACTGGCTTCCGGGAACAAGGGCGGGAATTGTCCGCCGGTGCCGTTCGGGGTAGAGGCCAATGCCCAACTGGTCAGCGGGAAGCGGAGATCGATGGAACTCGTAGACCCTTCGAAATCGTCGATATATACCGCGCCGGCATTGCCCTTGCCGATCTGGGGAGGATGCCCTGGTCTCAGGATCGCTGCCTCTCCGTAAGCATTGACCGTGCTCATTTCTTTTGTCGTATAGAAGGGAAGTTTGTCCAGCAGGCGCGTTATCTGCGGCGCCTGCGTGCGGTAGTTGAAATCCGTTCCATACATGGTATTGCGGATCGGATCTTCGCCATAATCGGTCTTGCTGAAAAAAGGACGTTCGTTCAGCCTTTCCATCGTAGCCCCCAATACCAGCGATTGCGTGGCCGTGCTCCTGGCCAGGTAATCCAGCCTCAATCCCATAAAGCTTCGCTGCTGCGTGCCGAAACTGGCATTGTTCTCATAGGACACGCTGACCGGTACGCCGGAATTCGTGATGGCCTGGTTGATGATCTGCACCGTTCCCAGGTTATAGTCGACGATATAATCGACATTCTCCTTGAGGGTCTGTCCCCCCGCCGTCACCAGAACCGATCCCTGTGGCACGTTGAAGGCGCCGAGAGAAAGACTGGACGTCGATTGGCCCTTTGCCGAACCGCTCAGGACATACCTGTCCACATTGGCGAAGGTCTGGGCTACCGCCTTGATGGTATCGTATAGCTGGTGAAAGACATATTTATCGATCAGCGCCTGCGAGGCGCCGGGGAAGGCCAGGGCCTGCAGATCGCTGCCGAATGGCTCCAGCACAGGGAAAATGATCTTACCCTGGGCCGACAGCACGGTGAACCCTTCGATATAGTCAAAAATACCGTCAGGCTGCGGATCGTTCCGCGCGTTCAGACGATCCAGGTTCAGGAGGGTCAGCAGGGGAATGTCCGCCTTGGGGCCTTCCGGCAAATATCTTTTTGTCCCCTTGCTGGGCTCGTCATACATCACATTCAACTGGAACCCGGTCGACTGGATATTGGAAAGATAGCTGCCCCCGGCAGTCTGTAAGGAATACACGTTTTTCATCATCAGGTTCCACAGCGGCAGGGTCGTGCGCTGGGAGGTGGCCTTCAGCAGCTTCAGGTACAAAACCTTCTGCGAACCCGAACCCACTACCCCGGTGGCGGTATCGGGGGGAACGTCGGTGGAAAATTCGCCCACCTGGTAAATATGCCCGTTATAGCTATACTGGTAAGCCACTGCCAGCACATCATTGGATTGCAGGGTCTGGTTGATCGAAATAAAACCGACCTGCGGATTAAAATAATAATCGGTGGAGTTCAATTTGCGGGCATACACCATTTCAAAATCCTGCACCTGCACCAGCCCCAAAGAATTCAGCTTGTTGGCGGCCTGCGAAGGGTTGCGGCTATTGGGATCGTTCACGATACTGCGATACTCCGTGTTGGCGTCATTGTAAGGATAGGCAACGGCCGCCTGCGGATGGACGTTCGGATTAAAAGGCGTTGCCTCGCCAAGATCCATCAGACCGACGATATTTCTCGACCCCGTATCTACTCCGCCGCGGTTGGTTACCCAAACCTCCATTCGCAGGATCTGTACCTGCGAATTGACGACCGGCAGGTTGGACATGGCCTTATTGTAGTTATTGCGAAAATATTGCGCCAGCAGAAAATGCCGGTTCTCTTCGTAATTATCCGCCTTGAAGGTGAATGACGTGACGGCTGCCCCTCCCTGTGAGGAGACCGTTTGTTTTTGAGAACGCTGGTTGGCCAGTACGGCGGTGACCATCAATTTACCAAACTGCAATTGTGTCTTGATGCCAAACAGCGATTGCGCCCCGGCGATCAGGGTGGATTTTGTCGTAAAGTTCACATTGCCCGCCTCGATCTTTTTGATGATCTCGTCCGGGCCGCCGGTGTAGTCCAGTTTCAGTTGGTTCTCAAAATCGAAGTTGGCCTGGGTATTATACGAAATGGGGAGCTTTAGTTTATTGCCGATATTCCCGATCACGTTGATATTGGCAGACTCGTTAAAATCGAAGCCCCCCGTTTTTCTGGCACTTTCGGGCAGGGTCGGGTTCTGGATATTCTGTCCCTGGTAACCGGCGGTGATGTCGACATTACCCTGTGGCCGGATATCCGGCTTGGCATTCCCGAAGATCCGGTTGAAAAGGCTTTCGGTGACCGATAATTTGGGACGGAGCAGCTTCTTGTTCAGGGCATCTACGGCATCGGCGCGTTTCCGGAAATAATCGTCATCCGAGGCCTGGGCCTGCATCCGCATCAATTCTTCAAAGGTGAGATAGGTCGGTTTTCTATAATATTGGTTCCCAATCTTTTCAACAATGTAGTATTGTTGGGTCTTAGGATCGTACTCGATGGAGTCCTTAAGATTGATGGGGTCTTTGAGATCGAAGGGGTTCCGGTTGGGATTGGAAAAAGGGTCGCCGCGTCGATCCATCAGCGGAAATCGCAGGGTATCCAACTTCAGTTTGCCGGTATCTGATCTGAGTTTGGCGCTATCGGGCCTGGGTTTGGTCGTATCGGGGGGAAGTTTGGTCGTGTCCGCATAGCTGTGCGCGGACACGGTTGTGCAAAATGCAACCGAGGCGGCTCCAATGATCACCGTAGCCAGAAACAGCTTAAAAAAATAGCGGGTCAAACTTTCCTCAAGAATTAGTTAAGTAGAGATCAAGGACGATAGGCTACAAGATTTTTAAAGCTTTCTTAATAACATCTTCCACTTTGTCTGTACCGGACGCCTCATTTTGCACTTTTTTTACAGCTTGCTCTGCGGCAGATCTGGCGATGCCAAGGGTGATTAGAGCATTTAACGCGTCCTGTTCCAAGGTATTGTTTATCAACGATGAAATATTTGATTCGCCCTTACTGCGCCCGAGTTTGTCGCGCAATTCCAGGATGATCCTTTCGGCTGATTTTTTGCCTATTCCCTTGATGCTTTCCAACTGCCGGGCATTCCCCTGGGTGATGGCCCGGATGATCTCTTCCGGTTTCATGGAGGATAGCATCATCCTGGCGGTCGAAGCCCCCCACCCCGGATACGCTGATCAGTTGGATAAAGAGCTCTTTTTCCGTCACATCGAAAAAGCCATACAGGATATGGGCATCTTCCCGGATATGCAGATAGGTCTGCAAAATGCCCTTTTCCAGGTTCTGGATCCGGGAATACGTATTCAGGCTGATTTGCAGTTCATACCCTACTCCTCCTACGTCGATATGCAGGATGGCGGGCGTTTTGTATACAAAGTCTCCTCTCAGATAGGCGATCATAGTCCGCGAAAATAGGGTAAAAATGTGGTCCGGTGGCCGGAACCGGACTTTGGACTTTTTTCCCCACCTTTGCAAAAATCTATTCTTCACCAGATTGGAATGAAAATGAGCCAAAAAATGACCGCTGCCATCACGGCTATCGGAGGATATGTGCCCGAAGACCGCCTTACCAATGCCGATCTCGAAAAAATGGTAGATACCAATGACGAATGGATACGATCCCGTACCGGCGTTGAGGAAAGAAGGATCCTGAAAGGGGCGGGCAAAGCCACTTCCGATCTTTGCGTGCCCGTGGTGGAGGAGATCTGTCAAAAACGCGGTATCAGCCCGGAAGAGATTGATTGCCTGATCGTAGCGACCGTTACCGCAGATATGCTGTTCCCCGCCACCGCCAATATCGTCTGTGATAAAATAGGGGCCATCAACGCCTGGGGGTTCGATATGAGCGCGGCCTGCTCCGGTTTCCTGTATGCCCTGACCACCGGGGCCATGTATATCGAGAGCGGGCGTTACAAAAAAGTAATCGTGGTCGGCGCCGACAAAATGAGCGCCATCGTGGATTATAGCGACCGCGCTACCTGTATCATCTTTGGGGACGGGGCCGGCGGCGTGCTGCTGGAACCCAATTATGAAGGCTTTGGCGTACTCGACAGCATCCTGAAAAGCGATGGCAGCGGCCGTGTCCACCTGCACATGAAGGCCGGAGGCTCGCTAAAGCCAGCCTCCAATGAGACCGTTGCTGCAAAAGAGCATTTCATTTACCAGGAAGGACAGCCGGTATTCAAATTCGCGGTAAAAGGGATGGCCGACGTCAGCGCTGCCCTGATGGAGCGTAATAATTTGACAGCCAATGATATAAACTGGTTGGTGCCCCACCAGGCCAACAAGCGGATCATCGATGCCACCGCCAGCCGGATGGGTCTGTCCGAAGACAAGGTAATGGTCAATATCCAGCGTTATGGCAATACCACGGCCGGCACGATCCCCCTTTGTCTTTGGGATTGGGAAAGCAAGCTGAAAAAAGGCGATAACCTGGTTCTCGCCGCCTTCGGGGGCGGATTCACCTGGGGAGCGACCTGGGTGAAATGGGGACAGTGAGGAGCTGCAAGCTACAAGCTTCAAGCTGCAAGCTACAAGCCAGATTAAGCTATGAGCTGCGAGCTCCGAGCTGCGAGCCGGATTTTTATATGAGGATGGCGTATTGATATATGTAAACCGTTGACTCGTGGACACAATTAAGGATATCCTAAAAAGTAATTATTAACCTACCAAAAAGCAACTTGCAGCTTGTAGCTTGCAGCTTGAAGCTCTATTTATGCCAGACAAAAAATTCACGCCCTCCGGCTTCGGCACCCTGGCCATCCATGCCGGTCACGCACAGGATCCCCGGTATGCTCACCTGACGCCTATCTATGCAACCAGCACTTTTGTGTATGACAATGCCGAACAGGGCATGCGTCGCTTTGCCGGCGAAGAGCCCGGCTATATCTATACGCGCTGGGGTAACCCCACTTTCACGGAAGTGGAGGACAAGATCGCGGCCATGGAGGCTTTCGGGCTCCAGGACGACCAGGGCAATCCCCTCGTCCTCAAGGCCTTATTCCAGGCCTCTGGCATGGCTGCCATCAGCACCCTGCTCCTGATGAACCTGAAGGCGGGGGACAAGGTGCTTACTCATTATTCGCTGTATGGGGGAACCCAGGAGATCCTGCAGATCGTATTGCCCCCCTTGGGCATAACGGCCATTATCGCCGACCTGCGCGACCCGGCCAGGGCAGCGGAAGCCCTCAAGGCAGATCCGGCCATACGCATGCTCTATATCGAGACGCCGGCCAATCCGACCATCCAATGCGTGGATATAGAAGAACTAACCAAACTGGCGAAACAATACGGCGTCATCGTGGCCTGCGACAATACCTTTGCCACGCCCTACCTGCAACAGCCCTTCCGGTTCGGTGTGGACTTTGTGATCCATTCCACCACCAAATTCCTGAATGGCCATGGTACCGCGATCGGGGGTCTGCTGGTGGGGCGCGATCTGGAATTCATGCAGACAAAAGCCTACAAAACCTATAAGACCCTGGGCGGTAATGGTAATCCGTTCGACGCTTTTTTGCTGGTCAATGGGATGAAGACGCTGGAATTGCGGATGGATCGCCATTGCCAGAATGCCGAACAGGTGGCCAAATTCCTGCTTGGGCATCCTTCGGTGGCCAGGGTAAATTATAATGGACTAGCTTCCCATCCCGATCACGCGGTAGCCATGAAACAAATGCGGCACCCCGGCGCCATGATGAGCTTTGAGCTAAAGGGAGGATTACAGGCCGGTATCCATTGCATGGATAAATTGAGCCTGTGCACCCGTACCGTCTCTCTCGGCACCTGCGATACCCTGCTTAGCCATCCGGCCTCCATGACCCACAAGAGTGTCCCGGCGGCCCTGAGGGAACAGTATGGTATAACGGACGGGTTGATACGCATGAGCGTCGGTATGGAAAATGTTCAGGATATCCTGGCCGATCTGGATCAGGCCCTGGAAGGCGTCGCGTCCTGATCCGAATACAAACTCAGAAAATGGAAAACATCACGCTGCGAAGAGCGGTAAAAGAAGATTGTCCCAGACTGTTGGAACTCATACAGGAATTAGCCGAATTTGAAAGGGCGCCGCAGGAAGTGACCGTGACGCTGGATCATTTTATGGACAGCGGGTTTGGGGAGAATCCCGTTTGGTGGGCATTTGTCGTGGAGTCTGAGGGGCAGGTAGAAGGATTTGCGCTGTACTATATCCGTTACAGCACCTGGAAAGGGCAGCGCCTGTACCTGGAAGATCTCCTGGTGACGGAAAAGATGAGGGGGAAGGGGCTTGGCAAATTATTGTTCGACCGTGTCATCGAAGAGGCAAAAGAAAAGAAATTTTTCGGCGTGGTATGGCAGGTGTTGGATTGGAATGAACCCGCCATCGCCTTCTATAAGAAATACCAGGCCAGCATCGGTTCCGGCTGGCTGAACGCGTCGATAGATTTCTAGCTGATCCGATCGGCCGCCATAAGCCTCCTTAGCTGACTCCTTCCAGTTGCATTTCCTTATTGATCGTATGGATCAGTTTGTGCAGTACTTTTCCGGGCCCTATTTCCGTGAACCGCGAGGCGCCGTCCCCGATCATGGCCTGAACGCTCTGCGTCCAGCGTACCGCGCCGGTCAATTGGTCTATAAGATTCTTTTTTATCTCTTCCTTATCGACGATGGCCCTGGCCACCACGTTCTGGTAGATGGGACAGGTGGGATTATAAAATGAGGTTTTGGCGATGGCGACGCTCAGCTCTTCCCTGGCAGGCTCCATCAGCGGCGAATGGAATGCCCCTTCCACGGATAATAACAAGGACTTTCTGGCCCCAGCCATTTTCAGCCGATCCCTGGCCGTTTCCACGGCCCTTATCGTTCCGCTGATCACCAATTGTCCCGGGCAATTATAGTTGGCCGGCACCACCACTTCATCGAGTTCGCGCTGCACGTCCTCGCAAACGCCTTCCACTACCCCATCTTCCAATCCCAATACCGCCGCCATGGTCGAGGGCACCAGTTCACAGGCTTTTTGCATGGCTCCGGCCCGGACACAAACCAGGTTCAGGCCATCCTCAAAACTTAATACGCCATTGGCGACCAGCGCGGACAACTCGCCAAGCGAATGACCGGCTACCATATCGGGCCGGATATTCCCGACGCCTTTGAAGGCGATCACGGCATGTATGAATACGGCGGGCTGTGTCACCTTGGTCTGCTTCAGATCACTATCCGATCCGCTGAACATTATATCGGAAATACGAAATCCCACGATCTCATTCGCCTGCTCAAATAATTTTTTTGCAAAAGCGCTGGTTTCATATAAGTTCTTTCCCATTCCCGGAAACTGAGACCCTTGCCCGGGAAAAACATAGGCATGCTTCATCTGTATAATTTTTGTCTTCCAATGGTTCTATGCTCCTGCAGGATCAAAAATCAATCCGCATGGGCCATAGCATTAGAGTTGAAGGGGCAAATATGCCACAAAGGACGGACTTGAACAAAGAAAATTTAATGCAGTTTCGCAGAGATCAGTTTGGTGAATTCGCTGCGCGTCTCATTTTTTTCGAATTCGCCCCAGAATGCGGAAGTGGTCGTGACGGAGTTTTGTTTTTGTACTCCGCGCATCATCATGCAAAGATGCGAAGCCTCGATAACGACCGCCACTCCCAGCGGGTTCAGCGTCTCCTTGATGGCATGGAGTATCTGTGTCGTGAGTCTCTCCTGCACCTGCAAACGACGCGAATAGACATCCACCACCCTGGCGATCTTGCTCAGACCGGTGATCCATCCATTGGGAATATAGGCCACATGCGCCTTGCCAAAAAAAGGCAGCATATGATGTTCGCAAAGGCTATACAATTCTATATCCTTGACCAGGATCATCTCGCTGACCTCCTCATGGAATTTGGCGGAGTTCAGGATCGCCTTGGCGTCCAGTTGATATCCTTGTGTGAGAAATTGCATCGCTTTCGCCACGCGTTCGGGGGTCTTTAACAACCCTTCTCTTTCCGGATCCTCACCCAGCAGGCCCAGGCATTCCTTGTAGCTCCCGGTAAGCTGCGTGGTGGTCTTATCGTCATATTCTTCGACTTTCTTGTAACCCATGAATATTGATTTAGCTTTTTTAGTTGACCGGGTATTCCACAAAATTCCGTTCCGTCTCAAATAGTCTTACCTGCAGCTCCAGCGCGGGATCGATATGTTCCCGGAGCAGGTCATAGATCACCCTCACGATATTTTCCGCGGTAGGGTTGAGATCCCTGAAATAGACGGTATCCAGGTTCAGGTTCTTATGATCGAATTTTTCCAGCACTGTTTCCTGGATGATGCCCGACAGGACTTTCATGTCCATTACGTATCTGGCAGCAATTGGCTCCGCACTTTACGGGAAACATAAAATTGCATGGTATCAAGTTATACGAGACGCCGAGGATCTTTGTAGAATATTTTGGGTAGTATAATTTATTA
>Ga0207018_1086_pt1 | contig 15846 bp, 11 predicted proteins | sample Alteio_BWMinCont_52_FD_153476 | JGI IMG/M metagenome (GOLD analysis project Ga0207018, IMG submission 153476) | Enriched cells from forest soil in Barre Woods Harvard Forest LTER site, Petersham, Massachusetts, United States -... | ecosystem: Environmental > Terrestrial > Soil > Temperate forest >...
CCTCTGTGGGAGCAGCGGCACTTGCGAGGGTGTGTCTGTCGAGAATCTGCGGCTCGACGGCAAAGGTCTTACCGTTGCCGGAATCGGAATAAACGGGATCGTGAACCAGTACTCCGGCGACTTGAGCTATGTGGAGAAGGTCAGCCTGTTTCAGATCTTGGGCAAAGGATTGTTCGTCTCGACCAGCAATGCAAGTAGTTCCGGCCCGTATTCCGACATCACCTTCGATACAGGTGGCTACAGTGGGCTCTCGACGACGGTGTGCGCGCAGATTTACAATGCGTCTCACACCCATGGGCTTCACGGCCTGAGCTGTATTTCAGAGTCGAACGATGCAAATGCTGCCGTTCTGCTAGACTCGACCAACAATACGCTTGAGGATATTCGTATCGTCGGATTCCTCGATGGGATTCTGGTCGGGTCTAATGCCCCAGCTCAGAGCAACGTGCTGCTTAACATAGTCGGTGACACAACCACGACCGGTCTTTCAACCGTTCACGTTGTTCATATAACAAGGAATAACTCCGTCACCGACCTCAGCATCATGGGAATTCGGAATGTTCTAGGAAGTCCCACAGGAAACCAGTACACGATCGAGGATGACCTAACTGGGCCTACGCTCGCGGATTCGTATGTGGCAATGTATGTTCTGGGAAGGCAAGCAACTGGAGCCAGCGGCTATTCTCGGTTCACGACAAGCCCAAACACGGCCACTTGGGTGGTCGGGTCCGGTGCGCCGAGCGGCAACTGTCCTTCTAATGCCGGTGGAAGCCTGTATTCGAATACGAGCGGATCGGGAACGGCCTTGTACGTCTGTCCGGTGGGCGGCGGTGTGGCCTGGAAGGGGATCATGTAATTGCTAACAAATCACAGCACGTGCGGCGCAGGATTCACCAGTTGCACCTACCCCGGACCGTTTTCATGCCACTCTGGCGTGAAGGTGATGAAGAGATCAGCGACGTGAATCGTGGCAGCGCCCAACCGCCAAGTGACGGACACATAATATATATAAGGTGGTCAGTGGTGCCCATTCACACGCGCTCGAACAGCTTGGGCAGGCTTGTTCTCAAACCTTTGGCGACTTTCTCAATGTTGACCAGTGAGACGTTGCGTGTTCCGCGCTCAATGCCACTGTAGTATGTGCGGTGCAAGCCGCAGCGCTCGGCAGCCTCCTCCTGATTGATCTCCTGCTCTTCCCTCAAGCGGCGAATTGCACGGCCAAAGCGAACGCGGATGTCGAGCGGCATTGCCCGCAATATTCATAGTTTGCAGCCGATGCGTACACAGCCGATGAGTCACATTTATTGATAGCTTCGGAGCGGTCGCAGGAGTAGCATTGCTGCCTTAGCAGGTCGGAAGTGAGTTGGCAACCATGAATCACCAAGCCGCTGTCGACAGGGAATTTCGACGCGGCCAAACACGGGCATTCTGGGGGGCTTTTCCTGTGTTTATGCTCGGATTCCTGGTCGCTGCAGCATTCGGCGTTCCCACTTTTCTGGCGATCCTTTTTTCCGGAATCCCAGCCGTAATCGTGTACTACCTCAAACTTCGGGGTAGCTTCAATACCGACAATGTGATTTGTGACGGGGAGCAATCTGGTGATGTGCGTACATCGGGCCCAGCGCCGCTGTTGACATCGCAAACGAAAGCCCCGCCTACAACGGCGCAGCTTAGCACGATTGGCCGCACTGGTAGACTGTCAGTGTTCTGTACCAACTGCGGTACGGAGTCGCCCGATGATTCACGGTTCTGCTCGAAATGCGGTACCGGGCTGCTCGCCATGGAAGCGGTACCGACCCGAGAACGACGAGAAGCTGTGATGTCGAGCCGGCCTTATGTTCGAAGGTTGCTGGAACTTAGCGACAATCTGGCGGCATCGTTCGTCGTTTTTAGTGGCAAGCAATCGGTAGGCGAATCGCCCACACCGCATGACGTAGCTTTCGAAACCGTCTTCGATATGATTCATCCCGGTTTCCCACCAAGCTACGGTCTATCGGCAGAGGTTAGCCTATGGTCGCCAGGCGAGGATGAGGTATTGGACGAGAAGAGGAAGCAGTATGACCCGACTTTCATAGAGGCCACTGCGGCCGAGATCAGGAAAGACGAGCTGTTTGATCCTGCTTTCCGAGATGCAACTGCTTTTCTTTGTTTTTGCATGAATGAGTTCTCGCGGACGACGATGAACTCTCATGTTGAGCTGCTGATGGATTGAATATGGTAAGGGGCGGGGTGTCCTGGAAGTCCGTCTCATGAATTGCTCCTTTGAACGCGAAGGAATCACCTTTCTACTGTGCTCCTCGTTCTTCCTCGCGCCGCCAGATCGACAATCCGGGCGCTCCCATTGCCAGTGCGGATAGCGTTGCAGGTTGGGGAGAGGTCGCGGGAAGAGCTGCGTCCCGTGTTTGGGTGATTTCTCAGGTCCCTTTGTTTTGCCCGCGATGATCGGCTTATTAGGGATGGTTTCATAGGCGTAGCCACTCAAGGTGGTAATCATCTTGGCATGACCTAATACTCGAACGCTTAGCCGCAACCATCCGTAGTGTGTCTTGCCTTGAATGTCAAATCTCACTCCCAAATACCGGTTCGAAACGTTGAACCATTGGCCAAACGTCCCGACACTGCTTGAGGACAGAGCCATTACCTGCCCAGTAAAGGGCTGCTTCGAGCCGACCTTTGCCCCGAGCAGGAGAGCATATGCAAGCCCGTACTTCCCCTCGACGCCATTGCCATCGGCAGGAAACGCAGACAGGGCGTCGACACAGTAATCGTTGTTGCACCCGTAGGTGTTCACCAGGCTGAGATCACCTATCTTGTCGTGGTTCAGGTCGACCTTGTAGCGCTCATTTCTTCCAATGATGTGGTGAACAGGACTGTAAACGATCTTCGCTTCTGCCGGTTGCGTCAGCATCCCCACTCCCGCCGCGCTGGCCGCAAGTGCATACTTACTGAGCTGCTGGTGGATTGACTCGGAAAGGTTGGCGGTCTTGCGGAATCGTTTCATGGCGGTCCTCCTAGGCGGGCAGCGAAATTATCCTCCCGGCAGCATGTGATTGTCACGCAATTTATCCAACGACTTTTGATCGATTGTTCCGCGTGCCGGACAGTTCAAATCCGCAAAAAGAATACGAGGCAATCAATAAATGACCGAAGCATTGAGGGGTTTTGAGCGCTATGGCCTGATTTCGCCACTTATTTTCCCTTGGGACAGGTTTGGGCATAAAATGTTGACGCTCGATCAGGCGTTCGTGAGCTCCTGGATGCCTTTCCTATCGGTATCTCCCAAGAGGAGGAAATTATGTCACGCAATAGAAGTTTGGGAACTCTGGGTGCGGCGATGTTGATCATCTCTTCTGCCGCAATTCTGGTATCGGCGCAGAGCGGTGCGGCGACTAGCGAGTACAAAACGCTGTACCGGTTTCTCGGCAGCGCGGATGGAGAGACTGCGTTCTCTGGCCTCGTGCAATCTGAACTCCGGGGGAAGCTTGTACTCAAACAGTAGCGGCGGAACCAATGGCGTGCTTTACGTCTGCCCCGCAGGCAGAGGCCGCTGGAAGAAAATAATGTAGAGGGGCCGAGGGGCCAACCTTGGACCTGGCAGGGCAGACCAATATTCCTACAGCATCAGCGATTTTGGAAGTGTCATTTGCTGAAACCCAAACCTTGGGTTCGATTTGGGTCCAAATAACTAAGGCTTCCAGCTTTCCTACCGCAAATCCCCCATCAGCGGAGAGCGAGTGCAGATACACCTGACGTGATCTCATTTGACGACCTCCTGCACTGTCCCCAAAGGAGCTTCGCCTGGAGTGTGTTATCCAATGCGGCATCTCATCGTGAATGCCAACGCCCTTATCATTCACGATCTGGGCGGCCTTTTCCAGGACCGTCAACGTTGTCACAGCTGAGATCGCGCACACAATTGGCGCTGATCGGGCCGTCGCTCCGCCCGCGGTGCGCTCGCCCCTTTGTACCGGGAGCAAAGGTTTGGTGCGAAGGGACCTCGATTGGACCCTGGCGAGGGAGATGATGTAGTGGTGTAAGTATTTTGGGGGCGTGTTCCCCTGCGGGGGACGTAGATCTCCCCTCAGCGCAAAACAAATCGCACATCATCGACACTATGGCCAACCTGCGTGTTGGCGATCTCTTTGCGTGGCTTTCCTCTTTAGGGTTTTATCTCGAATACCGTGCCTTGGCCAGCCGCGCCTCCGCTGCTTGTCGTAGAGTACAGATTTCCGCTTGCGTCGAGAATCAAACTGGCGGAAGGCTGACCGCCGTCCAATCCCCCGGTGAACCGGTGCAGCACGCGCTCTTTCCATTCGCCGTTCGAGGAAGGCATGAGCTCAAATGCGGTGCCGCAGCCAAGGCCACCACAGCCACCGCCGTCGATGCCGCCAACCGTATTTGTGCCGAAGAGGTTGCCTGAGCTGTCGAATATCAAACTGGACCCGGGATAGGCGCCGTCACCGTTCACTCCGATAAAGTTGTACAACACAGTTTCGGTCCATACGTCACCCAAGCCCGGCGTCAATCTGAATACGACGCCCGCGTTGTAAATCCCGCCTTGTACGGTCGTTCCGTAAAGAGAGCCCTCTTCGTCGAAGGTCAAGCCCGCCATCAAATAAAGCCCGTCGTTACCGCTAAAGGTGTGCAACGCGGTTTCAGTCCATCCACTGGAACCGTGGCTTAACCTGAACGCGGTGTCCAGCGTTGTCCCGTAGAGATTGCCTTTCTTATCCAGAACGAGGGCGCCTCGCGGGTAGCCTTGATTGAAGCTATAGAGGACATTTTCCTGCCAGCCACCTGCGCGTGTGCGGACCAATTGGAAAACATCGCCACCGCTGCCGTTGCCGCCCAGTTCTGTTGTGCCGTACAAACGGCCTTGCTTATCGAAGGTCAATCCGGCCGCGGGTCCAAACCCCTCGTTGGCGTTGAACGCATAAATGACCGTCTCTAACCATTTGCCCTTCGGTGCTGTTGCGAGTTCGAACACTGTCCCGTGATTGCCGTTGCCACCGTACTGGGTGGTACCGTAAAGGTTGCCGGTCGAATCGAAGGTCAATCCCGCAATTGGGTAGGCTCCGTCTCCATTGCTGTCGGTGAAGCTGTATAGCACTTTCCTCTTCCAAGTTCCGTTTGACGTAGGGCTCAGCTCGAACACTGTACCGCAACCAGGATCGCTATTGCCGTAACACTGGCCAGTGCCTCCGTATTCGGTGGTTCCGTAAAGATTGCCCGAAGCGTCGGAGATGAGGTTCGCGTACGAAAAGCTGCCGTCTTGAGGCGACGAAAAGTCGTACGAAGCAGCGAGCACCCACTTGCCCCCTGACGACGGAGTCAACTTGACCACCGCACCGCAACCCGTGAAGTCGAAAACGCATCCCGCGTTGGCACCAGTAAACGCTGTGGTGTAGAGATTGCCGTTCGAGTCGAAAAGAAGACTGGCCACTGGGTAAGCGCCATCAGGGCCGCCGGTAAAATTGTAGAGGGTATTCTCTGTCCATCCCGTGGATCCCGGCGACAGCTCGAAAACTGAACCGCAGCCTGGCGAACAACCGGATGAACCACCGTTCTCTATCGTGCCGTAGAGGTTACCCGCAGTATCGAAAATCAGGCCGCCGTAGAAAAGCCCGTTTGAGGTGAACAGCACTTTTTCAGTCCATGTGCCTCCCGAGCCAGGGATCAACTCAAAGACGGTACCCACGCCAGTGTTGACATCGGCTCCCGTTCCATAAAGATTCCCAGCGGAATCGAATATCAAGCCAGCAGCGGGGTTGCCGCCGTCGCCGTTGCCGGTGAAGGTATAAAGAATGCTTTCCGTCCACGTGCCCCCCGAGCCGGGAGCCAGCATGAAGACCGTACCGTAACCCAGAAAGCAATTGTACCCACCCCCGCCGTTGGACTCGCTCGTCCCGTAGAGGTTTCCGGATTGGTCGAAAATCAACCCACCGACCGGATAGCAGCCATCGGTCCCTCCCTGAAAGTTGTGGAGTATGCTCTCGGTCCAGCCATCACCAGCGGGGGAAAGTTTGAAGACGGTGCCGCAACTTACTTGTATGTACTGATTGCCGCAGCCTCCTCCGTTCCCGCCGGCACTGGTCGTGCCATAAAGATTCCCGCCTGAATCGAATACCAGGCTAGCCACTGGATTGGCTCCGTCGCTGGGATAACCCGCAAACTCATGGATCACCGTCTCTTTCCATTTACCACCCGAGATTGGTGTCAGCTCGAAAACAGTACCCTGGCCGTAAGTACCGCCCTGGGCCGTCGTGCCGTAAAGGTTGCCGGACGAATCAAAGACCAGGCCCGCCGCGGGGTAAGCGCCGTCGGGGCCGGCGGTTGGATTTCCCCGAAAAGTATAGAGAACGGTTTCTGTCCACGTGCCACCAGACGCCGGGGTGAGTTCGAAGACCACGCCATAGCCACCGCGATAGGTGGTTCCATAAAGGTTGCCAGCGGTGTCAGCAATCAGACTTGACTCTGGGTTGGCGCCGTGTGGCAATACGCTGAAGTTGTGCAGTATCTTTTCGGTGGCGGCTGGAGAAGCGCTCACGCAAACGAGGATTAGCGCAACGGTCACAAGGGCGCGGTTTACGCTGGATTGCGGATATTGATTTTTCATCTCTTACCTCCCGTCCGGAATATTGCGGACGAATCGTCTCTGGCTTTTAGAGTCTGGCCTGAAGGAAGGTGTGAATCCAAGCGGAGGTGGAGGCGGAACGACAAGATTGTCGACCCACTCTCCGTCGGAGGCTGTAGAAAGTTCGAAGACCGTGCCGCCGATATCGGTGGGAACGATATCTTTGCCACCGCTGCCAGTCGTACCGAAGACATTGCCGGCGGCGTCAAGAATCAGGGTGCCGTTGGGACCGATGCCGTCCAAGCCCGTGCCAAAATGATGCAGTACGTGTTCGGTCCAACCCTTGGAACCGGGTGAAAGCTCGAAGACGACTCCGCCGAGGATGCCGTAGTCAGCGCCATTATAAGGAGCGGAGCCATACAGGTTGCCCGCTGCGTCGAATGTCAAACCGCCATTCGGATTGGAGCCCTCAGTGCCTTGGAACGCGAGCAGCACAGTTTCCTTCCAGACCCCTCCTGCAGGTGAAAGCTCGAATACCACGCCGCATCCGCCGTTGGAGCAGCTGTTGGTAATGTTGCCGCCTTGATACGTTGTGCCATAGAGATTGCCGTTGGGGTCAAAGATCACGCCCGCGTACGGGCAACTGCCATCACCGCTTCGGTAGCCTTGGAAGCTATAGAGGGTGCTCTCTTTCCATTTTCCGCCGGACGTTGGCGACAACTCGAAGACTGTACCTTCTCCATTAGTTCCCCCGCCGCAGGTTGTACCGTACAGATTGCCAGCACCGTCAAACACGAGCGTGCTCAATGGGCCATTACCATCGCTCCCACCTTGAAACACATATAACAATTCCTCCTTCCATTTTCCCGTTCCATCAGGAGACACCTTGAAAACCGTGCCGCAACCAATGTATTGGTAGCTGGTGCAATTCGAACTATGGCTACCTCCCAAGGATGTGGTGCCATAGAGGTTGCCGCTTGAGTCCATTACCAGGCCCGACAACGGACGCCCGCCATCGCCATTTTGATTTCCTGGTTTAACGTGAAAAGTGTGCAGCACGGTTTCCTTCCAACCCTGCGCTGTGGGACTCAACTCAAAGACCGTGCCGCCGCAGGGGGCGAAGAAGCCGATACAATTCGCGCTGCCTCCGTTTGATGTGGTGCCATAAAGATTGCCCGAGGCGTCAGAGATAAGGTTGGCTGCTGGTCCAGCGCCGTCCGAGATGCCGCTGAAAGTGTGAAGGAGAATGCCCTTCCAACCACCACCGGATTGAGACTTCAGCTCAAAGACCGTACCGCAACCATTGGCGCCATCACCACCGGAACTGCAGTCGTTCTTGCCTCCCGTGCCGGTCGTGCCATACAGATTTCCCGCACTGTCAGCGACGAGTCCGGCTCTCGGATCAAGCCCCTCGGAACCTGGTGGAAAAGCGTAAACCAAGCTTGATGTCCATTTATGATTTACTTGAGTCAACTTGAAGACAGTGCCACAGCCGCCACTCTGGTAGTTACTGCAAGCACCCCCTGAGCTGCCGCCACCCGAGGCGGCGCCAAAAAAATTACCTTGCGGATCGAGCAGAAGGCCGGCCATCAGCTGAGCTCCATCGTTCTGGCCATGTGTAGGCAGGCCGAAACGATGGATTACTTCCTCTGCCCAATTGCCTTTTGATCTCGGCATGAGCTCGAAGACGGTGCCGCAGCCGCTGTAGCACGATCCCAAACTTCCGCCGTACTCGGTTGTTCCGTACAGATTGCCTGCACCATCAATCACCAATCCAGCAAGCGGTTCGACGCCGTCGGCTCCTCCTGCGAAGTTGTAGAGCATGGTTTGAGTCCAGGTGCCATCTGAATTGGGTGCTAAACGGTAGACGATGCCGCAACCGCCGTTGCACGCAAACCCGGGTCCGTAAGGTGTCGTGCCATATAGATTTCCCGCTGAGTCAAAGATCAAGTTGCTCAACGGAGAGGCACCGTCCACGTAGCTAAAAGCGTAGATGACGGTCTGCGACCAGGTCCCGTTGCCGTTGGGAGTGAGCTTGAAAACCGTGCCGCAGCCCGTGGTGTATCCGTTGCAATTGAGGTCCCCGCCGTTCTCCGCGGTACCGTACAGATTGCCGGTCGAATCGAAAATCAGGCTGGCTTGGGGGTTCGCACCGTCTGCGCCGTCGGTGAAATTATAGAGGACCGCCTCGGTCCAAGCTCCCTTGGAACCCAGAGTTAATTCGAACACCGTGCCCGCTCCGTAGGCGCCGCCACTCTCCGTAGTGCCGTAGAGGCGTCCGGCACTATCGAAGATCAGACCCGCGAGTGGTGTCGCGCCATCGTTAGGAGAGCCATTGAACCTGTAAAGCACGCTCTCGGTCCAACTCCCATGCGCACCGGGGCTGAGCTCGAAAACCAAACCGCAACACTGCTGTTGCGGGGTTCCGCCGGATGCCGTCGTGCCGTACAAGTTTCCCGCAGCGTCGACCACCAGGCCGGCGACGGGATTCGCGCCATCGCTGCCACCGGTGAAGCTGTAGAGGACGATTTGATTCCATTTGCCATTCTTGCCAGGCGTAAGCTCGAAGACCGTTCCGTATCCGTACCGGCCGCCATTGGCAGTCGTGCCGTACAAATCTCCCGCACCGTCAGCGATCAGGTTCGCCTGCGCATTCGACCCGCGCGGAAAAGCAACAAAGTCATGCAGAATTTTTTCGTGAGCGGCCCAGGCTGAGGTTGTTGCGACTAAACTTACGAGCAGGGAAATGAAAGCCTGCATTGCACCGGAGCACAGTTCTTTCGGTGTCATCTGATTTACCTCCAACAGGCGGAACCGGAAACACGGGGACGAAGAGACGATCTCTAGACGGGCCGTAAGTATAACATCTTTTCCTTGTGGACGGAGAGGCGCATAGGTAGAAAAGGATTTGTGCAACTGCTAACCAGCGGCTCCACGCTGGATCGCTGATCTTTTTCTCATCTCCTCTTGCTGGATATTGCGGACAAAGCGGGTTTCGCTGAATTCGCGCGTGTGCGATACCTGCCCGGCAAGTTGTCGACCTGCCTCGTTTGTGCCGGGAAAATCTCCAGAGTGACATCGCCAGACCTTGCGCATGCACTTGTCTTTTTCTCGCAGCTCCTAGCACTAAGCAACCTGTCGCAATATCGTAAGAGTGCGTATTGACACTGTCCGCGGCTACCTTATTTTCTCTTTTGATAGTTTTATCTCGAACACTTTTCACTGGCTGCCGGAGAGACGCTCGCGAGGATCAGCGGGCCGCCAAAGCACGGTTTACGGGGGATCGCAGATCTTGTTTTTTCATCTCTTACCTCCCTTCCCCAATATTGCGGATAAATCGTCTCTCGCTCTTAGAGTCTGGCTTGAAGGAAGGCGTGAATCCAAGCGGAGGTGGCGGCGAACTCGCAAGACTTTCGATCCACTCTCCGTCGGAGGCTGGAGAAAGCTCGAAGATTGTGCCGACGCCGCCCGTGCCGCCAACGTCGGTAGGACCGTAAACATTTCCGGCTGAATCAAGAATCAGAGCACCGGTTGGGCCGCTGCCGTCAAATCCCTTGCCGAACTGATGCAGCACATGCTCGGTCCAGCCTTTCGAACCAGGTGAAAGCTGGAAGACCACGCCGCTTGCGAAATAGTCATTGCCGTCGAAGGGGGCGGCGCCATACAGATTACCCGCTGCGTCCAATGTCAAGCCGCTTTCGGGATTGGAGCCGTCGTCGCCTTGGAACGCGTGGAGCACGGTTTCCTTCCAAGCTCCCCCTCCCGAAGGTGAGAGCTCAAACACCACGCCACACCCCCCTCCGTTCCCGGAGCACTTGTCCAATCCCCCATAGAAAGTCGTTCCATAAAGATTACCTTCGGGGTCAAAGATCACGCCTGCATACGGGCAACTCCCATCACTACCTCGGAGGCCTTGAAAGCTATACAGGACGCTTTCTTTCCATTTCCCACCGGAGGTTGGAGCCAGCTCGAAGACTGTACCGTTTCCATTCGTGCCGCCGCCGCAGGTCGTACCGTACAGATTGCCACTTTGGTCAAACACCAGAGTGTTCAACGGGGTAGAGCCATCGCTCCCGCCTTGAAACCGGTACAACACCTGCTCGTGCCATTTGCCTCCGCCGTCAGGAGATAGCTCGTAGATTGTGCCGCAGCCGTAAGAGCCGCAGTTGTTGCTACCTCGTTCGGGAGTCGTACCGTAGAGGTTGCCGCTTGAGTCCATAACTAAACCGGCTGCGGGCCCCTGATAGCCCTGGTTGTTGCTCTTCCCAAATCGATAAAGCACGCTCTCTTTCCAGCCTTGCGCGGTAGGACTGAGTTCAAAGACGACGCCGCCGCATGAAAGGTAACCGTTGCACTCTTGACTGCCGCCGTTGATTGTTGTGCCGTAAAGATTCCCAACCGCGTCCGAGATCAGAGTTGAACCGGGCGAAACGCCATCACTGCCCCCGAGGAAAGTGTGAATCACCATTTCACGCCATAGCCCGCCCGGTTGGGGCACGAGTTCGAAAGCAGCGCCATAGTTCGCGGAACCTCCACCTTGCGCAGTGCCGTACAGATTCCCGACGCTGTCCAAGAGAAGGCCCCCAGGACCAACGCCAAGCGGACTTGCGCTAAAACGGTATAGCAGGCTTGTCGTCCACTTCCCGCCGGACGCCGGACTCAATTTAAAGACCGTGCCACAGCCAGTGAAGTTATCGCAACTCTCATCGCCGCTGTTCACCGCTGTGCCGTATAGATTCCCAGCTTGATCCAACAGCAGGCTTGAAATAAGCTGAGTTCCATCGTTCTGGCCATGTGTAGGCAGGCCGAAACGATGGATCACTTCCTCTTCCCAATTGCCTTTCGATCTCGGCATGAGCTCGAAGACGGTGCCGCAACCGCCGTAGCACGATCCCAAACTTCCGCCGTACTCGGTTGTTCCGTAAAGATTGCCAGCGCCATCAATCACCAGTCCAGCGAGAGGTTCGACACCGTCGGCCCCGCCTGCGAAGTTGTAAAGCATGGTTTGAGTCCAGGTGCCATCTGAATTGGGTGCCAAACGGTAGACGATGCCGCAACCGCCGTTGCACGCAAACCCGGGTCCGTAAGGTGTCGTGCCATATAGATTTCCCGCTGAGTCAAAGATCAAGTTGCTCAACGGATAAGCACCGTCAACGTAGCTGAAAGTGTAGATGACGGTCTGCGACCAGGTTCCGTTGCTGTTGGGAGTGAGCTTGAAAACCGTGCCGCAGCCCGTGGTGTATCCGTTGCAATTGAGGTCCCCGCCCTTCTCTGCGGTGCCGTACAGATTGCCGGTCGAATCGAAAATCAGGCTGGCTTCGGGGTTCGCACCGTCTGCGTCGTCGGTGAAATTATAGAGGACCGTCTCGGTCCAAGCTCCCTTGGAACCCGGGGTTAATTCGAACACCGTGCCCGCTCCGTAGGCGCCACCATTCTCGGTAGTGCCGTAGAGGCGTCCGGCACTATCGAAGATCAGACCCGCGAGTGGTGTCTGGCCATCGTTAGGAGAGCCATTGAACCTGTAGAGCACGCTCTCGGTCCAACTTCCATGTGCACCGGGGCTGAGCTCGAAAACCACGCCGCAACTAGTCTCAGTATAGGAGTAGTAACAATACTGTTGCGGGGTTCCGCCGGCGGCGGTCGTGCCGTACAAGTTTCCCACTGCGTCGAGGATCAGGCCGGCGACGGGATTGGCGCCGTCGCTGCCGCCGGTGAAGCTGTAGAGGACAACCTGATTCCATTTACCGTTCTTACCGGGCGCAAGCTCGAATACCGTTCCGTATCCGTACCGGCCGCCATTGGCAGTCGTGCCGTACAAATCTCCCGCACCGTCAGCGATCAGGTTCGCTTGCGGATTCGCCCCGTGCGGGGAAGCAACAAAATTATGCAGAATTTTTTCGTGAGCGGCCCAGGCTGAGGTTGTTGCGACTAAACTTACGAGCAGAGTAACGGATGCCTTCAATGCACCGGAGCACAGTTCTTTGGGTCTCATCTGATTTACCTCCAACAGGCGGAACCGGAAACACGGGGACGAAGAGACAATCTCTAGACGGGCTGCAAGTGTAGCATCTTTCCGCGGCAGTTTGGGAAGGCCTGTAGGTCAGGAAGAATTTGTTGCAAGTGTTAACCGGCGGCTCCACGCCGGATCGCTGAGCTTTTTCTCATCTCTCTTGCGGGACATTGCGGACAACGCGTGTTTCGCGTGCGACTCTCTGGCTTGACGGATGGTGGGGTTAATCCGCGTGCGTGCGATGCCTGTCCGGCGGGTCTCTGCGCAGGCGCTTTATCGAAGTCCCCGAGGGAAAGCTGAAAGACTGTCCCGTCAACATCGGTACCGCCTCCTCCTGTCGTTCCGTAGAGATTGCCTCCCGCATCGAACATAACAGGCCGCTGGCGACATGGTGCGCTTGGGTTTCACCGCGACTACTCCGTTCGACGATGCTTGCTTTGCCCATCGTGCTTTCTGCGCCATGCTGATCTTCTTGCGCGCCGCTGCCGAAAGAGTATGCCTGGGCTTCGTGTAGGAACTTCCGCCGTTTAGCTTCCCGAGTACCGAAAGCGCCGCGTCGATATGTTTGAGTTGGCTTCCTAGATTCGTTCTCTCGGCTCTCAGTTCCGACACTATCGACACTAATCCCGTTATTGCCATTGATTCCCCCTCCTCGACGATTGTACTTCAGTCGTTCGGGGGCCGGGCGTCAGCAGAACTGCTTGATCTGCTGAATCCTCGAACGCTCGCCGAGTTCGAATCGATCTCTGATAGCTAAGTCCCTGTTCCGATCAACGCCACATCCTGCGGACTGCCTCCGCCATTGTCGTTCACCGAAACATCCGCCGTTCGCCGTCCCTTGGCAACAGGCTTAAACGTAACCTTAATGAAGCAGCTCGCCCCAGAAGCGACGCTCCTACCGCAGTTGTTCGCTTCGGCAAAATCTCGCGCATCGGCACCGGTGATCGCAATGCTAGTGATCTTCACAGCCGAGTCGCCCTTGTTCGTCAACGTGATCTTCTTGGCGAGACTCCTGGTGCCTACTGGCTGAGTTCCGAAGTTTAGCTTCGTCGGAGTAAGTTGCACAAAAGTTCCGACGCCGGTCAGGGGCACTTGCTGCGGGCTGCCGGGCGCGTTGTCCGTGACGCTGACTCTGCCGTGGAACAAGCCCTTGCTGATTGGATGGAATTTTATGCTGATGGTGCAATTTGCGCCGGGTCTGACGCTGCTGGGGCAGTTGTTTGTTTCCTTGAATGGGCCAGTGACCGCAATCTTGCTGATGAGCAGGATTCCGAGGCCGGTGTTGGTCAGCGTTACGTCTTGTGTAGGGCTGCCAGTAAAGACTAACTGGACTGGAAACGTTAGGTTCGTCGGGGAGAACGTTACCGCGGGCAAAACGCCCACACCACTCAGCGGCAGCGACTGCGGACTGTTAGGGGCATTGTCCGTGATGCTTACAGCGGCGTTCCGGGTGCCGGTAGCGGAGGGTGTGAAGGTCACGGTCATTTGGCAACTGCCGTTCGGGGGAACGGAGCCGGGACAGTTGTTGGTCTCGGTGAAGTCGTTGCTGTTGGATCCTGTAACCATGATTGACGTGATTGTCAGCGTGAGCCGGCCGGTGTTGGTCAACGTCGTAACCTGCGGAGTACTGTTGATGCCCACGGTCTGGTTGCCAAAATCGAGATTGGGGGGAACGAGCGTTACTGCCGGCGACGGCTTAGCAATTTTGGCCACGAACGCGTCTCGGCCGCCGCCGTTGGAAGCCTGCAGGGGGTTCATTGTGGGAAAGTTCGTCGAGCTGGTTTGGCCGGTGACGTAAGCGTTCCCCGAACTGTCCAAGGCTATGCCCGAGCCGCTGTCATTCCCGTTCCCGCCGAGATACGTAGAGTAAACCAAGGCCGAGCCTGACGGGGTGAGTTCGGCCGCGAAGGCGTCGTATTGGCCGCCCCCAAACTCTGACTGCAATGGAAGCATAGTGGGAAAATTGGTTGAGCCGGTGAATCCAGTGACGTAAGCATTCCCGCTGCTGTCTACGGCGATGCTGTAGCCATAGTCAAGCCAGCTGCCTCCGAGATAGGTGGAGTAAACCAGAGCCGACCCAGTAGGATTGAGTTGCGTGACGAAGGCATCTCCGGTTTGGCACTCGCCACCACCATAGGTCGTCTGGAAAGCTCCGGGAGTTGTGGGAAAATTGGCAGAACAAGTATCGCCCGTGATGTAAGCATCTCGCGAGCTGTCCACGGCAATGCTGGAGCCAAACTCATAGGCGCTCCCGCCCAGATAGGTGGAGTAGACCAAAGTCGAGCCCGCAGGGTTGATCTCGGCCACGAAGGCGTCGCTTGCACCACCCAAGGTCGGCTGGAAAGCTCCGTTTGTGATCGGGAAATCGGTCGATTCGGTAGAGCCCGTTACGTATGCATCTCCCGCGCCGTCCACGGCTATGCCGTTGCCTTGGTCACTCCCGCTGCCCCCTAGATAAGTTGAGTAATCCAGAGCCGATCCTGTAGGGTCGACCTTAGCCACGAACACATCTGCGCCGCCGCCGTTGGAAACTTGCAAGGGGTTCATTGTGGGAAAGTTCGTCGAGCTGGTTTGGCCGGTGACGTAAGCGTTCCCCGAACTGTCCAAGGCGATGCCCGAGCCACTGTCACTTCCGCTCCCGCCCAGATAGGTGGAGTAGACCAAAGCCGACCCCGCAGGGTTGATCTCGGCCACGAAGGCGTCGGTGTTGCCGCCGCCATACGTTGGCTGGAACGGATTCATCGTGGGAAAATTAGTTGAGGTGGTAAGTCCCGTGACGTAAGCGTTGCCCGAGCTGTCCACGGCGATGCCCAAGGCAGCGTCGTCCCCGCTGCCGCCAAGATAAGTGGAATAAACTAAAGCCGAGCCAGACACGTTGAGCTTGGTCAGGAATGCGTCGCCGCCGCCGCCGTTGGAAACCTGCAGGGGGTTCATTGTGGGAAAGTCGGTTGAGAGCGTAACGCCGGTGACATAGGCATCCCCCGAGCTGTCCACGACAATACCGATGCCACTGTCATCCCCGGTGCCGCCAAGATAGGTGGAATAAACCAGCGGATCGATGAACAGCGGCTTTCGTAAATCGTAATCAGCGACCTCGAATCCTACCCGGTTCTTGCGCTTGAGGACGTAATCGGTGGCGATCTCACGCCTAGTGCCGTTTTGCTCCTGATAGACAACTGGTTTCTGCCAATGAAGTTCAGCTTCGCCGACCTGTAGCACTAGGCCCCCGGCATCATCCCGGCTAATGTGCTTAGCTCCGCGA
>Ga0207018_1087_pt1 | contig 15591 bp, 14 predicted proteins | sample Alteio_BWMinCont_52_FD_153476 | JGI IMG/M metagenome (GOLD analysis project Ga0207018, IMG submission 153476) | Enriched cells from forest soil in Barre Woods Harvard Forest LTER site, Petersham, Massachusetts, United States -... | ecosystem: Environmental > Terrestrial > Soil > Temperate forest >...
GTGTTGGAGGGGCCATTACTCCTTGGATGCCTATCCTCCAGGTTCAACAAGCCTCTACTGAGATACTTCCTAATTTAAAATCGCAAGGTGCAATTATGTTGTGCGGTTACGGAGATCCAGAGCCTAATTATACGAATGATCCTTCAGCCCCAGAATGGGAAGGCAATTATGAGTATGATAGAGGTTGCTATCCTGATGCATTTCCCAAAACTAATTGGAGTGTAGATCCACGTTGGCAAGAAGCTGAATGGCATAGGCATGTCGCCGCTGTGTATGATTTAGGAGCTCGTGAACATATAGATGAAGCGTTTGCGAAAGCAGTTCAGTGGAGACCCTTTGCATCAAGTGAGGAATTTTCTCAGGCGCTTCGCGATTTGCATACAGCACGTGATAGAACCTCGCAAGCAAATTATCTTGAATTGCAAATTGCCCAAGATGCTGCAAAAGAGTATCATAGCCATAACAAATAGAGGTTGCAGGATAACATGAATGCATATCGAGAGGTAGAATGTTTAATGGCAATGGTTGTTATTGCGTTGATCTTAGAGTTAAATTTGGGAGCTATTTTTAAACAATACGGATCGTTTCGCTGGAGAAGATGGATCGCATATTTTTGGTTATTATTGGCGCTTCATTGGCTGGCAATAGATTTTAGGGATATTTTTTTGAATGCTCACTCAACTATTGCGAAGAAATAGGTGTTTCACGCCAGATGCTGGCAATTCCCTCATTTGTTTCCTGTTATAATTTTTCCCACTGAACAGACCAAGAAACCTTAGAATTTTTGACGAAGCCCTTTTCTTTGTCCCATTCTCGTTCTTCGACATACTCTTCCTCGGTTGTGAACTTCGTAAGAGGATGGCAGCTAGACATCAGCAGCAGGAAAGAAAAAATTGAAAATGCTTTCAACATAAATACGACAACATGTAGTCATTTTCTAGGCTTGTTGCCTCATAGGGAATTTGCGGAATTTGACAGGTGGATCGCGGTAACATGTCTTGCGGATACACAAGGATGGAGGGTGTGGTTGTAAGAAGTACCGCTGTTGTGAAGGTGTTGAGTAGACTCATGCGCTTATCCAGTAAAATTATTCATTGGTCGGGCCATTGTATGGATCAAAAAGTGATTTGTCAATGGAGGGGGGGGGCGGCTGGTAAGTTAAAGTAATTTCTATATATATGCTGAAAATGGTCGATGCATTATAAAAAATATACTTACGAAAAATATGGCGCACTGATCACGTAAACATCTGCGCTGCAGCATAGTTAATGAATAAACATTTTTGATGGGAGATATGTATGAGCTTAAAAAAAATCGGGTTACTTGCAATGGTTTCATTGTTTTTTGTATCGACTGGCTTATATGCTGGTGATGGTGGAAATGGGGGAAAGGGTGCTCCAGCAATCGGTAATGGAGGCGATGGCGGAAACGGCGGGAATGGTAGTAGTGGCGGGAATGGAGGAGATGGAGGAAATGGTGGGTTTGGGACCATAAGCGGAGGAAACGGTGGCAATGGTGGGAACGGCGGATAGGAATGCAAAAAAGCGTTTTTTCTAGAGTTACCTTTTCAATTTTATTCGTATTCTTATTGCTAGTATCGTTTAATGCTCATGCTGATGGTGGAAATGGCGGGCGAGGAGGTGATAGCATTTCGGAGGCGGGTGGAGATGGAGGGAGAGGTGGAAATTGCGACTTAGGAAAAGGAGGTGATGGGGGCGATGGGCCCAGCGGAGGAGGAAAGGGTGGTTCTGGGGGAAGTGGGCCTGAGGGAAATGGGTCGAATGGAAATAATGGAAACTCAAAATAATCGGGATTTTAAAATATGAGGATTGTAACAATTTTACTGGGGGCTTTACTTGGATGCCTAGCGGCCTCTGCATCTTGCGCAAATTCTACCTTAGATACGCCCAAGGCGATTAAAAAGAAAGATGTACAGATGAAGCACGGGAAAGATGGAAAAAACGGCCTAAATGGTGAAAACGGCCAAGATGGAGAAGATGGTCAAAACGGAGGGGATGGAGGAAATGGCGGGAATGGAGGCCCTGGTTTTGTGCGTGGAGGAAACGGCGGTAACGGTGGCGATGGAGGTTGCGAAGAAGATTTATCGACAAATATCGGTTCTATGGAAAAGTGTGGCCAGGTAGATGAATGGGAGTACACAATCCTGAAAGACGCCTGTAGACAGATTGTCGCAATCACTGTTTCAAAGTTTTACGATCCATCCGATAGTTTATGCTTAGCTACTTATAAACAGGGTATTTCTACTTATCTTCTTGAAGTTGGAACTCCAGCAGCAGACAAAATATTGCAGGAGTACGAAAATGTTAAATGGAACTACCCTGACATAACCAGCATATAAACATCTCTGCTAACGTTGAAAAGCAAAATTTTTCGGTAGACAAAGTTTCGCCTACCATTATTGTGCAGGGGCATTTCAGTTTTTGATTCGGTTCTTTGCTTTTGCTAACCACCTAGCTTGTAAAAAACAAGAAATAAATATATGAGGAGGAAAAGCGCAGGTGGCTTATGGACAAAACTATTTCCGAAGAAGAAGTGCATCGGAGGCTTCTCGTTTGTGCTACCTATTCCTATTTGCTTAGCGCAGCAAGACATCATGGTTCTCTGCAAACAAGTTATAGAATCATGGCTTCTAGTTGGCTTTTGGCGACTTTTGTGGCTATCGGTTTTTTGATTTCCGCTGATGCGATTCTTCCGTTCGATCACTTGCTAGGTGTTGCAATTATCTGCATCTTGGGAATTATTGGTCTGTTTCTTCTTTGGTATGAGGACACATTTGTTCAAGAACTGCTCATCGATATTAATGTTGTTGAAGCCTTACGCTTGGAATCACAAAATAGCTGGCTGCCTCAACTTCATCATTGTTTTTTGCATCTTCATAGCAAAACAAATGCTCGCGTCGTTAAGGTTGTATTTTTCGTCGGATGCAAATCAATTTTGTTTACGATCATGGCGATATTTCTTGGCATATATTTTTATAAATACAACTTACACTTAATGTTTATAACTATTTTAGCGTGCCTTTTACTAAATATATTGTCTTCCCATTTTATGATCGGCAAGGCTGGGAAAATTCAAAAACTCATGGAGTATCTGCATCGTGTTGATGAAAAACAGTGGTGAATCCAACGAAGGCAAGGAATTTTTTTTGAATTTAATAAAAAACAGCCAAGAAAAAATAGTTGTTGGACTTTATCTACAGCTCCGCGAGCATAAAGATCACTTTAGTATGATGCAAAACAGATATCGGGCGCTAACTTCTACATGGCTGATTGCAGCTTTTGCTGGAATGGGCGTGCTCTTATCAGGCCATTCGAACATCGCACTTCCCTTCAATGTTTTACTCGGAGTCATTCTTTTGTGTTTATGTTCAGGATTCGGGGTCACTCTTTTGTGGTTTCTCGATATAGTTTTGTACCAAAGATTTTGGATCGCCACTGTAGTGGAGATGGCGAGAATTGAAGACAAAAATCCATGGATTGCACCAACCAATTTGCACATCCTTCGCATTCGTAAAAACAAAAAATACCGAATATTCTGCAGTTATTTTTATATCTGGATCAACGGCCTCTTGTTATCTGTAGCTGGAATCGCCGCTGGATATTATTTTCAGGGAAATCTAACAATTGTCGCAGTAACAATCTTAGTTGTCGCATTTATGATTTGTGTGAGCAGTTTTTATATACTGAAAAAAAGCGGAGAATTGGATTCAATCACTCTTCAAAGCTTTCGATAGAAGGAGTCAATGAATTCGCGATGGTCTACGATCCAAGTAGCCTCTTGAGGTTCTTGCAAATGTCTTTCGACTAATCCTCTAGAATAAGCGCAAGTCTGATGTCTGAGCTTTGGATCAGAAGAAGTTAGGATCGTTGTGATTTGATTCGCTACCATATCCGGATCTGTTCCTTGTTTCAGGCACTCTTTAAGAAATAAGCAACTATTTATATTGAACGTCCCATAAGGGTCATCTTGCATTCCTTGATAGAACGTCCCGATTTGCATCGAATTGGAGAGATTTGTATTCATAGCGCCAGGCTCGATGAGAGTGACCTTGATATTCCATTTGTGCATAGTCGTAGCCCAGCTTAATCCAATGGATTCCAGGGCAAATTTCGTGGCTGAGTATATACCTAAATACGCCGCACTCTCTACTCCTGAGGTGCTGGTAACAAGAACGATGTGTCCAGAGCCATGTTTCTTGAGAGCGGGAAGAAGAAGTTGTGTGAGTTGAACGACTGAAATAACATTAACTCGGAATAGATACTCCATTTCTGAGGTCGTCGCTGAATCGGGGGGGCCAATTAAAGCAGCCGCTGCGTTGTGAATCAAAACATCGATTTTGTCTTCACAAGAGAGAATATCCAGAGCGGCCCTTCGGACAGATGCTTCATCGGACAGGTCAAGAAATACTACATTTAATTGTTTCGAATGGCCACAAGCCTCTTCTAGCCGATTTTGTGTTTTTGGAGACCTCATCGTAGCGTAAACGGTGTAGCCTGCTTGAATCAGTTTCACCGTCAAAGAAAATCCAAGACCAGAAGAACACCCTGTCACAATAGCAACTTTATTTTTCATAGAGCTCCGGAGTCAAGCGATCTATGAGAAAAGAGGCTTGAGGACAAAGCTTTTTGAGATAGGTTCGATTGCCAGGTTCCCAATCTTCAAATTCAAACCCTGGAAAAACGATTGCGGAAAAAAAAGCGTACTCAGTCCCATCTTGAGGCAAGACGCCAAACCAAGTATGCGGTTTAACTAAGTGCTTGAGTTCTTGCCCTGCGTTTATATTCGTGCCTAAGACGCTATGCGTAAGATGTCCTTCAGCGTCGATTTCATAAAAATCCACTGGATCTCCACAAAGAAAATTCCATATTTCCACCGAGGTGAGTTTATGGAAAATGGATCGTTCACCTTTTGGGATCAGGTAATAGCAAGTTGTAATCAGAGAACGACTACCACGTTTTGTAATATGATCAGGAAGTTCAATTTCAGATTTGAAATCTTCTCTAAAATACCCACCTTCTGGATGATGAATTAAATTGTATTTTTCAATGATGTCTCTGACCGAAGGGCGGTTGCTACAATTTAACATGGCTCCATTCTGGGTCAAAATTGAAATTTTCAACAACGGAATTCTTAAATCCATATAGGATCATTCGTTCGCTTTCTTCGTCAATCGGAGCGATGCCTTTGCTAAGACTATCGGTTTCGATGGCTTGGTAAATAGCCGACTGGAGAAGAGCGAGTGTGATCTGGATCTTTTCCAGAGGCATGTTGTTTCGGGAACCCCAAAAATTGAGGGGGAAACCTGACTGGAGTAGCGTAATCCGCTGATTGCAAAAATTGCGTTTGCAATCATCAGTCATAGGAAACTGTTTTCGAAAATGGTATGCTTCAAACTCTCTATCAGAGGAAGAAAGGCTGGCAAGTATAACCCCCTCTTTAAGAAATGCGTATTGGCTGTACTTTAAAGCCATAGAGCCTGAACAACCAAAAATAACATCAGCACTCTTTAAAAAATTTTGCAGAATTTCTGGGCCATGAAATCGGGGATCGTAGCAGTCAATATGACAGGAACCTGCGAGTATTTTAGATACCTCTGTGCCAATCGCCCCACATCCCAAGATCAGGACGTTTCGGTGAAATAGCTCTGATTTAGGCAAATATTCAAAAAAGCGATTTAGACATGCTTCAACAATGAAGGGTGTTTCGAACTCTAATTTTGCTTTTGATCTAGCTACATTAATTACAGGGATATTCAAATCGATTTCAGAAATGTAATGAATCCCAGAAGAAGTTTGTTCAATAGAAACGATCGGGATCTGAAGGTCCTTGATTTGATTGATTTCATGGATGAGGTACCCACCATCGTCGAGAATGATGATCTTATCAATTTGAGATAAATCAATCTTGGACAAAGACTCATCTAAGAATTGTTTGATGTGAGACCTGTAGAGAACATCGTAACTTTCGTGGCTGTCAAAATTAAAACTAAGAGAAGAAACTTGAAATCCCTCTCGTCGAAAATCTTCAAAAACACTTTTTGAAGTGGAATAGCATTTTCCCAGTAGAAATGTGTTGGAGGGGGCAAGCCCGTTTTTCCTCAAGTTACTGAACATAAGGAAAATCGACTCCATGATGTGCTGAGCGCCGATAATTGCTATCCGCTCAAATGATGGGATACTCAAAATTTCGTCTATAAAAGTAAGAAGCTGAGCCATGCTGTTTTATTCAACCGCCGGAAAGGTATACTGCACGCGGGTAGATTCTTGAATTTTGGAAGCCTCAGGGTGGTCCAGATTTGAGTTATCGCGAGGAGGCTCATATTGCCGCAATATGGGCGACGAACGATGACTCAAATCTGGACCACCCTGATGGCTTTCAAAATTTAAGAAGCTACCCGCGTGCAGTATAGTTAAATCCAAAAATTCAAAGGTTCCTCCGCCCTGCCAGCCGATTAATTTACTGACACCACCTTGATCCTTGCCTTGAATAACGGATTTCATCCGTGGAATAATATGAGTCAGGCACTGAATCCCTTGCTCAATCATCACCCATCTTCGACCCATTTTATGAGCAACAGCCCCCGACGTTCCAGAGCCCCCGAAGCAATCTAAAATGAGATCATTGGGTTTGGTGGCTATTGAAAGAATACGATGAATCAATCCTTCCGGCTTTGGTGTGGGGAATACTTTTTCATTAAATGCCGCCACTTCGTTTAAAGCATCAAAGGTATCACCAACTTCTTTGGCTGACCAAATAGTTCCGCAGCCGAGTTGTTTTAGATTAGTCCTAATGAACTGCTCGCAAGAAGCTTTATTTTTGGCATAAGCGAGAAGATAATCGTGGGATTCAGCGATATAGGGAGTGAGATCATCTAAGACACCACCTTTTTCCCAAATTACAGTCATCAATCGGTTTTCTTTAGAAAAAATCTTATCACAAATCAACTGCAAATTTGCTATCTCACAGTCATTAATACTCACCCAAAATGTTCCTTGCTCTTCTAGCATAGCATGCATGAGAGTGATCCTATCGGTCATCATAGCTACCCAATCAGTTGGATCCATGCTGTCGTCGTACCATCGATGTTGTCTGTCCTTATCATTCACTGGGTCATTCAACATAAAAGCATTATATGGAGGATCAATGTAGATGCAGCTTACTTTCCCTTGGAGATCGGGACAAAGCGCTTTTAAGGCTGCTAAATTTTCAGAGTGGATGATGTAATTTTTGGAAGAATCTATTGGATCGGTTATTGACGTCATATTTAAAATATTTTTTCCAAATCATATTGTTTTCTAATGGATAGAATACAGAATTATCTGATTTTTTGCCTTATTAATTAATTTTCTTGTAATTTATTTTTACAGCATTCGTAAAGTCTAAGCAAGCGAGGAGCTTGTGGATTATAAATAGCTCGGGGAAAACAGGACATATCGAGAGGTGATTTTATTCTTTACATTACATTAGTGGGAGAAGTAGGCCAGATTATTGGAGAAATCGAGGAAGACGATGTTTTCCGATAAAAAATCCATTCCAAGAATCGCTTCAATATGTATCGGAATCTGGATGGGGATACGACGAAAGGTGGTAGCGCCAAATTCCATTCCGTTTATTTGGAATAAAGGTGTTTCGTAGTAGTTTTCTGAATTCCAAACTAATTCACCCATGCTTTTGCCTTGGTCGTTCTTGGTATTTAATAAATTACAAGTACAACCAGTATCTAACACACAACGTAAATATCCGTCGGCTGTTTTAGCATCTATTTCAATCAAACCCCTTTCTATAATAAGAGGGGTCTTTTCAAAAGACTCAACTGAATACCCCTGTTTTTTTAGAGTGGATAAACTGTCGCAAAATGCGATTTTCTTATTTCTTAAATCTAGTAATAAATTGGTGTTTTGAAAAATCTTCCACCCAATGCTGCCAGATTCTCCAGGAGACGGCTCAACCCCATCTTTGACGAGACTCCCGTTGGCATAGAAATCTTTCGCCTCTTCTTGCACCTCGATGGAATAAAAAGGTTTTCCACTGATTTGAATTTCTGGGATTTTGAAAACATTTTTTTTGTACTGGTGCCCCTGGAATCCATACATTATCTGCGAACCGAGCAGTGTTTTTTCTTCGATCTGATCTAACGTAGAGCTGTTAATGGAAAAATACCCTTTAAAACCTAAGTCCAAGTGAGAAGATATCACTTTGTCACCTATCTGAATTGGTAGACAAGGACATTCGCCTGCAGTCCATTTTGTAATAAAGATTGGATTGAAATAAGACCTATCCTTTTTTGCAAATGCTTTAGGCGAAAATGGGGTCTCACGCAAGTATTTAAAAGTCCCTAAACATATTAGAATTAAGAGTCCAAAAATGCCAAGCGTAGAGACTATCCATTTTTTTTTCATTTACTCCGAATCTTCCTTATGTCCAGCGGAGGTGCCTACGCTTCCATTGCCGTCGCTGTCTTGCTTCACTTCTACTTTGGCATAGTTCCCGTTATCATCATGGGCCTCAGCAGATACTCCACCAGACCATGAAACACCTTCTTCTCCGCCCCATGAAACAACAAAATCTACTTGACCACTTCCTCCAGCCTTCATAGGACGGATGATTGCCGATGCAAATGGTTTGTGGATCACGGACCTTGTTTGTAAGGAACGACTGTGAAGTCCCTGCCAATGGAGAGAATCAACAAACTTATTCGATTTATGCAATACTGTCAATTCCCGCCTGCGACCATTTATTTCTGCGGTCTTGCTCTCATTTTCTTCAATATAACATTCTCCACCGCTTCCGCATGCGTCTGATTCAGAAATTTCGCTTACACTCATGTTAGGCCTCCTTAAAGTACCCGTAAGGTTTTCACGAAGAGAATTGTGCATGTAATGTATTTTTTTATCAATTTTTTTCTGGAATCGATGAGGACGAAATCAATAGCGAAAACAAACCATATTCATCAAAATAGATGGCTTGGGAGAAATCCCTAGAAGCCTCCGCCTTTAAGCGGGAGAGTATTCACACCCCATCGATATTACCATTGTTTTCTAGCTCTTCAAAATGCTTTTTTAATTTCTCTTTTGTTTCTATTATAGTATTTTTTAGTTCTTCTTTTGTAAAATATGTTCCAGGATATTTTTTAATATCTTCTGAAAATTCAGAAAATCTACTTGCAACCTTTCCCAATCCAGAAAAAGCTGTATGTTCTTCTTCAGTAAGAGTATCGTAGTCTAGCTCTGTATCATATGAAGGAACAAAGTCTCTGCAAAAAGCCGCTTCATCAATTTTTTCAGAAAGATACATCTCTATGAGCTGATATATTCTTCGTTTGTCAGTTCTTTCGTACATATTACTCAGATGGTTTTGGTATTTTTTTTAATGATCCCATAGGATCCCTACCATAGCGAAAATGCGATATCGTATTGGTAGTTTTGTCATAGAGAACTTCAACATTATAGAGTTTTCCGTTTTTCCAGATCTGTGAATAATGCATCATGGCGGTTGAAGCACCGCGAGGATCTTTCACAACTGTCATTGGTGATTTAACTACCTTATCTAAGATATGCATTGGAATTCTCCTTTCAACTTCAAACATATGTTTGCCTGCAGTGTTAGTAAAGTTGAGTATAGCTCTTTCATTCGAGACTACTATATGACTAAAGGCTCTCCAAGCATCTCCCGCAAGTTTTAACGCTGTCGGCGCCAACAGCGCTAGCGATAAAGCCTCACTCCCGTAATATCCTATCTGTTTTCCTCGATTGAAGTCAGCATTCCCAAATTGGTAAGGGGCAATATACCCTGTGCATCGGCTAATCGACCGATTGATCGATCTAGCAAATCGATCAGCTATCTGGTTTGAAAAACCTAGCGGCCATGGAAGCACCGTTTGGCTAACAAAAGCTGCCGTATGTATGGCTGAACTAGTGAACGATCGCGCCCATCGGCTTGCGCCCCATATCATCCCTCGCTGTTCGTCTAATCGTTGTTGAGGAGTTTTATCCCATTGTCCAAAGTCTAAAAGCCCATATTCATCCAAATGCGTGAGAGGAGCGTTGTGCACAAATGCGTAAAGATTCATCCCATCGGTAAATCCAGCTGGGTCGGGACTCAGCCAGCGGCCAAGTTCTTTTTGGTAAAACCTGCGGCCGAAGTAGACAAGGTCAGTTTTTTCATCCACGCGCTTGGAGGAAAAGCGCCAGGGACATAGACGAGATCCTGTTTCCTCGCCAAAAGCGCTATAATGAGTCTCTATTGGCTCTGTCCCGTCTATCGGTAGCAGTTGAGTGATATTACCGCTCAGGTCGTGAATGGGGGCGTAGATTTGCTTGCCTAACTCAATGCCAACAGCGGCGCCAATTTCCGCATGTGGTGTGGACCCGAGAACACGGAGGGCTTGAATTTGCAGATTGACGTTGAAGGAGCCGATTTCATTTTGGCCGTCGTAGAGAAAATAGTCTGTTGTTTCTTCGCCCTGACAAGATCTAGTCACCGCAGACAATCTTCGATGCTGCGAGTCGTAGGTAAATGTTTGCAATGCATCAGGTGTTTGAATGCGAATCAATCGGTCGAGCGCATCCCAGGCATACTTAATGTCCCCGTGTTGCAGGGAGTTGCCGTTTTTGTCGTAGGCAATGTGCGAAGCGATTTGGTTAAGAGCATTGATTTGATACCGCTCGTCGTCTTTTGTTAGACGGCAATACAGCGAATCGTGTTGATACGTGTGGTTGAATAACCCGCTTTCGGACGTGAGTTGATACAGCTCGTCGTAAGTAAAGTGGGAGTGTTGATCCTGCGTGGTGAGATGGAAGATGTTGCCGAGTTTGTCGGTTTCTAAGACCTGTTGTCGGTAGCTGGGGGATTCGATGGACTCTTTTCGCGAGTTGAGGTCATATTGGAAACGGATTTGGCCGAGGTTGTTCGGCAGGAGAGCCCCTTGCAGGTTGCCGTAAAGGTCGTGCGCAAGATATTGATGGATGTAGAGTGTCCTGCCATCGATGGTTTTCCGCGTGACGTGAGTCATGTCCTTGCCAAGGTAGGCGTATTCGATGAGGAAATCGGCCTCGGGACAACTGCATGTAAGGCGTTCTCCCATGTGATTATAGCTATTTTGGATCCTATAATTGGGAAAATGCTCTTCTAAAAGACGGCCTCTTGGATCTACTATGCGCTCGATACCATCGTGCCAGATGAGGTTCCCCAATCTGTCATAACGCATGTGATGGTTGACTGTCTGGTCGGAGGATGTTAGTTGCTCCAGATGACCCAGTGGAGTGTATGTGAAGGTGAGTAGAGTCCCATCAGGTTTGGTGGTTGTTTGTTTTTCTCCCCGCAATGTGTAGGTATAGGAAGTGACCTTCGCATCAGAGGTTCCGTCTGCTTCAATGAGCGTGATGGGTCTGCCGGCTGCATCGTATTCCCATCTTGTTCGGATTGACCGAGAGGCGCTGTTTGATGCGAATGCGGTATTGATTTGGAAGGTAGTTTTGCCTCGTGCGTTGAAGAACTGGTCTTCGACGGAGAGGGTTGTGCCGTTTTGGTATTTTTGTGTCTTGACGATCCGACCGTGGGTGTCGAAGGTGTCTATGGTTTGGAGACCCATCGGATCGGTGTGCGTTTTTTGGAGGACTTTTTGGTTGTGTTGATTGATGTGGTAGTCGTTGTAGGAAATGGTCTCGCGGTGACCAGAAGGATCGGTTTTTGAGATGAGTCGCTTTTGGGAGTCGTATTCACAACGGTCGTGGATTTCGGTTCGGTTTTCATGGATCCAACGAAAGGTAGCGATTTTGTTGCCAGCTCGGTCGTAATGATAGACTACTGTGCGCAAAAGTTGGTTCGTTGGGATCTCTTCTTCTCGAGTTTGTTCGATCTGGCCGAGTAGATTGAATTGATGGACGGTGCGAATGGTGCCTTGTTCGATGCGGTGATTTCTGGAAAATTCGTCATATTGAAAGGTGGTCGTTTCATTAGCGTAGGTTTCTGAAATTTTTCGTCCGGCTCTGTCGTAGGCGAAAGTGGTTTGATTTCCTTCTGCATCAGTTTTGGCGATGAGGTGCAGGCCGTGGTATTGGGTGCTTTCTTCTGCTAATAGGGTGTTGTTATGCGAGATGGTTTTGCGAAGAACTCGGCCCAAATAGTCATGTGTATAGGCGGTTAGCACGCCGGTTGGGTCTATGTGGCTACGAAGTGTGCCGTCTAGGTTGTAGGTCCAAGTTTCCTGTGCGCCGTTTGGATGATGAGTACAGATTGGTTTGCCGTAAGCATTATATTCGGTGTGTGTGGAGAAACCGTCCGCGTCAGTAAAGCTCGTTTCGTTTCCCGCGCTGTCAAAGGAAGATTGTAGAATCGGGGTGACAAGGGTGCCCGTTTCGGTCGGGATTGGGGAAAGGTGAGTTTGAATGCGCTTGCCGAGAGGAGTGAGAGTGTAGCGGGTGGTGTGCCCCTTAGCATCGGTTTCGCTGATAAGGTTGTGATTTCTGTCGTATTGGTAGGTGAAGACATTGCGGATTGGATCACATCCAACTTCTTCTTTTTTAATGAGACGGTTTGATGCATCGTAGTCATAAAATGTCTCGAGACCGCTAGTATCTCTGCTGTAGATGCGGTTGCCTATCCCGTCGTATCTTGTAATGGATTCCCATCCCAGAGGGTTTGTCTCTCGCTCTAATCGTCCTTTAGAGTCATAAGAATAATGGAGGGAATAGCGGTAGGCGTTGTTTGCATCGTGGATGTCTTTTCTTATGACTTTACCACCTGCGCCGTAATGCAAAATGGTTTTCGAAAGAAGGATTTCGTGGCCATGTTGATCGTACTTTTCCTCAATGACCTCTGGCATGCCGTAGTAGGGCGCTTGTTGCTTGGGAGTTATTTGTCGGATGGTCTTAGTGAGGCCGTCGTCGGTGATTTCGCGAACTAGAATGTGATCTTCGTTGTATTGGTAATGATGGTAGATTTGTGCGTTTCCCTGATCACAGAGGATTTTGGTTTTGAGTAAGTGTGTGTTGGGATAGTACTCATAGAGCGTTATGAGGCCGCTTGACTCTTCTTGTCTTATGGGTAGATCTTTGCCATCATTCGTGTAGGTGGTTTTTTTGATGCATCTGTCCACTCCGTTTTCGATGTAGTAGCCGTGCGCATCAATTTGTAAAGGAGGACTCCTTCCCGATAATTGTCCGAGAAAGATCTCACTCGTGACGTTCCCGCGACTGTCATATTCAAATGTACGCGCCGAAATGGGTTTTTGATTCTGATCGAACAGGCTTTTGCAGCGGATATTGGTGCCTTCCCATGTAAATTTTTCCGAATGGTGCAAACGATCTGTCCCTTCATAGGAATCAATGCGGGTAAGCCGTTTATCATCATTCCAATAGTAGGCGGTTTTGTTTCCTTGGGCATCGATGACGTATGAATTGCGATCGTCTGGGAAATAGAAGAAGGTGTGAGAAACGAGAGGAATTTGATTAGATCCGATAGGAGAACGGAGTTTTTTGACTCGGAAATGACTCTCCAAAAGCTTGTCTTTCCATTTTTCGTATTCAATAAATACTTCTCGCCCATTGGACAGAGATATTTTTTCGAGATACGGCTGTTCGATCTTTGCGCTTCCTCGATGAAACTTTTTCAGATTGTGACAAAATTGTCTTTTAGGTTCGTCTGGAGGATCGACGGCTTTTAGCATGATGTATTCTTTGTTTTCAGCGCCTACATAATGGTATTCGTAGTTAACAGATTGGTGGTCGCTGCCCAATATCTTGCGTGATTTTAGGGGTTTTTTGTCGGACACTTCTGGAAAGGTTAGCGAAGCGTAGGGTATGTCGCGGGGGCTTTTGCTAACAATGGAGGTGAGATTATTTTGGTGATCCCACTTATATTCAATGGTATTGCCGTTGGGCAATTCTTCAGAGCGCAGATGATATAGGTAGTGCAGATGCTGGTAGCCAATCCCGGTGTTTACTGGTTTTTGGTTGTGATTAGCCCGGTAGCGCCGTTTTGTGCCGTTTGCTCCATGGATCGTGACCGTTTTCTTGTCCGTTTCTATGACCAGGTATTGGTTTTGATAATTCGTCTTAGCTGAAATATGGCCCGAGGCTGTATTCGTAACGCCGGGAGATTGGGCAAGTATTGAGGGACAACGAATGGGCTTATGCGTGCCTTTTTTCTTTTCTTTGGAGGTTGGAGGGGGAACTCGATAATAGATCATCGTTCCGTTGGCCTCTTGCGCAACAAAAAAATCTTGCAGAACTTCGAGCTGGGCTTTGAGATGCGCATCGGGCATCCAATCTCCCGCGGAGCTGAGATATCCTCGCCTGAGATGGATCGGCTCCGCGCCTGCGACCACTAGATCCTCATCGAATGTGTACAAATCCCCTGTGATCATGCTGACGCCATTCACTAACGTGGAAGGATCGTTCTCGGTAACGGCTGGGTTGGCAAAGAGGACGGAGACGAGAGATAAGAACAGAAGAATGAACTTCATGACGGAACCTTCAAAAAAGAAGGCTAGATGATAGAGAATTTTGCGATAGATTGCGAGTAAAAATTTTATAACTGATGTGTTTTTTGATCAAAGAGAGGCTCGTTGACAACAAAAATTTTGTAATCGATAGTGAGACACGGAGACATCAACTATGCTAACAAAATTTATTGTCCTCACGGCTCTAGTAACTGCAACAGCTGGCCTTTATAGCGATCAATCGCCCTATCGATGCAAAATGTCGGGAAATCAGCTGGAAGCCGATATCATCGTAGTCGGCGGCGGCGCTGCTGGTTGCATATTGATGAGCGAGTTGTCAGAGAATGGCCAATTTTCTGTCTTGGGAATCGAGGGCGGGCCCAATTTAACCAGCGATCCAGTAATTGAACAAGTAGGCCTCCCAGCATTTCTCTTGGCAGGACCTGGCAAGGCTAAGTACTTTTGGCCAGGATGGGCTCAAAGCTTACCTATGCCAGGACTTAATGGACGAACCAGTGATTGGACAACAGGGATGGTGTTGGGCGGTGGTTCATCCATTAACGGATTATACTATGGCAGGGGCTCAAACGCGGTATATTCTCGCTGGGAAGCAATTTCTGGAAGCAGCAATTGGTCCCTAAACAATATTTTGGCAACGTTTAAGGCCCTTGAGAATTATCATGGGGTCAGCATGACGCCAGGAGTAAGAGGCAGCAACGGCGCTCTCAGTGTTCTCCAGACACCTACGGTATCTGATGTCACTACGCGAGTGCTTTTGCCGGCTACACAAGCGGCGTTTCCTTTCCTTCCAGTTGTTGAGGACTATAATGATCCAAGTGTTGAGAATTGCATAGACCCTCGCTCGCAGTGGTTTGTCGATCCAACGGGGACCAAACGAGCCAGTAGTGCGACAGCTTATTTAGATAACACGGTTATGACGCCAGAAGGGCAGGGAGTGAATGGTCATAAACTATTTGTGCTTTTTGATGCATCTGTCCACTCCGTTTTCGATGTAGTAGCCGTTCACAACAGGCAAATAGACGCTATTGATCGTAAATGCATACGGGGCTCCAGGAGGTATGCCATTATCTGCAGGATTTGCTACCAACGTCATGAAAATAAGCGGATGA
>Ga0207018_1089_pt1 | contig 15400 bp, 15 predicted proteins | sample Alteio_BWMinCont_52_FD_153476 | JGI IMG/M metagenome (GOLD analysis project Ga0207018, IMG submission 153476) | Enriched cells from forest soil in Barre Woods Harvard Forest LTER site, Petersham, Massachusetts, United States -... | ecosystem: Environmental > Terrestrial > Soil > Temperate forest >...
AAACGAAAAAGGGCCGAATTTCGTTTACGTTATGGAACAAATCTTTTTTATGCTGAATAGGAAGAAGCTGCTTTTGGCCGGAATAGTGCTTTTTTTGAGTTCTTCTTTACGGGTATTCGGGCAGCGGGATCAGGCTATTGTGCAGGAGGGGGAATTCGGCATTTCATTAGGGGCGGCCCATTATTTCGGGGATCTCAATCCGAACCCGCGGTTCAACAGGCCCAAGACCGCTTTTGGCGCTTTTTTCCGCAAACAATTCGGAGACTATGTCGCCTTGAGGGTATCGGGCCATTTTGCCCAATTGGGCTATTCGGATATCTACAATACCCAAAATGAATTCATGCTCAGGCGGAACCTGAGTTTCAATACCGCCATTTGGGAGTTAGCCGTCCAGGGGGACTTCAACTTCTTTAAATATGTTCCCGGCAGCGAATATGACCGGTTCACTCCCTATGTCACCTTCGGGGTGGGGGCCTTCAGTTATAACCCGTATACGTATTACCAGGGGCAGAAAGTATATTTGCGCCCTTTGGGAACAGAGGGGCAGGGTTCTGCGCTATACCCCGACCGGAAACCTTATGGGAGCATGGCAGCCTGTTTCCCTATCGGCGTTGGGGTAAAATACAGCCTTAATGACCGGATGAACCTGGGTTTTGAGATCGTCTATCGGTTTACCACGACGGACTATATCGACGACGTCAGCAAGACCTATGCGCCCGATGCGCAGCCCCAATTCCTGCCCGATGGCTCTCCAACCCTGTGGTATGCTCTCCAGGATCGTTCCAATGAGACGGGCGCTCCTATCGGTATAAAAGGGCGCCAGAGGGGTTATTCCAATCAAAACGACAGCTACCTGCTGGCGGAATTCAGCCTCACTTTCAACCTCACTTCCTATCATTGCCCCAGCGCCAACTAGTGGACCCGGTAAACGCTTATTTGCTTATCTTTGCCCCCTTTAAAACAGCCCTCCATGGAGTCCGAAAAGGAGAAGATAGATATGAACAGGCTACCCCGCCATATCGCCATCATCATGGATGGTAATGGCCGGTGGGCGCAGGAAAAAGGCCAGGACCGGCTGTATGGACATTTCCACGGCGTGGAGAGCGTTCGTACCATCGTGGAAGCCTGTGCAGAACTAGGCATCGGCTACCTGACGCTGTATGCCTTTTCGACCGAGAACTGGGATCGTCCCGCCTATGAAGTGACCGGCCTGATGGAATTGTTGGTGGAAACGATCCGGAAAGAGGTTGAAACGCTTAATAAGAACGATATCCGGCTGCACGTGATCGGGGACATGAGCATGCTGCCCGATTATGCCCGGAAGGAGTTAAATGAGGCCCTGGAGATCACGGCAGGGAACAAAGGCCTGAACCTGGTCATGGCCCTGAGCTACAGCAGCCGCTGGGAACTGTCGGAGGCAGTGAAGCATATCGCCCTGGACGCAAAGACCGGGAAACTCGATCCGGCTGCCGTCACACAGGATACCCTGCAGCAGTACCTATGCACCAGGGAGTTCCCCGATCCGGAGCTGATGATCCGAACCAGCGGGGAATACCGGATCAGTAATTTCCTGCTTTACCAACTCGCCTATGCCGAATTATACTTTACGAATACCCGCTGGCCCGACTTCCGAAAGGAAAACCTGTACGAGGCCATATTGGATTTTCAGGGCAGGGAAAGGCGCTTTGGCAAGACCAGCGCGCAGATACAGCAGGAAATGCCATCCCATACGCCCACGTTTTAACAAAGACTTACAATAAAATCCCCTTAATTTGCCGCTCTAAAAACCGACTGGATGCTACGAAGATCACCGATTTGTGCTTTTTTACTGAATCTGACTGCTCTCTGCTTACTGAACACGACCGCTGCAAAAGCCCAGGTGACCGATTCCACTCATCCGCAAGTAACAGATACGACTCATCCGGGGATCTCCGTAGACCCCGATCTGGTCGCTTTATCCACCTCAAAGAATGCTAAAGAATATACACTGGCCGGCGTAAAGATCACCGGTACCAAATTCCTGGACGAAACCCTGCTGGTCTCCATATCCGGGCTGACAGTCGGGGATAAAGTGATCATACCCGGCGGGGACAATTTCAGCAAGGCCATCAATAACCTGTGGAAACAGAATTTGTTCTCCGATATTACCATCTACTATACGAAACTGGTGGGCAGCAGCATTTATGTGGAGATCAATGTGACCGAACGACCCCGTTTGTCCAGCTTCTATTTCAAGGGCGTGAAAAAGGGAGACGCAGATGATCTGAGCCCGAAGAGCGGACTGATCAAGGGACGGGTAGTGACCGAAAATATGAAACGTACCGCCGTGCAGGCCATCAAACGCTTCTATGCCGATAAAGGTTACCAGGACGCGGACGTAAGGATCGTCGAGGCAAGGGATCCTACCGTGGCCAATTCCGAAACCCTGACCTTCAACATAACCAAGGGTTCCAAGGTACGCGTCAGCCAGATCAATATTTACGGCAACCAGGCCATTTCGGAGGATAAGATCAAAAAACAATTGAAGGACACGAAAGAATTGAGCCGGTTCACCCTGTATCCGCCGGAGAACAAGAGCCCTTATGGACCGCATGAGGCCGTTACGTTCAAGCAATACATCAACAACTGGGGCTTTCTTTCCTATAGCAGCACCAAGGAGTTCCTCGACCCTTATTTCCGGTTCAAGTTATTCGCGTCGGCCAAGTTCAATCTGTCCAAATATGAAGGCGACAAACAGCATATACTCGAATATTATAACTCGCAGGGTTACCGGGACGCAGCCATTGTCGCCGATACGACGCCGATCGATAAGAAGACCGGGAAGATGACCGTCGATATCAAAGTGGATGAGGGCCATAAATATTATTTCGGGAATATTACCTGGAGAGGAAATACCAAATATTCGGATTCTGTCCTTTCTCTCATCATGGGCATCCATAAGGGTGATGTATACAACCTGGACATCCTGAACAAAAAATTGGGGAAACAAATGAACCCGGAAGGGGGCGATATCAGCGGTCTTTATATGGATGACGGGTATCTTTTTTTCCATGTCGACCCGGTGGAATCGGCCGTATATAACGATACGATCGATTTCGAGATCCGTATGGCGGAAGGCCCGCAGGCGACGATCAAGAATGTGACGATCTCCGGCAATGAAAAGACCAAAGAATATGTGATCCGCAGGGAATTGCGTACGATACCCGGAGACAAGTTCAGCCGCCAGGATCTCGTGCGTTCACAAAGGGAGATCGCGAACCTGGGTTATTTCAACCAGGAAAAGATCAATCCCCAGGTAAATCCCAACCAGGAGGACGGTACCGTGGATATCAACTGGGGCGTGGAAGAAAAATCGGCCGATCAGTTGGAATTATCCGCGGGCTGGGGAGGAGGGATCGGACTGACCGGTACGGTGGGTGTGACCTTCAATAACTTTTCCATCCATAATATATTCAGTAAATCATCATGGGATCCCCTGCCGACCGGAGACGGGCAGAAGCTGAGCCTGCGCATCCAGTCCAATGGAAAGGCGTATCAGTCCTATAATTTTTCCTTCACCGAACCCTGGCTGGGAGGCAAGAAAAGAAATTCACTGACCGTCAGTTTATATCGCAGCGTATTCCGCACGGGCGGATATAATTATCGTACCAATACTTATTCATTCAGCGATACCAATTCATTAAAGAATTTTGGGGCCACCATCGCGCTTGGCAAACAGTTAAAATGGCCGGATGATTATTTTACGCTCACCTATTCCGTGAACTATACGCAATATGACCTGAACAATTATCCTCTGTTCACTTCGGCTTTCCGGAATGGGTTCTCTACCAATTTCAGTTTCAAGATCGCCTTGAGCCGGTATAACCTCAATCAGCCGATCTACCCCACAACGGGATCGAGCCAGTTATTGAGCGTGCAATTCACGCCGCCTTATTCGCTGATCGACCGAAACCTGACCCAGGCCGACAGCTATAAATTGCCGGAGTACCATAAGTGGCGCCTGACCAGTGATTGGTACCTGCCGATCGGGAATGCCATGGGCGCCGACAAGAGCCGCCAGTTCGTGCTGAAGGCATCCGCCAAATATGGCTTTATGGGCAGGTATAACAGCGCCCTGGGTTATTCGCCCTTCGAACGCTTCCAGTTGGGTGATGCGGGGTTGACAAACAATTTCGGGCTTCTCGGGTATGACATCATTTCGCAGAGAGGATATCCCGTTTATGAGAATTCCGATCCCAAAGTGAATCCCGATCAGCAGACGGCAAGCTCATTCTTTACGATATTCAATAAGTACACATTGGAACTGCGCTATCCGTTCACGACCAACCCTAGCAGCACCATTTACGGGCTTACTTTTTTTGAGGCGGCCAATGGATGGTACAATTACCAGGATTATAATCCCTTCCGTCTGCGCAGGAGCGTCGGGGTGGGCATGCGCTTCTTCCTCCCCATGTTCGGCCTGTTGGGCTTTGACTATGGGATAGGCCTCGATCGTATCCAGAATGGTTCTTTAAAAGATGCGACCCGGTTTACATTTATGTTGGGATATGAACCGGAATAATGCTTAATTTTCAATCTCTAAAATGCAGGAGATCATGAAAAAAATACTAGTTGCCGGCCTGTGCCTGCTGGCGTTTGTTTTTGCCGGTCAGGCGCAAAGCTATGCCGTCGTGGATACAAAATATATCCTGGACAAAATGCCCGAATACAAGGATGCCCAGAAGCAGCTCGATCAGATCAGTATGCAATGGCAAAAGGAGATCGACGACAAGCAGGCCGTTTTGGACAAGATGTATAAGGATTATGATGCCGAGCAGGTCATGCTGAGCGACGACCTGAAGAAGAAGCGGCAGGACGAGCTGTTCAATAAGGAAAAAGAGGTTCGCGACCTGCAGCGCAAGCGGTTTGGTTTCGAAGGCGACCTGTTCAAAAAAAGGCAGGAGCTGGTAAAGCCCATACAGGACAAGGTATATAATGCCATCCAGCAGATCGCCGTTAACAGAATGTATGATTTTATTTTGGATAAAAGTGAAGGAATTACCGTTATATTTGCCGACCCAAAACTCGATAAGAGCGAGGATGTGCTCAAGGCTCTGCACATTAAATAGTCGTATTATATTAAAAAAACAAAAATGATACAAATGAAAAAGATGGTTACCGTTTTCGTAGCGGTCATAGGCATGGTAGCGTTCGGTCATGACTCCCAGTCACAAACAAAGATCGGGTATATCAGCCTGCAGGAATTGATCTTCGCCATGCCGGAATATAAAAAGGCAGACACGGCCCTGAACGACTATCAGAGCGCATTGGGCCAGAATTTCGAGGACATGAAAAAGGAATTTAACGAGCAGGACAGCCTGTTGTCTTCCAAGGATACGGCGAAATACACCAGGGCCCAACTGGAACTGAAGAGAAAGAATCTCGGCGAGATGTATATCAAATTGAACGGATGGCAGCAGCAGGCTCAGCAGTTGTACCAGCAGAAACAGCAGGATCTGATCACGCCGATCCAAAAAAAGGCGCTGGAGACCGTGCAGACCGTAGCCAAGGAAAATGGCTACACCTATGTGTTGAGTAAGGAAGCCTTGTTTGTTTCTCCGCCCGCAGAAGACCTGCTGCCCCTGGTGAAAAAGAAACTGGGTCTTAAGCCTTAGCTAAATCTGTTATTGGTAACAATAAAGCAACGCGCCAGGGTGTTATATCCTGGCGTTTTTTTGTTTGAACCCGTTCGAGCTATGGCTTCTTCCCAACCTATTACGGTTCCTTTGTCTTCTTCAGGCCCCATCGGGGTTTTCGATTCCGGTTATGGCGGACTGACCGTCCTGAAAGAGCTGGTCGCGCGGCTGCCGCAATATGATTATCTCTACCTGGGTGATAACGCCAGGGCGCCCTATGGAACGAGATCCTTTGAAACAGTCTATCAATATACCCTGGAGTGCGTGAAATGGTTCTTTGGGGCCGGTTGCCCTCTGGTGATCCTGGCTTGCAATACGGCCTCTGCAAAAGCCTTGCGCACTATCCAGCAAAAGGATCTTCCGAATATAGGCCCTGATCGCAGGGTGCTGGGGGTGATCCGCCCTACTACGGAAGTCATCGGGAATTTCACCCGGACGGGCAAAGTGGGTGTGCTGGCTACCAACGGAACAGTGCAGTCGGGCTCTTATCTTATCGAGATCGCTAAATTTTTCCCTGCCCTGGAGGTTTTTCAGCAGGCCTGTCCCATGTGGGTGCCGCTGGTGGAGAACAACGAATATAATAAACCGGGGGCGGACTATTTTGTCAAAGAGTCCATGGATCTCCTGTTGTCCCGATCCGCGGATATCGACGCTGTGCTGCTGGCCTGTACCCATTATCCCTTGTTAAGCCCCAAGATCTCGGCTTTTCTTCCGACGGGTAGTAAACTTATTTCCCAGGGGGAGATCGTAGCGGATAGTCTGGCCGGTTATTTGAAGCGTCATCAGGAGATCGAAAGCCGCTGCAACAAGAACGGAAACCTCCGGTTTTATACCACGGATTCGACGGAAGATTTTGATAATCATGCAAGTATATTTTACGGTAAAGCTTTGAGTTCAGCGCATATAATATTATCTTGATAACGAATTATGAGGATCAGACCCATCCATATCTTACTCTTCCTGGCCGTGCTGCCTTTTTTTTCCTGTACCAAGGAATATAGCTATGAAGGCGGGCCGCCTCAGCCCCAGGGGGACTTCCGGGCCATGATCGATGGAGTGCAATGGATCGCCTCGGATACCGCCGAAGGAGCCACCATCCTGGCGGGGCAGATCAATATTTCCGGGGTCAGCGATGACAATAAACAGGTCAGCATTACTTTGGATGATACGGTCACAGGGGTCTATACACTCAACCAGTTGACCGCTTCGCTGGGATCCTATGTGGATCACGATTCCTCGAATGTCTATGCCTTCACGACCAATCAGGGCGTCGATACGACCCAGGCTGGCGGGACAGTCACCGTAACCGAGATAGACAAGGTGAACAAGACCATATCGGGAACCTTCGCCTGTAAAATGTACCGGGATATTGACAGCCGGGGAAAAACCTTTACCCAGGGAGTATTTTATAAACTGCCTTATGCCAATTCCCTGCCGGTGGCCAATAGCGGAGATACGATGTATGCTACGATCGATGGAACGGCCTGGGTGGCACAAAGCATTGAGGGTACGTCTGTTGCGCCACAATTGGCAATAGTAGGCTCGGCGGTGAGCGGAAGCCCGGCGGTAAGCCTGGTCTTCCCGTTGACGACCGGACCTGGCTCCTATGGCCTGTCTATCAGCGGACTGACCTATATCGGCATATATAACCCCACGCCGACCTCGGCCCTGACCTCGGCCAGCGGCACCCTGACGATCCTGGAGAACAATGCGGCCACCAAGCGGGTAAGAGGCAATTTTTCGTTCACGGCTACGGATCCCAGCGGCCAAAACCCCACTACCGACCAGTTGACCAATGGTTATTTTTCGGTGAAATATAATTAGGGTTCCAAAGGAGCTTTCAGGATTTGGCCGGAAAACGTTTTTTCCCTAATTTTGCCTCCCTTTCACCAAGTGACGGACTGTTTCGCGCAGGAAGGGTAACGAAAAAACAAAAATCTCTACAATGAAACGTACATTCCAACCACATAGACGCCGCCGTAAATCTGTGCATGGCTTTCGCCAGCGTATGCAAACAGCCAATGGCCGCAAGGTATTGGCCAGCCGTCGCAAAAAGGGTCGTGTGAAACTGACGGTTTCCGACGAATCGAAACTGAAATAGCCCGGGTGGGTTCGTAAAAATATTGGATAGCTCCGGTTCCACCGGGGCTATTTTTGTAAAAGCATGCCAGTCAGCAATAGGAAATTCACATTGGGGCGGAAGGAAAGGCTTAAAAGCCGCAAGCTCATCGAGCGGGTATTCCGCGTTGGGAAGAGCTTTGCCCTTTTTCCATTCAGGGTATTCTATTTGTCGATCCCATCCCCTGGTCAACCCTCTTTGCAAGCCGGCTTTGGCGCGTCGGCCCGGAATTTCAAAAGGGCCGTCGACCGCAATCGCATCAAAAGACTGACGAGAGAAGCCTATCGGTTGCAGAGGCATGATCTACAGGACAGGCTAAAAGAGAAGGGACAGGCCATGGCCGTATTTTTCATTTATACCGGCAAGGATCTTCCGGACGCTGTCATGGTAAGCGAAAAGATAGGCTTAGCTTTGCAGAAATTAGTAAAGGAAACGGGGTCATGAGAACGCTTTTGCGCATATTAGCCCTCCCGCTGGTAGCCCTGATCCGGGTCTATCAATGGGTCATTTCACCGGTTCTCGGCCCCAAATGCCGGTTTACGCCAAGTTGTTCTCATTATGCCGTCGAGGCGTTGAAAAGATATGGTTTGTTCAAAGGCTGCTGGCTCGGCATGAAGCGGATCGTTCGTTGTCATCCCTGGGGCGGTCATGGGGTCGATCCGGTACCCTGATGATAGATGGTCATTTGGGAAAGTTTGCCGATGATCTCCCAAACCTCTTTATTGGTATAAAATTTATAGATCTCGGGCGCTGATCCCGCATTGAAATCGCCGGGGATCGTCGTAAAGGGGCCGAACACCTTGGACTTTGTCTGGGCCGTGATCCGGACGATCTTGCCCGGGGGGATAAAATAGTTCTTTCCTTCTGTGATATTCTGTCCTATGACAAGCCTTTGCAGGCTATCCAGTTTTTGTTTCAACGCCTCCTGTGTGATCTTCGCTTCTCCGTTATCGGCTCCGACATGCTGAAAGCTGCCCACCACGGTGTCGTTCTTCAGGTTCAAAATATACAATCCGTCGTCCCCTGCCTGCACGGTGAATTTGCCTGTAGGAGATTGTACGGTCAGGTCAACGGGGGAACTACCGGTGAAGTCCAGCTCTTTTTCATGATGAGTAGTGCCATCCGTGATCGTAATATTCTTTTGTGTATTATCTACCTGTATATCGCTGCTGGCATAGATGAGTATTTTCTTACTGTGGCAGGCTGTCAGCGCGGTGACCATGGCTAATCCAAGAAAGACAAGAAACCGTTGCATATAGGAAATTTTAAAAAAATGAATCCCGGATGGTTCCGGGATTGCAAGTAACAGAAAATTTTTGAAACCAGAACGCTGTCATCGTTTGTCGGGTCTGTTTGACATTTATTTTGAGGCTGCTATTTCGAGGTCGCGCTAAAACGTTCGTTCACTTTAGCCCAGTTCACCACATTCCAGAAGGCGCCCAGGTATTCTGCGCGGCGATTCTGGTATTTCAGGTAATAGGCGTGTTCCCAAACGTCTACGCCCAGGAGGGGAGCGCCTTTTGTTTCGGCAACTTCCATCAGGGGATTGTCCTGGTTGGGCGTGGAACTGATCTCCAGTTTGCCTTCTTTCACGATAAGCCAGGCCCAGCCGCTGCCGAAACGGCTTACGCCTGCCGCATTGAATTTTTCCTTAAAGGCGTCGAAGGAGCCAAAGCTCGTATTGATTTCATCGGCCAATTTGCCGGAGGGGCTTCCGCCGGCCTTGGGCGCCAGGCTTTCCCAGAAAAAGCTGTGATTCCAGTGCCCTCCGCCGTTATTGCGGACGGCCGGGCTGATGCTGCCGGCCTTTTGAACCAGCTCCTCCAGGGACTTCCCTTCATTGGGAGTGCCGGCAATCGCTTTATTGAGATTATCTACGTAGGCCTGGTGATGCTTGCCATGATGGATCTGCATGGTGGTGGTGTCGATATGCGGCTCCAATGCGTCGAATGCATAGGGCAGCGCGGGTAATGTAAATGCCATAACTGCTTTTTTTTAAGTTATTGAAATAATGAGTTTTGCCAATGCCTGAAGGGATGGTAAAATTACGGGGCAAAACTTGATCCGACAAATCATCGTTTGCTTCTGAAAAACTCCGTCATCAGGAGGGCGCATTCCTCTTTCAATATGCCGTTTGTCAGTTCGGTTTTGGGATGGAAGGGCCATGGGCGCGTTCCCGGCGGATCGCCGGAGGCCATCATTTTCCGATAGCCGTTCTTTTCATCGTCCGCGCCATAGACCACGCGGCCGATCTTGCTCCAATAGAGAGCGCCGGCGCACATCAGGCAGGGTTCGAGGGTAATATAGATCGTGGCTTCGGGGAGGTATTTACTGCCGAGCCAATTAAACGCCGAAGTGAGGGCGATGATCTCGGCATGGGCGGTGGGATCGGTGAGCCGTTCCGTCTGGTTGTGCCCGCGGGCGATGATCTTGTCCTTGATGACCAGCACGGCGCCGATCGGCACCTCGTCCTCGTCATAGGCTTTGCGGGCCTCTTTGAGGGCCTGCTGCATGAAATAGTCGTCGTTCATGATGGTGACGAAGATAGGGCAAATGAAAATAAACGAAATACCGAAAATTTTTTGGGAAATTCGATCCATGGCCGAACCTGACCTTACACAGCAGTTGAGCTCCCTGCGGCACTATTTTCAGACCGGAGCCACGCGTCCTTATGCCTGGCGCCGGCAGCAATTGCTGGCATTGAAACGCGCGATCCTGGAACATGAGCAGGAGATCTACGCGGCGCTGTATGCCGACCTGAAGAAAAGCCCCGAGGAAGCATACGGTACGGAGACGGGCCTGGTATTGGCCGAACTCAATACCACCCTGAAGAACCTGCGCAAATGGATGCGGCCGCGATCGGCGAGAACGAACCTGTCGAACCTGCCTTCCTCTTCGCGTATCTACCGGGACCCAGTAGGCGTGGTGTTGATCATTTCTCCCTGGAATTATCCATTTCAACTGGCTTTTGTTCCGCTGCTGGGGGCCATCGCCGGGGGGAACTGTGCCGTGATCAAACCTTCCGAGCTGGCCCCCGCTACCGCAGCCATCATCGAAAAAATAATCCTCCGCCTTTTCCCGCCGGAATATGTCCGGGTGATACAGGGTGATGGATCGGTGGTCGTGCCTGAGGTGATACGATCCTTCCGTTTCGACCATATTTTTTTTACAGGCAGTATTCCCATCGGCCGGGCCATATACCGTCTGGCTGCTGAAGACCTGGTTCCGGTCACCCTGGAACTAGGGGGTAAATGCCCGGTCGTCGTGGAGAATGATGCTCATATCCCATCGGCCGCCCGGCGGATCGCCATGGCAAAATTCACCAATGCCGGCCAGACCTGCGTCGCCCCCGATTACCTGTTATTGCATGCGGATATCAAGGACAAAATGCTCAGGGCATTACAGGAAACCATTCTGAAATTCTATGGGGAGAAGGCGGAGGATAGTTATGATTATGGGAAGATCATCAATGAGAAAAGATTTGATAAGCTGGTGAGTTATTTATCACAGGGCAGGACATCATCCGGCGGGCGGCATGAACGCTCGAAATTATTCCTGTCGCCCACTATCCTGGAGGAAGTGCCGTTGGACGGCCCGCTGATGACCGAAGAGATCTTCGGTCCGGTATTGCCGGTGTTCACTTATCATACCATGGAAGAGGCGATGGCGATCATCCGGCTCAATCCCAATCCCCTGGCCTTTTATGTATTCACCACCGACGCGGGGAAAGAAAAAACATGGATCGACCGGATGGCTTTCGGCGGAGGCTGTGTGAATAATGCCGCCTGGCATTTTGCCAATCATCATCTCCCTTTCGGGGGTATCGGTCATAGTGGCCTCGGCGCCTATCATGGCAAGTATAGCTTCGATCTGTTCACCCACGCCAAGGCGGTAATGAAGACGCCGGCCTGGATCGATCCCGGTCTTAAATATCCGCCCCTGAAAGGGAAGTTGAAATGGTTTAAATTATTTATCCGTTAAGGGGCGGGGGATGCGGGATCATAGCGAAGTTATGGGCCAGGGTGCTCAGTAAGCGCAAGCTGCCTCCTGCAGGCTATCGGAAAGCAGGGTGGCGCTGCGTCCGGGTACAAAACCGGCATATCGTTCTTTCACCTGCTGCAGGATCTCTTCGATCTCTTCCACGGATTTTTTTTGCACGAGCTGGTTGCGGAACTCCTTGATATGGGGAAAACCCTTGAGATAATTGGTATAGTGGGAACGCATTTCCAGGATACCCACCACAGGCCCCTTCCAGGTAATGGAACGCCGGAGATGTTCTGTTATGGCGCTCACCCGTTGTTCGATGGAAGGGGGCGCCAGGTGTTCCCCTGTCTGTAAATAGTGTTTGATCTCGGTGAATATCCAGGGATAGCCGATCGCCGCGCGACCGATCATGATACCGTCGACGCCATACCTTTCTTTATATTCCTTAGCCTTTTCTGGCGAGTCGATGTCCCCATTGCCAAAAATGGGAATATGGATACGCGGATTTGCCTTCACTTTAGCGATCAGTCGCCAATCGGCCTCTCCTTTATATAACTGCGCGCGGGTTCGTCCATGGATGGTCAATGCACGGATACCTGCGTCCTGGAGACGCTCGGCCACCTCCTCAATATTTTTCGAGTGCTCGTCCCAGCCCAGCCTGGTCTTTACCGTCACCGGTAAGGAAGTGCTTTTGACCACGGCTTCCGTCAGGCGGGTCATTGCGGCGATGTCTTTCAATACGGCGGCTCCGGCCCCCTTGCATACCACTTTTTTCACCGGGCAGCCGAAATTGATATCCACCAGATCGGGCTGCACCGTATCCACGATCCGGGCGCTGAGGGCCATGGCTTCTTCATCCCCGCCAAAGATCTGGATGCCGAAAGGGCGTTCCATTTCGAGGAAATCCAGCTTCTGCCGGCTCTTGATCGCATCGCGTATCAATCCTTCGCTGGAAATAAACTCACTATACATGAGATCGGCCCCGTTCTGTTTGCATACATAGCGAAAAGGGGGGTCGCTCACGTCCTCCATAGGGGCCAGGAGTAGTGGAAATGCAGGAAGTTGTATATTGCCGATCTTTATCACCATCAGGAACTAAATGAACATGCGAATTTACATCATTCTCCCGGATTTGCCTATATGAACACCAACTTGCCTATACCATCGCCGAGGCGCCAACTGGGGCTTTTTTCTTTGCTCGTATTGGGAGGGCTCATGCTGTTCTTCGTCATCAGCGCGATCGCGGTCGTCATGGCTGAAGGGACAGGCAGGATCCCTGCCGGCGCGGGTCTCGCCGTTCCCTCCCTTTCCACCAATTTGTTAAAGCTTTTGCAGGCCATTTCCACGGTAACCATATTTCTGATCCCGGCCTGGTTGTTTGCTTCCTACTCATTCCGCAACAAGCCATTCCATCGCCTGGGTTTTAATCCTGCGACAAAAAACAGTTTTTATATCCTTGCCGTTGCTCTCCTGCTGCTGTCTTTTCCGCTTGACGGCTGGCTGGGTCAGTTGAACAGGGAAATCCCGCTGCCCGCCTGGATGATCCAACGGGAACAAGATGCCGGCCGCCAGATCGCCGACTTCCTGAAAACAGGTTCCGTGTCAGGGGTATTGGTCAATCTATTCGTTATTGCCCTTTTACCGGCCATTTGTGAGGAAGCCTGTTTTAGAGGGGCTCTGCAACCCATTCTGATCCGCATTTTCAAAAGCCCCTGGGGCGGTATCATCGTGACGGCCATGATCTTTTCCGCCTTTCATTTCCAGTTCCAGGGTTTTTTGACCAGGATGCTCCTGGGTATCCTCTTAGGCGCCGCCTACTGGTATAGCGGTAGTCTTTGGGTCTCCATCACAGCCCATTTTTTTACGAATGCCGTGCAGGTGATCGCGGTCGCCTGGTATCCCGGGTTTGCTGCGACAGATCCTACCGTTCCCGTGTATGCCGCGTTAATCAGTTTGGTCATTGTAGCTGGTCTCCTGCTGATCATGCGCAACCTGTCGGCGTCGGATCATTCCAGGGACTATCCTAAGGAGATATGATGAGGAATTTCTGTAACTTTCTATAATGGCGCTGAATCTTCCCATATTAAGAACAAGGACACTGACGGCTGCGATATTCGTCATTGTTATGCTGGCCGGGCTGCTTTGGAATCAATGGAGCTTTTTTGTGTTATTTTCCATCATCCATTTTGGATGTTGGTACGAATACCAGAAGATGCTGACTCTCATCGATAAAGATTATGAACGGATCAGCCCGTTTCACCGGTATGGCGTAATGATCGCGGGTTGGTGCCTGATGTGGTATTTCACGAACGAGGGATATGCCATCGGCGGCCTGTCCCTGCATGCGGTAGGATGGTGGACCGGTTTGCTCTTTGTATTTGTCCTGCCGGCAGGCGAAGTCCTGTTGTCCCGCCAGCTCCAGCTTAAGAATATCGGGTATTCCGCCCTTGGTCTTTTGTATATCTCGCTCAGCCTGGGCTTGCTCACCAACCTGAGAAGTTTGTCCTACGGCGGTTTCTTATCTGAGCTGGGCGCCATGTTCGTATTGCTGATCATCGCATCCATCTGGATCAACGACACCATGGCCTATATCGTTGGTTCCCTGATCGGCAGAACGCCGTTTTCGAAGATCTCTCCGAAAAAGACCTGGGAGGGCACTTTGGGGGGCATCCTACTGGCGATCCTGGTCATGGGGCTTATCGGATATTTTGTTAGCAATAAGCTCGGCGATCCCGGGGACTGGGAAGCTGTTTCACAGTGGATGATCATTGCCGCCATTGCCGCCATTGCCGGCACTTTCGGAGACCTGCTGGAGAGTAAACTGAAACGTATGGCAGGCGTAAAGGACAGCGGTCATTTTATGCCGGGTCATGGCGGGTTCCTGGACAGGTTCGACTCCTTGCTGATGGCCACCCCTTTCGTGTGGTTATACGTGATGTGGATCATTCGATAACCCCAGATGCCTGACGGTCTTTCATCTGCGACAAATGACTTAATTTTGAATTTCAATAACTTGTAATGACTGTTCACAAAGAAGGTTATAAAACGATCGCTATCGCTACACTGGCATTTGCCCTTATCAACCTACCCTCCTTTCATTTTATAAGTGTTAACGCACCCTGGCTTAGCTGGCTCATTTTTTTGATCACCCTTGGTCTATTCCTATTCCTTATTTCTTTTTTCCGGGTTCCCAGCCGCAAGCTGACAAAGGGCGAGAACCTGGTGATATGCCCTGCCGACGGTAAAGTGGTGGTGATCGAGGAGGCCTTCGATGAAGAATATTTCAAAGACAGACGTCTGCAGGTCTCCATTTTTATGAGTCCCGCGAACGTACATCAGAATCTCAACCCCATAACCGGGGAAGTCGTATATAATCAATATCATAAAGGGAAATACCTGGTGGCCTGGAACCCGAAGTCGTCCACGGAGAACGAACGGCACAGCGTGGTGATCCGGAACGGACATGGCGAGCTATTGGTAAAGCAGATCGCGGGTGCGTTGGCCAGGCGGATCGTGAATTACCTGGCAGTCGGGCAAAAAACGGAACAAAGCGCCGAAATGGGCTTTATTAAATTCGGATCAAGGGTGGATGTGCTGCTGCCTCCCGGCACGAAGGTGGAAG
>Ga0207018_1090_pt1 | contig 15338 bp, 12 predicted proteins | sample Alteio_BWMinCont_52_FD_153476 | JGI IMG/M metagenome (GOLD analysis project Ga0207018, IMG submission 153476) | Enriched cells from forest soil in Barre Woods Harvard Forest LTER site, Petersham, Massachusetts, United States -... | ecosystem: Environmental > Terrestrial > Soil > Temperate forest >...
GCTCAATGAGCAGCTTTTAAAAGCAGAAATAGAAATCCTGGAAAAAGAAAGAAAACGAATTGCTGAAGACCTCCACGATGAACTTGGCCCAATATTATCATCCGTAAAACTATATTTAAATGCCATGGATCCAGCAGTAAATGATGATAAAATAATCCTGGATAAAGCTACCAGTATCCTTGACAGCGCTATAGAAGAAGTAAGACAAATTTCACATAATTTGATGCCTGTCGCCCTGCAGGACAGGGGATTGAATGATGCTATTCATCAAATGGTGAATAATATAATTGATACAAGAAGTAAGCATGTTGACTTGAATTCGGATATTAATGGATTGAAACTCGATAAAACTACAGAGGTGACCATATTTAGAATAATTCAGGAGCTTCTTAATAATATTCTTAAACATTCTAAGGCTTCAGAAATTAAATTATCTCTTTATGCACGAGGCAATACTCTAAAAATAATAGTTGAGGATAATGGAGTAGGTTTTAATAGGGAAATTGTAACTGGCGTAAATGCGATGGGGCCTGGACTGGGGCTTAAAAATATTACCAGCAGGGTAAATTTACTTAGCGGTAAACTAAACATTGACAGTAAGCTAGGCATAGGCACTATTACAAAATTAGATATTCCAATTACTAAAATTTAAAATTAATCAAATGGCGATATCACCTATAAATTTGGCAATTGCTGATGATCATGAGATATTTAGAGATGGATTATCAATGTTTATTTCTAAAATTCCTGAATTTAAACTTGTTGCCGAAGCAAGAAATGGAATAGAACTATTGACACTAATAAAAAGAACTGATATTGATGTAATATTAATGGACGTTAGAATGCCGGAACTTAATGGCATAGAGGCAACAAAAATAATTCGCAAGGAACATCCTGCCATCAAAATTATAGCGCTTACCATGTTTGATGATGAACAAAGTATTCTTAATATGTACCATGCCGGCGTTTCTGGTTATCTTTTGAAAAATACGAACCGGACCCAATTTGAAACAGCGGTGAAAACAGTAAGCCAGGGCGGTACTTATTTTAGCAATGAGGCAACCATTCAACTCATACGAAAAGCTGCAAAAGGTAGTGAATCTGATCTACAACAGTTTAATGACCGGGAAATTGAAATTATCAATCTGCTTTGCAAGCAATATAGCAGTAAAGAAATAGCTGACAAAATAAATTTAAGTATCAGAACCGTTGAAGGCTACCGGATGAAAATCATGAAAAAAATTGATGCCAAAAACCACGCCGGTATTGTTTTGTTTGCGCTAAAACATGGTCTTATCGAACAAGAAGAAAGTTAATTATTAAAAAAAATATCCCGGCTAATCACTCTTTATAGCCGGGATATTTTCAATAAAAAACTAACTAATCAACTTATTCTTACATATTTGTTCTTAACAAATAATGGCTTCAACACGAGCCAGGCCAATACCGGAAAAAAATGCATTGGTATTGCAAGACCTGGAAATAACTCAGGATTTTGAACATCAAGCGGTAATTTTATTGATAATGGACTTAAGATAGTCGCGAAGGATCCAATCGCAAATAGAATATTAAATATTATATCTGTTTTATCTTTTAAAAATCTGTCAAGTATCCAGTATGCAATTGAAGCTACAACACAAGCTATTATGCAGACCGCAAAAATACTTGCCGGATTTATAACTTTGGAAAAATCTGTTTCCATAGCAAAATGATAAGCCCTGTTATAAATTAAACCAGCAATACCGGCTAATATTCCCGCTGAAAGGCTTAGAAATAATAATTTTTTGAACATCGTCTTAGCTTTTTGATACCGGAACGGATATATCAAGTTTTATTACCTCAGATGATTTACCTCCAGGTTCACCAATTTTAAAATCCAACCTATTTACTTCGAAGCTACCGTTAAATACAGCTCCTGAAGGAGTTTTAGCAAATGTGAATGGAATAATGGTTGCTTTCTTCTCACCATGCATTTCAAGCATACCCGCAGCCTGATAACCCTTTGCAGTTTTGGTTATTGCCTCAGAGGTAAATTTTATGGTAGGATATTTAGCTGCATCAAACCATTTTTCACTTTTAGCATGCGTGTTTTGCATTCCATTTCCTGTATTTATAGATGCTACATCGATAGATACATCAAATTTGGAAGAAGGCAGGTTTTTCTCATCAAAACGGATATCACCTTTTAACGCGGTAAAAACACCGACTGGGTTCTGGGCATCAAATTTTATAGAATACCCTTCCTTTATTTTCCAATCCTGTGATTTAATTACTGCAAATACAGAGGTAGCAAGAACAAGAAGTGCTACAAACGGATAGATCAATTTTTTCATTTAATTTTTAGTTTTAATAATTACATGTTACAACAACAAATGTCGTAACATTAGTTCTGAAATCCTAATTAAAATTTATTTTTAACATATTATTAAGGTTTTTAAAGGTGTATTAACATCAAGAATGATGCTCCTCTCTTTAAAATAATAAGTAGATTTACGACAAAATTAATAAGGATGGATAGCCTCTTCAACAATGATGCCAAGCAAGTAATACTTAATCGAATTAACAAACTTACACCTGATACAAAAGGCCAATGGGGCAAGATGGATGTGGCTCAAATGCTTGCACATTGTGGACAGATAATGGAAGTAGCAATTGCGGATAAAAAACTTCCCAGAACTTTTTCAGGAAGATTTGTCGGACCTTTTGTTAAACAATTTTTATTCAATGACAGTACTTTTCCCAAAAACAGTCCGACTGATCCAAATTTTAAAATAGTTGATCAAAAGGATTTTAAAACTGAAAAAGAAAGACTTCTCAACCTTGTCAATCGTTTCCAGGAAAAAGGAGAACAGGGATTGACTAAACATAAACATCCTTTCTTCGGCAGCCTTACTAATAACCAATGGGGAATGGCATCATACAAACATCTTAGTTATCATCTGAATCAGTTTGGAGTTTGAGGAACGTAATTTAGAATTGAGTAGAGAGAACTGATAAACTTTGAAGATCTTTGTCCAGGTTTTATTTCCAATTATGGCAACGTTGTCACATAACCGTGACGGTAATTTTCACTGCCGTCCCAACCGGTATATTCTACGAGCCAGATGAAACAATCATTAGATGCAGGACCATTTTTATAAGTTCCATCCCATAATTGATGTTTAACATCTGAGTGCCAAATATATTCCCCCCAGCGGTTATAAACATGAATATGATAATCCTTTACAAATACAGGCACGGTAAGCCATTTATCATTTCTTTCGTCCCCGTTAGGTGTAAAAGCATTAGGAACATATAATATTGGCGCTTGTACTAACTTTATCTCATTCGATACACTTTTAGCAGCGCCTGGACTGTTTTCTGTTGCTTCTACATGGTACCAATATATTCCTTCATCATAGTTTAAAGAATCATCAACGTAGGTAGTTGCATTGCCTGAATTAGTATTTATTAATGAATCAGGCTTAGAAGGATCTCTTCTGTATATATTATAAATTTTAACGCCTGGATCCCATTTCTGATACTGGTTCCAACTTAAGCTATTAATAAACGGAACAGAGGACCCTGTTAACAATATCGAACATCCATAATTACCATCTTTACTGAATATGCCACATTGGCTCTCCACCAATAATTTATAGCAATAGCTATTTGTTTGGACGTTAACATCTGAATCAAGAAAACTTGTATCTGATGCAGATTTGAATACAGTATATAATTTATAAGATGCATTTGGATCATTATCTTTTCGATACAAAAAATATCTGAAAAAATTACCACTTGCATATTTGCCCCAGATCACCCTGACAAACTGGTTCTTTTCAACTGAAACTGTATAAATATCATCTGATTTAGGAATTGAATCCTTTTCCGGGATAGTGCTTGCAATCCTTCCAGTATCATGTATCCCGCCACATGCGCTTACCGAATATAAAAAATACGAATAATTACTATCCAAATTGTCAAATGCATTTGGATCAATATACGAATCCGGTACTAATCCGCTGCTTGTTTTTAAGATTTGAACATGCTGGTCCGGAAAGATCTTAACCAACCGAACTTCACCCAGATTTTTAGGATTTGATATTGCATCCCAATTTATTTTTACCGTATTAGCATCCAAATGCTCTATACAAAACATATCTGGCACCGGAGGTATATCAGGCTGTTTAAGTGCTATACGAATATAATGTGTACTGGTACGCGGTACAGGGCAGCTATTATTATGTGCAGTCACAGTTATTACAATTGTATCTCCTAAATAATGGTTGCAATCTGTAACCCAGGTTAAATGTGCCGTAATTTTTCCTATACCAGAATCAACTTTAAATGTAGCGGCAGTAGTTACAAATTTTGGATTAAAGATTATACTTGATGCACTTGCATAAACAGAATCTCCCTGTGGATCAATAATATCAAAAGTATAATCTATTGATTGGCCAACCTGTTTCACAATCAATGTATCATTAAATCTTGGAGGAAAATCCGCAGAATTCAAGTCAATTTTAAACATGGCATTATTGCATCCAATTACATTCTTGTACAATGCCCTTATTCCATTATTGGTGCGGCTCCACGCATTAGGTGTTGTTGGAAAATCAGAATTACCGGCGCATCCTCCACATACAGACTGATAAACAATACCATTACGATCAAACCTGCTAGTACCGCCATCAACATGCTCTTCGTCTCCATCACCCAATCCCCCAAAGTAAGTTGCATACACAAGGTTAGTCATATCCTTTGAAAGGATGGCGAGATAAAAAGTTGACCCATTTGTAGTACCTTGATAAGCGTCCGAAGTAACAGGCATGTAATTTGTGTTACCATTATTTCCCGAATTATATTCACCGTTTACCATACCTCCCCAGCCTGAAATGTAAACTCGACCGCAAAGGTCAACAAGAAAGGCAGAAGGTGATAAATTTACAGGATCATTAGGCGAGGCCTTTTTACTCCCAATAACAGTTGAAATAAGTACTTTAGAAAGGTTGTTGTCTATTTTTTGAATATAATTTTTACCGTTGGGCGTTTCGCTATAAGCATTAGCAGTAACAGGAAAACTTCCAAGTGTTTGCCCGGTAACATACACAAAATTACTGCCATCGGTCTGCACAAGATAATTCTGATCATAACTTGTAGTTCCCATAAAAGTTGAAGCTAGTATCTTTTTGCCATCGGGTGATAATTTAACAAGGAAACCATCTCTGTCCCCATTATATGTGGGAGATATAGTACCAGGGGTAGTTGGGAAATCGCTGCTTTGGGTACCACCACAAACAAATATATTTCCTTGTTCATCAAGATGCAAACCATATGCTGCATCCTGATCTTTACCACCAAGAAAACTCATCCAGATTAGTTGTGATAAATCAGGAGAGAGCTTCATCACCAAACCATCCTGTACACCACCAAAAGACATTTGAAAAGGATTTAGTGTCTTTAAATCACTGGATTGTGTACACGTAGCAACAAGTATATTATCCGATTTATCGACTATTACCTCACCACGATACGCATCACCATAGTTGAAAGCTAATGGCCCGGTTGGTTCTCTTGGGTTTGTTGGGTAAGGATTTGTGCCATTATATCCATCCCAGCCTTTGCCACCAACATAGGTAGAAGCCAAGAGTGTAGTACCATCTGAAGAAAGTTTACTGATATATATATCCTCGTACCCACCATTTGAAGACTGATATGCTCCGCTGGTTATAGGAAAATTAGTACTTGCAGTTGTCCCAAATATGATCAAATCTCCTTTGCTATCAACGATCATGCTGTGAGGCTGCTCATTGTTAGAACCGCCGAGGTAAGTAGCCCAGACAAGCTTTGTGCCATCAGGGCTATACTTTAATATTCCTACGTCCCGCCCATATTCCCGTCCATCCCATTGGCCAAATCGATCATAGGTGGTATATCCTCCCTGGTAATTAACCTGAAAAGCTCCTGGGGTCGTAGGGAAACCGGGATCATAAACGGTACCTCCCGAATATCCATTTCCTTCGAGATTAAACGTACCTGTAAAACCAAAGTTATCTGCATGTGACCCTGAAAAAGTTGAAAAAACTACAATTGGGTCAATTATAAGGGTATCCCTTTTACTATAGTTATTTACATTAAACCCAATCAGGTTCTGTTCTAGCTGCTGGTATTGAACATTTACCTGGCTAAATTCTGCATTTGTTTTAAAAAACCCTTTTGTATTTTGATAAGCAAACGGAGGCTGTTCTGTAATAGAAGCATATTTGGCAGTTATATGAAGAGAATCATTTTCATCAATATAGGTGCCTTCTGCACCAACATATTGAAGTTTAATTAATCGCGGATCACTGTGGGGCTTTACTTTGAAAGTATATTTCACACCATCCCCGCTAGTCTGAACTATCAAATCTATTCCAGGCCACAAATTTCTCATTGTTATAGCATCCGTAGAATGCAAATGGCTTGCCCATTTTGTCGGATCATTACCCAAAAAGTAATTATAATATTCAGAACTCTGGGTTCCCGTATTATCAACGGAAGTTGGTCCAGTACTTCCAATAAATTTAACCTTAAATACCTGGTTGTTAATTATAGCTGAAGGCTTAAAATTGTGCCAAACCTGGTGCAATGCATTTTGATCAAAGAAAAAATATGTGATTTCATCTTTTTCAAGGAAAAAAGCTCCACTTGGCAAATTTGCCTTATAAAGAATATCTTCCGGCCATTGACCACCATTAGGCATAAATTTTGTAGCTCCTACAGAAACCTGGATTGATGCGAATACAAAAAGCAAGGCTAAAATAGCCTGAATTTTTATGCTCTTTTCCGTTCCAGGTAGTTTTGATATCATTTTAATCAATCTTTAGGCCTTATAAAGAGGATCGATTGTAACTGCAAAATCCAAGCCACTATTAAATTAATGATGAATTAAATTTTAACAATATTAATAAGCAATTTACAATCTTTTCCTTTAATATTTAACGAATAAATTTAAAGAAAGGTTGCTTCGTAAAACCTGAAATTTTAATTTTATGTATATTGCCTGAAAATATCGTTTTGAAAACCCAATTTTTTGTATTCCTGATTATTTCTTTTATTTTATTCTGTAGTGAATTTACCCAGGCACAGCAACACAAAAACATAAAGGAGTTGGCTAAGGATACCACGCCGATTGAAAATCTTGATTATGATTTAAGTAAATCAACATTTTTGAATTATTATGGGATCGATGACACATCAAAAGCACTCATCCATTTGTTTTTCAGAAAAAGAACAAATTCTGTTGTAAATTTTTGTGTACCAACAGGATGTTTAACCTTGTTGCTTGGTGTTGGATCAGCTGGGATAATTGATTTATTTTTTTTCAATTTTAGTTCGTTAACCGTTCCAATTGTGCTTGCTGCGGTAATAGTTGTGTTTGCATCAAGAAGCATAATCCAGCAGGTTTTCTATTCTAGGCAGGCACTTCTATACACACTGGTTCAGAGAGAAAGGGGCAAACCGATACCGAAACGATATTTGGAAAATTTAACATATAAGGATTTTGTTAAATAAGAAATTCAAAAATTAGTTAAACTACAAAATTTAATGGTAAAAAATATTAGCATTGTAATCCTCTTTTCTTTTTTATTTCTACAAGCGAATAAAGGGAATTGTCAAAAGCATTCAGATAATTTATCTGTTAAAGATAGCACCCCAATTGAATATCTTGATTATAAGCTAACAAAACAAGAATTTCTAAATTATTATGGAACTGATGACACAGCCAAAGCAGTAATAAATATGTTTTATCGCAAAAGAGGAATGGCTGGTATTACCTATTGCCTGGTGCCAGGCGGATCTTGTGCAGCTGGTGAAATTTTAATAGCAATAGGTGGCTTTGGGACTTTATTTAGTGGATTAAGTTTAATTGCCGGTCAAGGATCATCCTTGTTACCGGGTTCTCTTGCTCTAATTGTAGTTGGAGCAATTCTATCAACGGCAGGAGTATTAGTATACCCGATAATCGCCACCATAAATCGAGCAAATTATACCCGAAAAAAGCTACTCTTCGCATTAGTTGAAAGAGAACGGGGTACAAAACTGCCTGTGGAAATAATTCAAAACCTCAAACCTACAGATTTCTAAACAAATGAATATGACCAGATGAAACTTTACATATGGCGTTAACCCTAATTCGCAAATCCACAAATTCTCAAATTCCCAAATAGTTACTTACTTCATCTGCCTAATTATCTCATCACCAAATTCTGATGTTTTAAGCAAAGTAGCGCCATCCATTTGCCTATGGAAATCATAAGTGACGTGTTTATACTTAATAGCATCTTCTAACCCTTCATATATTAATTTCGCAGCTTCCAACCATCCTAAGTACTCAAGCATCATTGCTCCTGATAATATAACAGAGCCAGGATTTACTTTATCAAGTCCGGCATACTTTGGCGCAGTGCCATGTGTGGCTTCAAAAATAGCATGACCGCTTATATAATTAATATTTGCACCCGGGGCAATGCCAATACCTCCAACAATTGCAGCCAATGCATCAGAAATATAATCACCATTAAGATTTGGCGTTACAATGACAGAATATTCCGCTGGTCTTAATAGAATCTGTTGCAGAAAGGCATCCGCGATAGAATCTTTTACAATAATTTTTCCTGAGGCTTGGGCATCCTTCATTGCATTATCAGCAGCATCGGTTCCACTTGATGCAGCAATTTTATCATATTGAGGCCATGTAAATACTTTGTCTCCAAACTCGCGTTCAGCAAGCTCATATCCCCATTGTTTGAAGGCACCCTCGGTAAATTTCATTATATTGCCCTTATGAACAAGAGTAAGTGAAGGCAATTTGTTTTTTATGGTGTATTGTATAGCTGAGCGGATTATACGTTCAGAACCTTCTTTTGAAATAGGTTTTATGCCTATGGAAGAAGTTTCCGGAAAACGAATTTTGTTAACCCCCATTTCGGATTTCAAAAAATCAATTACCTTTTTTACTTCCGGCGTTCCTGACATCCATTCAATGCCTGCATAAATGTCTTCGGTATTTTCCCTGAAGATAACCATATCTACCAATTCTGGTTTTTTTACCGGTGATGGTACACCTGTAAACCATCGAACCGGACGTAAACAAACATACAAGTCAAGTATCTGGCGCAGGGCTACATTCAAAGAGCGTATTCCTCCTCCAACCGGAGTAGTTAATGGACCTTTTATACCTACCAGATATTCTTTAAATGCATCAAGCGTTTCATCCGGCAGCCAACTTCCGGTTGCTTTAAATGATTTTTCACCTGCAAGTACTTCTTTCCATATAAGTTTTTTGGTCGATCCATAAGCTTTTTCAACCGCAGCATCCATCACCTTTACAGATGCTGCCCAAATATCAGGGCCTGTTCCGTCACCTTCGATAAATGGAATTATTGGATAATTAGGTACTTGAAGTACACCATTAGATATCGTTATTTTTTCGCCTTGCATTTTTTATTTGTCAACTTGTTAATAAAGCGGCAAAGATAGGGATAGTCTTTTGTTGAAAGTTAAACAGCAAGATTAGAAATACAATATTTTTTCAACATTGTTTTAACCCAATTTAAGTAAACAAAAAGGAGGATATCAGCAATTCTGATTCCCCTTTTTTGAAATCCACCTAATTAAAACAACTTAACTTTCGCAAACTATCTCTCTGCTGCTTTAAGGTGAACCATTTTTCCAAAATAAATAGTTGATTTATTCTACTATTAATTTTCTTGTTTCAATTGCCTGTTCTGAAGTGAATTTAATAAAATATACACCTTTGCTTAAGGTTGAAGAATTAAATATAAACGACTGATTAGGTTGACAAATACCATCATAGATTTTTGATACTGTTTTACCGGTTACATCTATAATATCTATCTTGAAAGATCCAAATGATGTATTTGCATACTCAATATTAATGATTGAACTGGCCGGGTTTGGAAAAATATTTGTTGAAAACTTTGGTGACTCTAATTCATTATTTATTCCAGAACTTATATCAGAGAATGTATAAACTGTACCGTTCTTAGGCATCCCATTTATTTCTGCTGAAAAAGATTGTTTAACGACTGTCGGTTTTGATGGGTCTCCATTCAAGTACCAAGATTTTAATATTTTGTTATTATCAGCAGCTTTGGTACTTGCAAAGAAAATTCCAATATGAGGACCAAATAATCCCGGGCCAAAATCTTTAGCAGGGTTTTTAATGTAAGAAGGTCCGAAATGTGCTTCAAAGGCTGATGTACCTTCATATAACCATTCCTGAAAATTTACATAATCACTAGTATCACCATAAGTTAGTTTTGCATTTTTCCATTCAAATTTGAGGATCCTGTTAGGCGCCGTTCCATCAACTTCATACTCCATTGCAGATTGATTTGAAGGCGATTTAGCCGACTGCAGGTCAACAAAAAAACCATCGAAATCAAAATCAACACTATCACTTGCTGCGCCTCCGGCTAAAACTCCAGCTCCAAACATAAGCATTCCATTAGGATACTGCCCATTAAAATTAAAGGTCATATTGGCGAAATTGAAATTATTGACAGCAATATCCTGATCAATAAATAGGCTAGTGTCCCAATTTGTTAAAATAACAGTTGGATTAGGTAAAGGAACATAGCTATTTTCAGTGGTGGTACTTACTGTATAGTTTTGTGAATACACGTTCGCAATTGTTGCGCAAAAAGCGAATAATAAAATAATTGTGAGTTTTAATAATTGCATAAATTAATAGTTTTAATTAGTGAATAAAATTTGCTTTGTCAATTTATAATTTGGTTTATGTTGTGAAAATTAGGGATTCAAGCGCTTGCATGACAAAGACAAAAAGACACTTCTATCAGAATGAAAAAGTATTAGCTCTTATTTTAAATGCTTTAAAACCAATATTATAAAATATTTATTTCAAAATATTTATCGGACAAAACAATATAAGCTAAGTGCCTGATTTTAAGTAATTTTAAGAAGGTATTAAGTTAAAATTAATTAATTATGGATAGCATTTGAATAAATCTTGAAATTCAAACCAGGTTTATTTGGCAGGGTCGTCAGTAATCTAAAATACTTAAATCACGAAATATTTGATGTATCGCTGATGAGTTTTTATTTTTTTAAAAACTCCACCTGATCCTCAGATAAGCTACGTTACCAGCCGTCTGAAATTTATTATTGATTGTGGCAAAGAATGACTGACCAATCAGGTCAATATCCCAACTATTACTGATGTTATAAGAAAGAGTTGGCAAAAAGATAAATGCATTAATCCCAGGGGCATATAGTACTCCAAAATTCCCCGATAAAATAGGCGTGAATGGTTTCGATAATTGTACTAAGAATGAATACCTGAATGGCAATAGATTGTCTGCAGATAATGTAGTCGCCTGAAGTTGAGCCAGGTTAAACGTATTAAAGTTACCATGATTATTGTACAAAGCAGATACATTGATGTATAGACCGCTCTTTAAGCTGTAATCAAGTGTAATAGAAGCTTCCAAACTTGCAGTTAATGAATCCTTAAATTGGCTCATTGGTTGAAACCATGATACTTCTCCTTTAAATCCCGCGTCCTTTATGTTTCCTGCCCATCCTGTTCCTATTGCAATATCTTTATTATACAATCCGCCAAGCACTTGCAGATCATAGGCTTTAAAATTAAATTTATAAAGTCCCGCTATAATATCCTGGTTGGCGACATTGCCAGGTTTGGCTGCTACTTCTATACTTGAACCATTACTGAAATAATGTTGAATCCTTAATGCATCATTGCCCGGCCGCTCTTCATAGTCGAAATTTAAAAGGTTATAAGCATTAAAAAGATCATTCGGGTTCCAGGCTAATGCAATTCCCCAATTAATCCGTTGCCTCCCAGCTGTTACATCCCATCCACTTGTATGCCAGTTAATATTTAAGCGGTCAATCTGAACATGCAAAACCATTGTTTTGCTGTTGATTAGTGTTTTAGTTAAATTAAAATACCCATTTTCAGAATCTGCTGTCTGATTGAAATTTGGGGAGTATTTTACAATTTCTCCATAATAAAGGAGATTGCGTTCTTCCAGAGTGAAAGTAAGATTGAGGGGGCCAAAATATTTAAAATTAAGCCTGTTATGAATAATACCTCCTGTAAGCAGGCTATTGGAACTATTAGTAAATTCTGCTAATTGTAAGTCTTTCAAATAACCACTAAATCGAAAATGAGATGGTTTTGCATTTGTACTATCTGGAGTGGAAATAGAATCCTGCGCATTCACTCTGGAGGCAAATGCAATCAACAATATAGCAAGAATATAAGAGCTACGATTCAATTGTTTTGAATTACATCGGAACTTACCTTGCCATCTGTTAATGTTATCACTCTCCTGGCGCGATCTATTACACGCTGGTCATGCGTTGAAAAAATGAAAGTGATATTCTCATTTTTATTCATCTCTGCCATAATATCTAATAGGTTTGCGGCTGATTTTGAATCAAGATTGGCTGTAGGTTCATCAGCAAGTATGAATTTTGGTTTTGATGCAAGCGCCCTTGCCACAGCAACCCGCTGCTGTTGACCGCCACTCATTTCATTTGGCCTGGTGTTCATTTTATCTTCCAGTCCTACTTCTTTAAGCAATTCAGCAACTCGTCTGTCTCGCTCTGCTTTAGGTCGATTTTGTAGCAGCATTATGAATTCCACATTTTCCTTTGCAGTCAATACCGGGATCAGGTTATATGCCTGGAAAACGAATCCAATATTTTGTAACCGGAAATCAATCATTTTACTATCACTAAGATTAGTAACATTTTGTCCGGCAATAACTACATCTCCCTTCGATGGTTTGTCCAAACCGCCGATAATATTTAGCAATGTCGTTTTACCAGAACCGGATGGGCCTACCAATGCAGCAAATTCCCCTTGTGTAAAATTTAGTGTTACATCTGTAACAGCAGGCACTGGAATCGCATTATCATGGTATATTTTTGAGACATTATTAATATCAATTACATTCATATCGTTAGTTGTTTAACTTGTCTTTGTAAATTTTTATATTTTTCTTATTGCTTCAGCCGGTTTTAGTCTTATCGCCCTGATGGATGGATAAATTGCAGATAAAAATGCTGTTATAAATACGAGAATCGATACCTGGAAATATAAATTGTTTTCAAGATGCGGGTATACCATTGTACTCATGCCAAAATTTTCCATCCCTTTTCCCCATGATGCCAGGCTGATCCCCTTTTTCCCGAAATATTCCGTGGTCAAATAGGCAATCCCTACACCGAAAGGGCATCCTACAAACGTGAGTGATATCGTTTCAATCATAATCATCAAAAAGGTGCGTCTCTTATTCATCCCAATAGCCATCAGCATACCTAATTCACGGGTCCTCTCCATCACAGCCATCAGCATAGTATTTACGATAGCAAATGCTAGCCCAATCATCATTACGCTCATTAATATCCAAAGAACAAAACCTACATAATCATTTAAAGTGGCAGTTTCAGGGGATAATTCTTTCCAGGTCTCAACTTTTAATCCCGGAAATTTCTTTTGCAAATCGGATCCAACGATATCTATATTTTTAACATCCTTTAAGGTTAATGCTATTTCATGATAACCGCTGTCTTTACCCAAAAGAACATTCATGTCTTGAATATTCGCGAATATATTTGCAGCATCAATTTGTGTATTGCCGGAGCCATATATACCACATACCCTGAAAGCTCCTGAAAGTATATTCCCATCCTGCGCGGCAAAAGTGAGTATAATTTTAGATCGCAGTTTGATATGTAGCTTTTCGGCCAGTTTCTTTCCAACCAGCACTTCATTCCTTTTGTTATCTGTAAAATATGATCCCTGTTTTACAAATTGGCTAAATTGGGTCACCTCATTTTCTTTTGCAGGATCAATGCCTACTGCCTTTACTCCAGTTGCTGATGTTGGAGAAGTCGCCATGCCAAAAACAACAGTTCTTAATGTAACTGCATTTACTCCTTGAATGCTTTTAATGCCAGCTTCTACTTTTTGAGGATCTTTAATGGTGTATTGGATTTCATTATTACCTTTAAATCCCGGATTATGTATCTGGATATGTGAAAAATAATGGTTGATGGAATTCTCCATCATCTCATTCATCATACCTGCCATAAATGAACTGATAAACAATCCTGCCCAGATTCCCAACGTTACAGCAAAAATGATGATCAGGCTCCTGGTCTTTTTCCTCCAAATGTTTCGCCACGCAATTTTTAAAAGCATGATAATTTATTTATTACAGTTCAATTTAATTCTATCACTCAATCATTTTATCATTCATCAACTCGTTAACCCCCTATTCACCATGCATCGCATCTACAGGCTTAAGTTTAGAAATTTTAAGGAGCGGATAAAGGCATATAAGTACCGATAGCACGAATATAATAATAGCCTGGTTTAAAAATATATTCAAATGGAACCCTGTATATATGTAAGGCGCCAGACCGAATTGCTCATACGATTTTGCCAGTGCTCCTGTCATATGTATTGGATTTTTTACAAAATATCCAATCAATCCAAGGCTTGCAATATAGCCGGCTATTACGCCCAAAAATGAAATAAGCAAAGCCTCTAAAACAGTTACAAGTGCCAGTCTTCTCCTATTCATCCCTATTGCTACCAATACTCCGAATTCGTACATCCTTTCATTGGCCATCATGAGCACCGTACCGAAAATGCCAAAGGCCACAATCATATATAGTACCCCGACAATTATTGCCCCGCTTGCCATTTTCCCCTGTACCGCCTGATCAAGTTCAGGCATCATTGTTTTCCATCCCATTACCTCATATCTACTTGTATCAATATGCTTATCGAGATAAGAAATAGAATGATCAATTTTTGTTATATCACTTACAACAAGCGCATAGGCATTTAGCATACCTTCCATACTCAAGAGTGTTTGTGCAGTTTTAATCGGCATAAAGACCAAGGTCTTATTTAAGTCAGGTGAGCCAAGTTTTATGATTCCTTTAATTCGATATTTACCTGCAGCACTCGAAGCATGGTAGCCCTGGCCCAGCAATACGATTGTGTCATTTACCTTTAACTTAAGATAATCGGCAAGGCCGGAGGACAGCAAAACATTTGATTCCGTATCTGAATTAAAATATTGCCCTTCAACTATTTTAGGCTGTAAATTACTTAGTTGCTTTTCCTTTTCATAAGATACACCAGTTACCATTACGCCTTTGGTCGCGTTGCCAGAAGAAGCCAGTGCAAAAGACTGCACCCTCGGTACAGATTCTGTAATTCCTGGAGTTGATTTTATGATTTTCGCGAGTGTATCATTGGCTATTAAGCTATTATCCAGACT
>Ga0207018_1091_pt1 | contig 15031 bp, 13 predicted proteins | sample Alteio_BWMinCont_52_FD_153476 | JGI IMG/M metagenome (GOLD analysis project Ga0207018, IMG submission 153476) | Enriched cells from forest soil in Barre Woods Harvard Forest LTER site, Petersham, Massachusetts, United States -... | ecosystem: Environmental > Terrestrial > Soil > Temperate forest >...
TCTATGTCATGGTTGCAAGCACCATTGAAATAAAAAACCTGGTCATAAAAAGATCGGGGATGACAAGCTCCCTATAACAAGAACGCCTGGATGGCTATTTTCCCAACGAAACTTAAATTTTTTTCTTACAAATAATTTTTATATGCCCTTATGTGGTACTATTTAAAAAGCATGGGTATCTCACAAACCTCAGTGCAAAACACATTTTATTAAACCTTTGGGGACGGGGATATTACTAATTGTCTATGTTTTATTTTAACGTTAATGGAAAAAAATTGGATGATAGGACCTTTTGCATTATTTGATATTACATTTTAGAAATAAAAGGCAACACAGCCCCGACAACAATTTGGGCGATTGAAGGAAATAAAATAACAAGATGTGCTTTACTAATGCAGAATTTATAGAATCAAGTGGGTATAGATCCGAAACCTAAAAAATGGAAGCGTTAAACAACTGGCCTTATCCCTTTTGAATTTTGACAAAATAATACATAAAACTTCAAATATGCAAAAAAAAATTGTTTTTTCCCCCGTAAATGGGGTTTTTTTAGAGGATTTCTATATTGGGGGCCTAAAGCATTATTATCAGGATTTCCATTGCGGCCTTCAAATATTTTAAGGGATTTTCAGAGAAAACTGATCTAGTCAGTTTTATGATTGCACAGTACGTCACTAAAAAAAGGCAATCCTCGCAACGAAGAAATTGAAAAAGTGAAAAGAAAACCCTGTGTATTTACTATACTAATGTTTTGTGCATTTATATATCTCATCTTCCTGTATCTTGATACCAGGCGATTTTATTTTTTCAAACCCAGCATGTATCAACCAATCCCCTGTGTGCAACATTGACCCAGAAATGATAAATACCGCTTTAATTTTTTTAAACGAAAAGAAATAATCAATACAGAATTTCAACGCGCACCTAAACAGATCCTCGGAGCCAGCCATTTCGAGTGACGTGAGCAGCGCGAGCCTGAAGTCACCTCCTTGCGCAAAAGGTGCCAGGTTATTATCGTGGCGGGCTTCGCAGATATCAACCTGGAACAAAGGTTTCTTATCGAGCAGGCAGCAAAAAACCTGCTCCTGGTCAGATCTCAGGTTTTTAATGATGATCTCTTGCAGGTCATAACAACGGTCTATTTTATTTTCAATAGGGAATTCGACAGGGAATTTTTTTTCAAACCAATCACACGCGCAGCGCATATCTTTCTCCATAGAGAAATAGCGCAGTGATAAATTATAACTGGATCCCGGGTCGTGTATCCGGGCCAGCGTTTTCCTTTTAGTAAAAGGGTTAACAGGCCGCAATAGGAATTTAACAGAATGCCTGTTTACGACAGCGCTCATATTCTGGCGGTATAACGGCCAGTTAGCAAATTACCGAAGCCCGAGGCATGGGCTCTCAGCACAAGGAAATGAATCATTGACATGGCACAAGGTTGTTAGGGTGAATGCTATGCCAGCCAGAGCGTCTTTATTAGATTCTTCGCAGATATTGAAAATTGAAATTACCCAAGCGATATAATAAAAGGAATTCTGGCCAGGGGATAAAAACCTAATTAATGGTAAGCACTTACGGTAATGCTAATATTCTCTTGTCCCTAGTAAATTTAAATGCAGTGATCTTATTCGGACACAAGGGGTGCCAACCGAAATTGATCGACATCCATCGTAGGGGAATAATCCTTTGATACCATGAAAACCCGTAAGCACAAGTTTTCAAATAATAAAACGTCTCCCAGGTTGTTGACTTTCTTTTCAGCGGCCAGGTATTGTTTCATCCTCTCCCTGATTTTTCCTATTTTTTCCTTTCGCTCCGGCCTTGTAATAATTTCCGAAGTATATGATTCTTCTAAAATCCTTTCACATATTATCCTAGCGTGTTGCAGTCCGAGGATGCAAATCTTCCTCCGCTGGCCCAATAATTTATCTTCAAAATTTTCGCGCTTTTCCCTTTTTTAAAAAACATTGGAATAATTTAATGCTCATAATTAATAAGGTTGGCAGGTTTTATCAAAAACCTTTTGGGTGAAATGTTTCATTCACCAGCCCCTTTTAATAAATACAACTCTTTTCTTTCAGTATATATCTTTTTCGTAATTGTGCCTTGGCAAAGTTGGTAGTCCAATGCATCCATGCGCAACTGAAACGCTAACCGGACCATTTCCACACACTTAGGTATAAGGTTTCTATTTTTCTCAAACAAAATATTCCTTTCAAGTTTATCTGATTTGATGCTTCCTTTCATGGATAGATCATTTTAAGTGATATATCAAATGTCCAAATTCCTCTAACCCAAATCTACACTTGGATTTCAATTTTAATTGGGCAACTTATCGTTCATTAACTGTAAACCATGCGGCTTTCCTAAATGTTCCTATCTATTCGAAAATAAATTTTTCACTCTCTTTATGAAAAGGATATAAATTACTGGCAATCGTTTTTGTTTTTAAATCAGTTCTGATTACTGCACTTTGAGATAACCTTTCAGTTCTCTCGTTAACCGCTCCGAACAGTAGGCTAAAATCATCAATCTCTGCAACTATTAAAAGCCTTTCCTATGCTTCTCAATCCCGCCTATCAATTAACTCGGTATGAGTTACAGTGTATTGCTAATGCCATAATTTATATAAACCAGGAATACAGAAATCATATTTCTCCTGAAAAATTAGCTATGGAAGTAGGCATTGGTATAAAAAAATTACAAGCTGGCCTTAAAAGAGAGACCGGGATGACACTACATGATTACCTTCTTAAAGTCAGGGTTGAGAATTCAAAACCTATACTCCTAAATACAAACCTCCCACTCAAAAATATCGCAAGGTCGACAGGGTTTAAAACAAAAAGCCATTTCTGCAGGATTTTCAAAAAAATCACGGGTATAACAGCCAATGTCTTCCGATCTCAAAACGAAGGATAAATAAAAACCTGTAGGATTAAATAGATAATATTTAAACCTTTTATTACAATATTACCATCAAAAAAATAGTCCGGGATAGGACACAAATGGCATTGAATAGAACATGAAGCGAGAGTACCTTGCATACAGATCACGGAAGAAAAAATACCAAAACCTTTTTTATGAAAAGAATTAAATTCGAAAGCCATCTTCTCTTTGCATTTGCCATTTTCAGCGCTTTTGCTTACAAATCAAATTTGAAGTCTGACAACAATGGAACAGGTTGGTTTTCCTTTGCATCTAATTGTTTAAGCGGGATTCTTGATCAACCAAATTGTGCCGTTCAGTCAGGCACTAATTGTTCCATTAGTTATGATGGCATCAGGTATTCGCCAAGTTATGACACACGTAGTGATTGTGTCATTGGCATCGGAATCCTAAACCACCACTGAGAAGAGCCTTTCTAAAATCTGATTAAACGTTCGGGACTTTAGGCTTTGGTTGTAGCAAACCATATATAAACTGGACAGCTTTCAGCCTGTATGGAATAATTGTTAGTTGTGATTCCTGGGCTGGGCTTTCCAGAAAATTCCTCAGTTATGAAAAAAAGGATCATCGTAGAAATAATATCTGCTCTTTACATTTTTCTCTTTGTATATGCAGCCGCAAGCAAATTGATGGATTATCAAAAATTTCAAGTTCAACTAGGAAAGTCTCCTTTACTTACAAATTTTTCTGCAATAGTAGCGTGGTCAATTCCTTCCATTGAAATATTAATCTCACTGATGTTGACAACGGCACGCTTTAAATTGGTTGGACTGTATTCTGCATTCTGCCTTATGGTATTATTCACGGGATATATAATTGCCATTACCAAATTTAGCGATTATGTACCCTGTTCTTGCGGTGGTGTTTTACAAAACATGACCTGGGATCAGCACTTAATTTTCAATATTGCATTTACGCTTTTGGGTATTATTGCAATATTATTTTATTCGCCTCGTCCAATATCCGATGCAAAGTTAAATTATGCATAATCTTCAATTTAATTTAAAACCAATGAAACGGAAACGGAAATGGATTGTATCGACGCTGTTATTCCTGGGAGCAACAACAAGCGCATTTAAAAGTTTGAATACGGAGCAAGGCTATCAACTTACTGCTTGGTATGAAAACCTTGATGGGATGTGCGCATTTGCTCCTACTGATCAAGGCATGTGCGTTATAGCCTCCGGCATTGAATGTTCGGTTACAATTAATAGTCAGAGTTATTGTCCAGTGTATTCCACAAGAGCGAGTTGTTCAGTTCAGATCAATATTCTAACCTGGCAGAATTAATATGCTACGACCCCCAAGAATTAATTACAATATTTTTTGCAAAAAAACAGGGAAAGCTGAAAACCTGTAGAAAAGAGTAAGCAGATTTATAAAAACAAATCACCATTTTATGAAAAGATTTAAAATCGCCGCAGGTATTATATGCATATTAGCTGTGGCAAGCGCGTTCACTACTAAGGCCAATTCCAGTAAATTCCTAACAGTCTGGTACAACAATGGAACTTCATGTGTTTCATCAACACAACCTTTCGACCAAGCTGGCTGTGCTGTAAAAGCAGGTACAAATTGCAGCATTACCATAACTGGAGGAGCCCAGGAATCACCAGTTTTTGATTCTCAATCGCATTGCAACGGCGGTACTGCTGGTATTTATAATTTTTCCAATTGAAAATGGCCATTCAAAAGCTGGAGGATTAGTATCCTCCAGCTTTTTTCTAATTTATTTAAAACTTATGAAACAAAGACTTAAGATCATATTGATAATATTTATCGCGAGTTCAACAGCAATCATTAGCCTTGATTTCATTTCACACAAGATCAATCATAGGTTTAATAATTTTAATCGTTTAGTACCTCCTCATGGCGTGCGGTTGATAAGAACATTGGATCTTAAGTATAATTCTTTTTACATCGCCGGAGTTTCTTCGAATCAAATATTTTTGGCAAATTCTACAGCTCCAATAATTTTAAAGTCAGATTTTTCACTAAAAGACACTCAAGTTTCAATTATTAAAATGCCGGAAAAGGTAAAATTGTATTCTGGATCTCTCGAGGTAGATTCTCCTTATTTCTACATTACGGATAGAGTAACGAGCACCAAGATGCATGGTTACTTGTCAGATCTTATTGCAAAAAAATATGAGGATAGTACTTTGTTCGTCGATGCAAAAGCTATATCAAATAGCACATTTGCAATAAGAACTCTTTTCAAACAACCACCAAACTATATTTTGGGTAAGCGAGATATTTACAATTCAAAGTATCAGATTTATCCAACTATACTGACAAAACAAGTTGATGGAATATTTTGTGAGGATGGTATGCTTAACTACGATAAAATGCAAGATATTATTGTATATCTCTATTATTACAGAAACACTTTTATTTGTCTTGATACAAATTTTAACATTAAAGTTGTTGGCAAGACTATAGATACTAATTCAGTAGCAAAAATAAAGGTAACAAAAATTAAATCGGACAATTCATATACACTTTCTGAGCCACCATTGCTTGTTAACCGTAATAGTTGCGTTTATAACGGAAGCCTATTCATTAATTCACCACTCTTAGCAAACAATGACGACCCCAAAACTCTCGACGATGCATCGATAATTGATATTTATAACTTGAAAACTGGAGAATACAAATCGAGCTTTTATTTGCCGCTGTACAAAGGTCGAAAAATAGCAAGTTTCCAAGTGTTTAAAGATATTTTGGTTGCTGTTTCTGATAAAAGCCTCCTAGTTTACATTTTAAACAAGAATGTAAATGTCAATTAAGTATACAGGCAGATTTAGTAAGGAAATCTATATCCAGTTGGCTCCGATATAACAAGCACATCTATTAGCCGATCACCTAATTTAAGAGATAATTTATACCTTTGAAGAGCTTTATCAAAGATTTTATAATCGTTTATATTTGCTTCTATATAGATATTGCCAACGAGACCTTTGTAATGGGTTTCATCAATCAATGGATAAGGCAAAAGTCCTGGAATGGTTTGCTCTAATGTATAAATTAAATATCGGATTGATGCTTTATTTGCTTTGAATTGATCGATCGAAATTGATCTAAAAAAAGCTCCATCACGATAAGAGATATTTGATGTATCGCTACATGTAAGAATTAGACATTTCACTTTCCTTTTTTCCCAATTTGCCTTGAGACCTACGTATCTATTTAGATCCTGGATCATTGACTGCTGAAGTTCGTTAATTGATCTAGCGCCGGGCGGTATAAGTTGATAAACGTAATGCTTATAATAATTATATTCATGATCAATTACGTCAACATAATTAGTAGAATCTGTAACATCCAAAAAAACCCTATTTCCCATTAGCGGTTCTAGCTGAAGGAGGGTGTCAGCTGTAGGGTCTATAGAATATCGGTTGCTATAGGCTACCCTATAGAGGTCTTTAATGCTCGCAGATCCGCCGATAGCGAAGTAGTTTAATTTCGGAATACTTCTTAAATATACACCAGGCCATATTCTCTCACTTCCTTTTGCAAAAGTTGATTGCCATAATAATTTTTTGGGAGTACCTGCGTTGGTTGGTGAAAATATAGGACGGTCCCAATCAACAGAAATCAACGAATCATTATCAATTTTTTCAAGTATTTCAGGGTTTTTGCCATCGATAATTGCTTGGATATTTTTCTCATTTACAGAATTGTCATAGGTTGCATACTTATATACGCCATCCTTATCAATCCATACAATATGCGGAACTCCAGAGTAAGGGAAAAGTTTGTTAATTAAAGTATCTCCGTATTCGGTTGGCAAATCAATTTTAATGCCTAAGTTCTTTTTTCCTTTCTCCAGTGCGTTCTTTACCATCGATTCATTTTCGTCTGGATTATCCAATAGAATCTGAATTTTCCCTTGGAATTTTTTTTGGATCTCAATTAAATGCGGCCATGAAGAAATGCACGCGGCACAATGACTATTCCAAAAGTCAATTATCAATAACTTCCCTTTGAAATCGGCAGAAGTCGCGGTTTCAGAGGAATAATTCAGCATTTTATGAAACAATAAATTAGGTATTTTGTCGCCCTTAGAAATTGCGGTGTACTTGGAATCTGCTGATTGTGCCAATGAAACTTCAAGTGAAAATAAAAGATATAAAACACTTAAGTAAAGCCTGAAAAAACCTGTCATACAATTATTTTTTATAATTAAATAAACTGGAGCAATTTTAATTATAGCCCGGATTTTGTTTGAGGTTAATATCGTTTAGTAATTCAGACTGAGGGATTGGGTAAAGTTGCCAATTAGTGTTCCATGCCCCGCCTTTCATTGGGGTTACAATTGACATCACGGTATCTACACTCGATACTCTTTTTAAGTCTAGCCATCTATGTCCGAGTTCAGTAAAAAATTCAACTTGATTTTCGTGAAGAATTGAACGTAATACATTTTCTTCGTCGGTCGGCCCCATGTATCCTTGCAAGCCGGCACGAGTCCTGACAATGTTAAGATCAGATATTCCCCCAGTAGGGCCAATAATATTGTTGAGCTTTACCCTTGCCTCTGCCCTTATCAAGAATTGCTCTGAAAATCTTAAAATCATTGAATATTCAGTAAGTGTAGAGCTTGTTTGTACTTTATACTTGTAAGGATAATAGTAAGTAGTACCCTGAACAGAAATGCTGTCTAGCCAGTGTTGCGTTCGAAGGTCGCCAGTCTCAAAAGAGTTTAATAACTCATTACTTATCGAAGCGATTTGTGGAGCATCAGTTAAAATAAATGAAAAACCTTCATTAGTGTTTATAATAGAAGAAGTTGGCTTTAATTGCCAAATCGCCTCCTGGCTGTTCGCCAAAAAAACACTGTCTAGATTTGAAAGAATGCTAAAGTTTTGGGACTGGTTTATTATATCTGAAGATTGTTGTTCAGCTAATGCCCAATCGCCATGAAATAAATATGCTTTTGCTAAAAGGGCTGTCGCAGCCCAATGATTCGGCTGATCTCTTTCGCCATTGGAAAAGGAATAATCAGAGGAAAGTCGAATTTGTGCATCTTTTAAGTCATCAAAAATTTGCTTGTATATACTGTCAGGAGATACCATTCCCGCGAGAGAATTAACCCTATAGTCTGTTCCAGTTATTAGTGGAGCATTTCCAAATAGATTTACTAAATAAAAATAACAAAATGCTCTTATGAATTTTGCCTCACCTATTAATTCAGTTTTGGTAGATTCAGTTAGTGATGAAGATGTTTGTAACCCTTGTATCGCAGAGTTTGCATTTGCGATATAGAAATATGCGGGTTGCCAAAGCGAACCCAATACCGTAGAATTTATTGATGTGAGAGAGTTTGTGTAAAACTCTTGGTTGTCCGACGGATTTGTATAGTTGATTAGTTCATCCGAGGAAAATCCGGCTAAAAAAGTGAGGCTTGAAGGATCTCCTGAGATAAATCCTGAGGTAGTGATCATATCGCTATATATTCCCCTAATAGCTGAAATAGCCGTAGCGTCATTAGAAAAAACTGTGGTATTTTCAATTTGAGATTTAGGTGGAGGGATTTGAACGAACTTTTTGCAAGAGCTTAAGATGATTGCAATAATTATTAGAAGAATAACAACAACGGTGTAAAATAATCTTCGTTCGACTCTTTCAACGGAAGTCTTTATTTCGTTTGGGTCAAGATGATTGTACGTATATATATAATTATGCATAGTTAAATATGTTAAAGCGTGATTTGAATTCCAGCCGAGATTATTTTTAATGGTGGAATAGACTGAAAACTTTGGGTTTCGGGATCCAACCCTATATACTTTGTAATCGTAAATAAGTTTTGAGCTTGTAAAAACACTTTCAAAGTTGTCAGATGCATTTTGTTCAGTAGTGTGTTGGGTAGATTATAGCTAATCGAAATATTCTTTAATCTCACGAATGAAGCATCACTTATTCTACCGTCACTTGTGAAAGCTGTTTTGGTAAAGGCAGATAATGTAGAGCCAGTTTGTCCAAATTTTTGAATTTCTGAATTATCACCAGGAATTTTCCAGCGTTGAAGAACTTTTGTGGGTTGATTTGACAAGGCTCCAGGAGATCCGAAAAAACCAATATAATCCAACCCGGTTTGTTTGACAAATTGAAGAAAGATAAAGCACTGAAATCCTTTATATTTAAAGGAATTTTCTAGGCCACCATAATAATTCTTTGCGATTTGCTTTAACGGCAAAAGGTCATTTGGCGTGGATATTTGCCCATCTTTATCTACGTCTTGAAATTGATACAATCCAGACTGTTTATCGACTCCTAGTAAATGATAGTTATTTTTTACAAATAGGGATTTCCCCACTACATAGCTATTTGCGTAACTGGATGCCAGAATATTTGGATACGAAACCAACAAGTTCCTTGGAAATGATATGTTGCCGGAAATTGTCCATTGAAATCTTTGAGTTTTGATAGCGATTACATTCAACTGAAATTCTATTCCCGTGTTTTGTACAGTAGCTGGAAGATTCGCTTGGACGGATGATTCACCTGTTATTACAGGAAGTGAATATCCAACTAATTGGTTGGATGATCTGTTATTGTAATAATTCAAAGTAATACCAATGCGCTCCTTAAGAAATGAGAGATCTAATGATGCTTCAAATTTCTTATTTATTTCCCATCCGAAGTTAGGGTTGACCAATCCAGACATTAAAAGCCCAGATGTACCGTTATAAGCATATGCAGTGGGTGAGTAAGTCGCTAAATATCCGTAATCTGGAATTTGATCACTTCCGGTTGTACCATAACTTGTTTTTACTTTTGCAAAACTTATAAATGGAATTTTTTCTTTAAGAAAGGATGTTTCTGAGAAAATCCATCCAATCCCGAGGGCCCAGAAATTCGCAAATTGATTTCCCGGGCCAAATCTACTTGATCCATCTCTCCGTCCTGTTAAGTTAAGTAGGTATCTATCTTTTAATACGTATCCAGCGCGCGCATAAATTGCATCATATTTATATAGAACGTAGTTTGATCCGAGTACGGAGGTGCTTGCTGCAGCTTCTAAATTTTCGAGAAGAGCATCACTTGTATATCCTAGGCCAACTATAGACTGCATTTGATTCACATTTTGTTGAAACGTCGATCCAATCAGTAAACTGACTCTGCCCTTTCCAAATTGTTTTTGATAATCAAGTTGAGGCTCAATTATCCAAGTTGATATGCCACTATTTCCTGAAATCAAATTACCGGTAGGGTTTATTGCGGGATTCAATGAAGCAATTGGGAATAATCGTTCCTCCTTCATTTGGAGTGAATTGTAACCGATGTTTGCGCGTACTTTAAGGTTGCGGATGATTTCATAGCTGAGGTTAGCATTCGCAATAAGATTTGAGACATTTGCATTGTATGTTTTAAGAAAAATTGAATAGGGGTTAATCCAAGTAGAGTTTGCCCAATTTAGTGTTCCATTTGTATTAAAGATATTGGGTGCCACAGGAGCCAATATCAGTCCCTGCTTAGTTGGATCATTGCTTGGTAAGAGATTATTATCAATCAAATAAATTGCAGAAACAACTGCCTTAAATCTATTATTATCCGAGATGTGATTTACGCTAATATGTCCAGAAGTTTTTTGATCAGCAAAATCTCCAGGGAATACTGTACCTTCTTTAAAATAATCCAAGTCAAATAAAAATTGAGTATTGGAATTCCCTCCAGTTAAAGAAGCATGGGTGGATACTAGGCCAGCTTTCCCACCATAAAGGGAATGCTGCCAATCCGTATAACGTGTAGTATCCCATTTGCCTTTTAGATCATAGGCTGATGCACCAGGAGTAAGCTTATCATTTTTAAAAGCCTCATGCCTCATTTCTAAATACTGTTGGGTATTTAATAAGTTCATTTTTCTGTCGACTTCACCATTACCACTATACATTCTTATGTCAAGCTTCGTTTTTCCTGTTTTTGGTCTTTTGGTTGAGATTAATATTACGCCATTTGAGCCTCGAGATCCGTAAATAGCCGTGGCGTCCGCATCTTTTAGTACCTCGATACTTTCGATATCATTTGGATCAATCGAATTTAAGGGATTTGATAACTGAACAATTCCAGCACCTGCATTGGGGTCAGCAATTGAGGAGGAAGTAAAAGGAACTCCATCTATAACATATAATGGAAGGTTTCCGTTGCTAATTGAAGTATTTCTAAGGCTATTCTGGCCACGAATTTGTATGGTAAAACCACCTCCCGATACTCCTGTGTTCTGTTGGATGTAAACACCTGGGATCCTCCCTTCAATTGCCTCCAAACTATTAGATATTGGCTGTGCTTCAATAACATCTGATTTTACAATACTCACTGTGCCTGTATTATATCTTTGGCTTGTTGAATAGTAACCTTTGCTAACAACTATGTCTTGTAACCCCTGCACCTTTGCCTTTAACCGTACTACAATGTTTTGCTGATTATTTAAACTCATTTCATAATTCTCCGTATTCACACTTGTAAATAAAAGGATTGATTTTTGATCAACTTTCCCGAGCGAGAATTCGCCGTTTCCGTCAGTCGATGTCGCCAGTTTAGAGCCTTTGACCATAACCGTTATACCTTCAAGCGGTTGTTGGTTTTCGTCGATTACTCGGCCGTGGACCGGTATTTCAGTAATACTGCTGAAATCATTTCGTTTCGTATCTGAATCAATGAATATGGTCTTTCCTGCTATGGAAAATTTGAGTTTTTGCCCCTCAAGGCATTGCTCAAGGGCTTCAGCTATAGTAGCATTTTTTATTATTACTGTGATCTTAGATGATAGAGGCAGCGATTTATTCTCATACCAAATTATATACCCGCTTTGCTTTTCAATTTCCTGAAACGCACTTTGGAGCGTGGCATTTTTTAATTTGAGATTGATCTTCTCCTGGCCGTATGTATTGGCACTTACGTGAAAAAATCCTAGTAGCAGAAGGAACGCGGTTAATTTCATAACCAGCATGGTTTTAATTAGTAAATTCCTGTTCCATTTAGAGAATTTACAATGAGCAGGGAAAGGCATACCTTTGTTTTGGTTTTAGTTAGTCAATAAATGTTTGCGCATTGAAACAGTTTCTTTGCCATAAAAGCAATCAAACTTTTGGTTAACTCAAATCTTCAACGCCTCGCCTAGTCCGCGGGGCGTTTTTATTGAGCCTCCCAATATTCATAAGTCACTCCCCTTCGAGCAAATGACATTAAATTCAATTTAAAAAAGGGTAAGTAAAGACAAACCCTTTGTTGCACATGAGGAATTAACTATCCTGAATTTTCCATTTAAACAATCCGATCCTATCATAATAGTTAATCTTTGTATTACTGCAATTTCGTTTTGCTTAAATAATGCCCGATTACCATTGCCACGGCCACAAAAAAAATAAGGACTATCAACGTCAGTATTGTTGCTTTTGCTAATGCCTTTCTTGAGTCTATATCCTTTTTCATTTTTGCCTTTTGTTGATCGGTATAATTTCAACTGGCATTTTTTTTCTTTCTTATCCCGGTTATGTAACCCCCAAAGTTCGGAGGTTACATTCCGTGAATGTTTAATGGCCGACTGGTAAAGGCGGATCAAGGGTTATTAGTCCGTGCTCTTCATGGTTAGGGTTTCACAATTAATTTTTTATTATCACTCTCAAGTTCAAAATTTATTTTGTAATGCTTCAGCACGCCCAACAAGTCAGATAAGTTTGAATTCCTTGAAATTCCCCCGTGAAAAGTCCGCTCCGGGATCTCGCCTTCAAAAACCACATCTACATTGTACCACCGGGAAACTTTCCGCATGATATTTTTTATATCGGCATCCTTGAAGGAGGTGATTCCGTTTTTCCAAGAAACAGCTTCTTCTGTATCTGCACCATCAATGACAGATATTTTTTTGTCAGGGGAAATTTGGGCCTGCTGGCCTGGCTTGATCGTGATATTCTCATCACCTCTTGTAACACTGACTGCGCCTTCAAGCAGGGTCGCCTTTACCTCGAGTTCGTCATCGTATGCATTGACATTAAAATGTGTCCCAAGGACATTGATTTGGGTTTCATCTGCCTCACCAAGCCGGTGTGACAACTTTACCGTGAACGGGATCTTCCCTCCTTCGCTACCAGGGGAGGGCGCCGAATGGATGGCAGCGATTTCAAAATACGCCTCGCCACTCAACTCAACCGTCCGTTCCTTTTGTGAAAATTTTACCGGGTAGCGGAGCGAAGAGGCCGCATTAAGCCATACCTTGCTCCCATCGGAAAGCTCTACGAAATACTGGCCGCCCCGGGGAGTGATCAAAGTGTTATAAGCGACTCCCTGGTTTGGGTGGGATTCAGTATCTGCTGAAGTTGCTTTTGTATATTGCAGTTTTCCATCTTGCGTTTTTGAAATATTCCCCCCTTGGTAATTTGAGATGATACCATCCTTTGCGCTGTCCAGGGTGACTGATGAACCATTTGACAAGATAAGTTTAGCCTTATTGCCCCCAGGCAATACATCATTCGCAATGGAAACTAGGCCCTTTTTTCCTTCAAGCCCTATCCCAAAATTATGGGAGTACCAAAAATAAGCGCTCACCGAAAGAGTCAATACTATCATTGCGGCCGCCCATCTCCAATGCCTGATCAGGATAACCCGCCTGCTCGTTTGGCCCTTCTCGCCGGCGATCCTCAATGGCCGATGAAGTTTCTCGCTGGTTTTAACCCTGGCCAGGATCCTTTTCTTCCTAAAATGATCTTGCTTTAATTCGACCAGGAGGGACTCATCATGGATCAAGCCCTCAAAGATTTCAGCGTTCCCAGGTATGAGCAGCCATTCCTGGAGCATGGAGTTCTCTTCGGCCGATAGCTCATCCCGCTCATACTTGATAAGTAAATCCACTAGTGTTTGGTTATCTAGCTCTGACATATAAATAATTTTGCAATCAATCAGTTACGCAAAACGGGTAAATGGTTTATTTAGGGATTTACCATGGTTACCCAGTATATGACAGCCCGAAGGGGAAAACGAAATACGCTAATATTATTTTTTTATGAACAATTTCCTAATGATGGAGCATTAGCAGGACGTAAGGGGTTACATTTAGCAGCAGGTCGCGGCTGAATTTAGATAACCTTAGTAGGCGGAGCGCCTTAACTTTCAGGGCTTTTACAGTACCTTTGCCTATCCCCAGCAGCTCAGCAATTTCATCATTTTTCAAATCCTCCAAATAAGATAGCTCAAAAACCTCCCTGCACCTGTTAGGCAGGCTATTGATTTCTTTAAAAAGGCGGGTTTTTAAATTATCGCGCAGATCTAAAATTTCTTCCGGTTTTGAGGCCTGGCGGACCCGGTCCACCCATTCTTTCTCCCTTGCCGATATATTCCTTTCTTTCTCCAGGAAATTAAGTACGGCATTCTTTACCGATGTAAAAAGGAACCTGTCTATGTCTTTTATATCTGCTAACTTTTCTCGGCCTTCCCAGATTTTAGCAAATACATCGTTGCAAAGGTCTTCAGCATCCTGCCAGGTGGGTAAATTCTTATGGGCAAAATATGACAGTTTATCAATATTTTCCAGATAGATTTTATTAAAAACCTCCTCACTTTTTATATTTAATTTTTCCCCGCTGCCCGGGTAGCTTTCATTCATTCGTATTGCCCTGTTTGGGACAACAAAACTAAACCAATTGCGGAAACTTCCAAAAATAGGGTGTACATGTGCGTTATTGACAGACAAATGCGGTGCTACGAAATATCCGGGCTCATGCATGGGATAGAATGCTCTTATTATGATGAAAAAAATGATTTTGCTGGCAGGAGGTAAGGGACAATCTTTAATAGACGTCAGGTGATTTTCAAGTTTGTTAAACTGGTCATTTTCGGATTTAGGACTTATTACCGAGCGCGGAATATTTTTTCATTGATGGCTTAAGGCATCCTTAATTAAAGGGGAGTTAGACAACGCATATTAAGAAAAAAAAAGTAAAAAATTATCCTCAAAAATGGCGACGCAAAAATTCTGCTAAAAATTTTGGAAATACAACTAGAGAAAAATCTAGTTTTTTGTTTATCAAATTGACATTTATTTTGGTGATCGCTCAGAAATGCCTTGCTCCCGGCCACTTTGCGG
>Ga0207018_1092_pt1 | contig 14921 bp, 16 predicted proteins | sample Alteio_BWMinCont_52_FD_153476 | JGI IMG/M metagenome (GOLD analysis project Ga0207018, IMG submission 153476) | Enriched cells from forest soil in Barre Woods Harvard Forest LTER site, Petersham, Massachusetts, United States -... | ecosystem: Environmental > Terrestrial > Soil > Temperate forest >...
TGCTCATCAAGTTCCTCCTTCTTCAACTCGACTCGTGTGGAATACTCTCTTAGATCATCCTTGATGTTCTTTCCCTTCTCGGCATACAGGAGCTGAAGCCGTTCGGCCTCTTCTTTCATGCCTTCTTGCTCAAATCTCTCAATTACAGGCTGAAGCCAAGCCATTGCCAACATGGGATTCGCCTGTTTTGATAGATTTTCGAACGCTCTCCCGTACGTCCTGATGACCCGGTGAACATTGCCTCGGTCATTCTGGCGTCTGTAGTGTTGTGCAAGGCGATCTGCTGCCGCTTCGGCACCGTGGGGATCGAACCCGTCTGGCACATTGGCATCTGAGGTTCGTGCCAGCATTGTTTCCAGGTCAGCAATGACCTTGGATTCCTGTCCCGGCGTCAACAGTCCTTTTTTGCCATAGAGCGTATCGAAGGGAAAGGTCCAGACCCCAGAGCGTGTGGGCTCAGCCACCCTGTCGCGGAACTCCAGGATGGACGCAACCACCTGTTGCGTGGCTCTTTCGTCGTGGAGCTTCAACGAAAGGCTGAGCGCACGGTTCAACCACCAGACACCCTGGATTTCCATCGTGTACAAGTGCTTGCTGGTCGCGTCGAGGTATGCAGCGATCGCCATCTGAGCGTACTCGTGCAGACCAGCACGTTGTTGCGTTATCTTTCCTTTCAAATCCCAGACAAGATCCGCATAACGTGCTTGCATCACCGGGTCTTTCACCGAGTGCGCACGTTTTTCCCAATGGATCACGACCTCTGCGTCCAGATTCGCAATATCAGGGGAAAGAAACTCGGTGCCGTCACCTCGCGGCATCGTTGCGAGCGGCGCAAAATACGTGCCCCACACACTGTCTTCTTCTGACCTCACCATAAACGAGAACGCCGCCCACTCAGCGTGGTAACCCTTAAATTCCTCGGACCCTTCCGATAGCTCATTATGCGAGTCAACAGCGCGACGCAGAGCGTCTGAGATTTGTATTTCGCTGTGTGGACCAGTTTGGCCCTCAAAACCAGAAAGTACCTCCAGTACCCAATCAGGAACATTCATCGCGAATTCTCATTTCTCTTTTCAAAGCAGAGTAGCAGATTTAACGGGCAAACAAAAGGCGAAACAGTGTATGATGATGCGGCATGGATGAAGGCCGCAAACGAGTGCTCGGGATCATGGCCGCTATTCTTGCGAGCCTGCACATGCAGACGGCAGATGATCTGTTTGGTGGACCCCAGGGAAGCCCCCGCAGCGACAAGTTGATTGCTGCTTCAGTTCAATGGGCCGAAAAAATCATGGAGAAGATTGATAACGTGTTTCGGTCATCCGATCTGCAATAATCTTCCAATGTGCGGGCGCTATCGACTTTCCCGGAGAAAGCAAATTGTTGAGGCGCACTTTTCCAGCGTGTCGGGAGAGGAAGACTGGAACCCTCGCTACAACATCGCCCCCACTCAGCCTATCCCAATTATTCGCCAGAATCCCAAGAAGCCCGTCCGGGAATTGTCCCTGCTCCGCTGGGGACTTATTCCTTCGTGGGCAAAAGACTCGTCTGGCGCTGCGAGGATGATTAACGCAAGGTCGGAAACAGCGGGCACGAAGCCCGCGTTCCGCGATGCGTTGAAATCCCGCAGGTGCCTGATTCCCGCAGACGGTTTCTACGAGTGGCAGAAAACCGGGAAGGAGAAGCAGCCTTATTGTTTTGAGGTCGCTGATGGGGAACTGTTTGCGTTCGCGGGAATATGGGATCGCTGGAGGGACCCGAGTGGCAACTGGGTGAAAACCTGCTCGATCCTGACTACAACGCCGAATGCCGTTACCTCAGCCGTCCATGACCGCATGCCGGTTATTCTCGATCCGGATAGCTACGACCTGTGGCTCGATCCGGGAATGCAGGATGCCACTGCGGCGTCCGAAATGCTGAAGCCTTACGGGGCACAGTTCATGCGACGCTATCCGATAAGCACTCGCATCAATCATGTGGCTAATGATGACGAAGAATGTTCTGCAGCCGTGGAACTCACCCAGGCTCAGCCTCGTCTCTTCTCGTAAGCGGACTGTCGGATCAGTGCGACGATTGCCGCGTGGGCGTGTGGTGAAACAAAAGAAAACGCGCCAGCGAGGACGCCAGCGCGGGTCTCGCGTTGCTCAGTACTCGCTTGGCAAGTGGATGACGTTGTTGGTGAAGTACAGAGTGATTTCGTCCAGCGGGAAATCGGTGTGTTCGATCTTCTTGGTGAAGACGATGTTGCCGTTGCCATCGTCGCACGTAAGCGTAGCGGTTCGGTCGGGACGTACGGCGAGTTTCCAGACCTGAAATTCCTCGGCGGCAACAGTCTTGTCGTATGGCTGAATGATCGCGATCTCGTCCAGAAGCCAATATGCTCCACCGTGCTCGGCAACGTGCTGTGCGCCGTCGGTGTAGAGGACGTTGCGGTTGATCCCGTGCCGATACCAGTTTTCGCTGCCGGTGAACTGCGCGAGGTCGCTTTTGCTGAGAGTCTTCGTCGTCATGTTATGCCTCTTTCGTTTGAAGTGACCCCCACGGTGGGGGCGAGAGAGGCAACAGGAACAGCCGCATTGAAGGCGCGGCGTCACAGGCAAACGTGGAATAAATGAAGGGCAGCCCGTAGGGAATCATCGTTTATGCCGCGAAAGTGCCTTGACGCAAGCCTGCGGCTGTTAGGTTGACCTCGCCCCGTCCGTTCCTGGGTCACGGGAAGAGGCGCATGAGGACGAAGACATCGCGCGACAGACGGTCGAGAGCAGGGGGCACCATTGTAGTGGCGCAGGAGGAAGCGCTGTGTGTGCGTTAGCTGTGAATTGTCGTAGAAAGCTGTGGATAGCTGTGCACAATTTTCAGTGCAGGCAGGGTTATGCTTTTCGTATGATGGGGTGGAAGCGTTGAACCGCTCTAGGATAAGCAGTAGGTGAACCTAACTAGAGAAACGATAGGTAATGCAGTCTACCTTACAATGCCCTCAACCTTGGTGGACGCCAAATGAGTGTCCCGGTCATCTATCATCTCGCAATCGAGCGTTTCCGCTGCATCAAGACCCTCTCCTGGCGTCCTGACAAAGGCGTCAATCTTATTCTTGGTGGGGGCGATGTCGGCAAGACCACCATCCTTGATGCCATAGGGCTTCTTCTCAGCCCCACCAATCCCACGACCCTTTCCGATACCGACTATCACTGCCGGAATATTGAGGCGGGCTTCGCCATTGAGGCTATCATCTACCTGCCACCAGAGAGCGGGATCAACCAGCAGACCAAAGCGTCCTGGCCGTGGGACTGGAACGGTAGCGAAGCCATAGTGCCCAGTACCGACGGCGAGATGAAGGGCGAACCTGTCTATTGCCTGCGCGTGCGCGGAACAGAGGATCTCGAACTGGTTTACGAAATCGTCCAGCCGGACGGCACTGCCGACAGTCTATCTGTCGGACTGCGTCGCAGCATCGGTCTCGTCCGACTCAGCGGTGACGACCGCAACGACCGCGACCTCCGGCTCGTCCAGGGGTCGGCTCTAGATCGATTGCTCTCAGACAAAGCGCTGCGCTCACGGCTTGCGAGCGAGCTTGCGAAAAGCAACGTGACTGAGCAGCTCACAGATGTTGCGAAAGAGGCTCTGAAAGCTCTCGATCTGGTTTTCAAAAAGAAAAGCTTGCCTGACGAACTGAACCTGGCAATCACCGGCGGACAGGGCCTGTCCATTACAGCCCTGATCGGACTCACCGCCAAACGTGAGGGCGTCCAATTGCCACTTTCAAGTTGGGGATCGGGGACAAGACGATTTGCGGCGCTCGCGATCGCCGAGCAGAATCAGGGAGAAGCTCCCATCACGCTTGTCGATGAAGTCGAACGCGGGCTTGAGCCCTACCGGCAGCGCTCTTTGACCGAAAACTTGCAAGCCGGCAAATCGCAGGTTTTTGTCACCACACATAGCCCAGCGGCCATTTCTGCCGCGTCCAAAGCAACCCTTTGGTACGTTGACCATGCCGGCGGGATCGGCCCGCTTAATTCGGCAGATGTGGCAAGGCAGCGCAGAAACGACCCGGAGACATTCCTCGCGCGCCTCACGGTTGTTGCTGAGGGTGCGACCGAATTCGGCTTCACCTCAGCTCTTCTCGAAAAAGCATTGTCCTCTTCCCTGCAAAAGCACGGGGTGCACGTGACCGATGGCGGGGGGCACGAAGCCACGCTTGGCCTTCTAGAATCGCTTGCCGCTGGTGGCTTGAGTTTCGGAGGATTTGCCGACGACGAGGGGAAGCATCCGACGCGCTGGCAGAAGGTAGCGGCGAAGCTCGATAAGCTCCTCTTCCGCTGGAAGTCCGGGTGTATCGAGGAAAACATCATTGGCGTTTTGGCCGACGACCAACTGGAGGCGCTATTGACCGACCCACAGGGCGATAAGACCGGGATGCGACTGCGGACGCTCGCAGATCGCCTAGGAATCCAGGAGAAAGACTTCGCAACAGTTAAGGCGAAGTCGGGGTCGGACCTCAAGAAAGTCATCCTTGCGGCCATGATGGGGACCGTTCCGGATAACAAGGCATTAGAGAAGAAACATTACCAGTCCCACGGCCAAACCTGGTTCAAATCGGTCGATGGTGGTCGCGAACTTGCCGGGAAGGTCTTCACCCTCGGCATCTGGCCCACATTGAAGCCAGCGCTGATGCCTTTTTGCAATGCCGTCCGCAAGGCGGTTGATCTCGATGAAATTGCGGACCTCAATCCGTGAGCGATGATAGTGTCCATGCTGCGCTTCGATCCGATGCTCCGCTGGTAGTGGTGGAAGCGCCTGCCGGCTGCGGGAAAACGACCAAGGGTGCGGACTACGCACGCGAAGTCGCCGTCGCAGGTGGTCCCAACCGTCTCCTCATCCTTACCCATACACATGCTGCCTGTTCCGTGTTCGCTGACCGCACCAAGGGAGTCGGTTCCCGCGTCGAAATCCGCACTATCGACAGTGTGATTGCACACATCGCGTGTGCCTACCACACTGGTCTCGGTCTTCCGGCCGACATCGCGGCGTGGGTTCGTCAGCGCGAGGACGGATACGCGGAGCTCGCCCTTAGCGTCGCTGCGCTCCTGAAGCGCTATCCGATGATTGTCGCCTCACTGGTGCAACGCCATCGCGTCGTCATCTGTGATGAGCATCAGGATTCGAGTGGTGAGCAGCATTCCATCGTCATGGCGCTGCATAGCCAGGGCGCAAGGCTCCGCGTATTTGGCGATCCCATGCAGAAGATATTCAAGGAAAGAGCATGCGTAACCGCTTGTCCTCCCTGTGACTGGGACGAGCTGACACGCCAGGCCCAGGCATTTGAGCGATTGGATTTTCCGCACCGATGGTCGAGCGGTTGTCCGGATCTGGGGCGATGGACCCTGATGGCGCGCCGCGCACTGAAAACCGGCGCTGTTATCGATCTGCGCAACGCGTTGCCGCCCAGTGTTACCGTCGTCTTTGCCGAAAACCAGTCTCAGAGAAACTTGGAATACCAGCTCTCCAGTCAGGACCGGAGACAGATCGATGCATTTGAACGGGCGCAAACCTCGCTTCTGATACTGACCCCCTACAATGACACCGCCCGTTCCTTTCGTGGATTTTTTAACCGACGAATTCCGCTCTGGGAAGGTCACACCCGTCCGGGCCTGGAAAAGCTCGTGGATGCGCTTGCTGCCGGGCAGGGGGATCGCGCAGCGCTTGCCGCCGCCATCGTCGCGTTCATGGGCGAAGTAGGCAAGGGGTTCAGCCCATCGGCTTTCGGCAACAGGTTCGAGAAAGAAGTGCGCGAAGGCTGCACGGGCAACTGCCGGGGCAAGCCTGCAACCATCCAGGAGCTTGCGCGGTTTGTTGTAGCTGAGGCTAACCATTGCGGCGTTGCAAAGATGCTCCGCCGTCTTTCAGACCTTACTACTACAGACGGAAACTTCGCCGATGTCAAAATCGACTGTCGCACAGAGTTCTGGGAAGCGATCCGCCTTGGCGATTTCGATACCGTCGACAACGGTTTTGCGGAGATTACCCACCGCCGTATCTATTCGCGCCCGAAGCCGCCGGAGAAGGCGATCAGCATCATCCACAAGGCGAAGGGCCTAGAGTGCGACAGCGTCATCGTGATGCCGTGTGACGCCAAGAATTTCCCAGACAAGCCCGAGGCACGGTGCCTCCTTTACGTCGCCCTCAGCCGGGCGAAAAGTCGCTTGATGCTAGTTGTTTCGCGCAACAGCCCAAGTCCACTCCTTACGATCTAGGGGCGCTCCGGCGCCGTTTGCCCCGTCCCTCTGCCGAAACCTTGCATGGCCCTAAGCTGCTTGGTGGAGTCCACCACAGTCTGCCCTTTGGGTCACGGATACGAACTTCGATGCATGGTTTGATACCGTCTTTCGCCTTTCGCACCATCACCACATCGCAACGTGCCATCCCGCGCCCGATTCCCTCCGGGCCGTCCAGATTCTCCCAAGTTATTAAGACCTTGTCACCCTTTTTCATCGACCTCCTCCACGTCTCTTGACGGGCTGCGCTTTCAACTTTTTCCAGTTCACGATGTTCCCACTCCTCAAAGTGGAAATTTCAGGCTCCATCGAAAGCTCAATCGTCGCCTTCAGGCGAAAGCTGACGTGCGTGTTGTCCTCGAACTCGATAACGAGTACCGTAAACTCCTCGTCGTTCGCAAAACGCACTTGCCGGACGACCTTGCCTTTGAGGGCGGGGTATTCGAAACTCGCAGTCTTACGTTTCATGGGACAATTCCCTACCGGAACCGCACCCGGAACCCTTTCAACTCCGGTAAAACCTTGATGCGCAGACTCAGCAAATGCCGCGTGTTGTGCTCGACAGTGCGGAGAAAGTCTGTCACGCAACCCATTGCGATCCGGTTCTTGCCGAGCGCGCGTGGTCCTAGAACTGAAATATGCAGGGTGTCAAACGTGATGAGACGTTTTGTCGTAGGTTTTGCCATTTCCGCCTCAATATCTTGCTTTGAAGTTGGTGAACCGAGCACTACTCACGGTCAATCGCTCCTTGTTCGATGTTTTTCTCAATTTCTTCAAAGCGTTCAGTCAACTCGTCTGGCTTCATTTTCAGCGCATAGCTGATCCTGAAAAATTCGGTTACGGGCATATCCCCAGCCAAGCCACGCTCTAGCGTGATCAATCTTCTCAGGGGGAGCCCGGCACCGCGGCTGAGTTCTTTGCGGGACACATGGCGTCTCTCTCGGGCCTCTTTGATGGCGAGCCCTAGTGCTCTGGAAATGCGTTTGCGATCGAGTCCCTCCATTGCAATTCGCGATCGTTCCTCGGCTTCCTCTATGGAAAGCCCAGCTTCGAGACGAGCTTTTTTCAAAGCCTCACCGAGGGCCTTGCACATGACATCGTCGCCCGGATACTGAAAGGGGTCTGCCATATACGTCCTAAATATACCACGTCATAAAAGAGACGTGGTGTTTATAGTACCGAATCGCTTACAAACGGGACGTGCAAGACGAAACCGCATTCTTCAAGGGGTTGGGAACGCGCATCAGAGCGTTGCGCGAGCGCGCGGGGTACAGCCAGGAAGACATGATTACCCACGGATACTCCGTACGGTATTGGCAAAAGGTCGAAGCCGGAAAGCCCATAACACTCCGCACATTACTTCGCATCTGCCGCTTGTTCGCCGCCCCAATGTGCGATGTTGTGCGTGGTCTCGACGATATTCCGAAAAAGGGTGCGCGGAGAAAATGATGATCCGGCTTCAAGCGGGGTGAGCGCGATTTCCAAGGTCACCGTTCGGGAAATCGACGCCCGTCAGATGTTCCCACGGTCAACGACTGGGTGCGCGCCCGCGACGGCTCCTACAACTTAAGCAACAATCCAACAACTATCGCAGCTATTACGGCGAGAACAAACGCTACCACTAAGGCATCCCACTCGGTCAGCCGTTGCCATCTAGTCGGCGGTACCTTGATGAACCTCTCGACTTGTCCATCTAGGAATCGAATCTCAGGCTCTACGGGATGATCCACACAACCCATGAACGCTTCTTCTTGGCAAGCGAACCTGGGAAAAGAAAACCACTTCCACCACTTCGGGACGAGTTCAGTATAAAGTGAGGCGGTGTTAGCCGCGAGCGTGTCACATTGGTCACAGAACGGTAATTTCTGAGGAACCGCATTCGGACTAACAACCCTTTGCCCATTGACGATTAAGTACGGTTTGCGGACACGATACGGCATTGTATTTCTCCAACCCGCTCCACGATCTTGTGCGGGGACGTACAGCAAATAACCGCCATCGCCGACCGTCAACGAAGACGTTCAAGCCTCTCGAATAGACCGTCTATGTCCGACATCGAATAAACCTCGGTTCCCCATTCTTTGTCGATGCCGAGTCTCTTGATCCTGTCACACATCTTGCGATCCGTCAGTACAAAGTGGCACGCTGGAACGGCAACGGATAACAGACCCACATCCATCACATCGCCCGAGAGAACGATCTGGTTTCCAGTCAGCAAATCTGCACCTAGCTGATTGCCAATACGGGGCGTCGGAAGATTGTTGAAATAGTCGGAACAAAAATATTTGTGTAAGCCTTCCAGCCCATCAGGTTTGCCGCCCATCTCTTTCCAACGGACTCGGAACATCAGGAATCCCTGCACGCCCATGAACGCCCAGAAGTCACCGACCCCCGCCGCGATTTGTTTTTCCCATTCCTCGACCTTAAAAGCCATCGCGTCGGCGTAACCACACTTTTCTTCCTGCAACTGTTCTTCGTAGGTTCGATGAGCAGCAACGAACTCCTGTCTCAGCCGCTCCCATGCTTCAAACACTTGAGCATTCCCCGCTTCCCGCCTCGCGAGGATTTCTGGGTCTCGAATGGGGTGTGCACCGATGACGATGTTACGTTGCCGAGCCTTTTCAAGTTCTTCGGCTGGGTCGGAGTGGAAGTATGTGTAAAGAGAGACATTCACTGTATCCGCGTTCTTTACGTAGGCTTCCATTCCAAGTTGTGCCTGCCAATCGAAGATGCTTTGCCGATGACGCATATTGATGCCGAGAGAAAGGCCCAGAAAATCGCGATGAATTTCTCTGTCGAGACGTTTGGCGACGTATTCCTCATCCTGATCGGCCTGCGGGCAGATCAGCTTTCCAGCGGGGACGAGCGCTCGAACAAGGTCTCGCAGGCGAGTGAGCCGATCAATTTCAACTTGCTGCAAGGCTTCGCCCTTCGCAACCTTAGTGAGTTTGATGATGACCGACGTGTCCAGCCATAGGGTGGGAATGGCTGGCTTCTCCGTGGTCACTTTGGGAACATCCGCCATAAAACCTCGGGAGTGCTGCTTCGGGGGAAGGTTTCACCTGGGGACGTGCTGTTTTATTTAGAGTGGGTGGTTTTCGACCCTTTCTTGTACCTAAACTCATTGCCCGGTTCCGACGTCGGTGGGATCTTCTCGCCTCGCTCGATCACGGTACGACGACCGTCTTCTACCTTCCCGCCACGCGGCCCAACTTCGATCAGTTCCCCGGAATCGGGGGCTTTCTCACCCGGTTTGTAAGTTGCCATAAAAAACTCCTTGCAGGAAATTCTAGCACTCCAGTGCAAGAGGTCTGCTCGTAGTTTCTGCTAGACTTTGAGCCGATTGTAGAAAAGCCCGTTGTGCCTCTTATTTGTCAAAATTGTCGAAGCGTCAATCAGGACCCCGGAGGTAATCCTCGCCTTTATCGCTGCGGAGTTTGCGGCCAGCAACAACTACAACGGGTGCCTTCGGAGGCCGATAAGCGAAGGCTAGTTTCTGCAATTGCGGGAGCGAGTATGCTCGGACTCGCCACGGAGAATCCCTTTGGTGCTCTCGTGGGAGCAGTTCTTGGGTGGTTTCTCGGTGACCGATTATTCAAATGACACAGATTCAGCAAGGCGGAATCGAAGTAATCGGAACAGGGCTGGTGACGCTCGTTTACTACGTCGCTTCGTGGAGAAGTCAAAAGGATTGCGATCACAAGAAACTTGGTTGGATAGCCGTAAACGCTCTCGGTGCCATGACCGGAGTCTTCATTTTTATCGGCTGTTTCGACGTTATGACGATTTCGGTTTTGAATGGTGTGTGGAGTGGCATCGCTGGAATTGTGATAACTCTGGCAACGATCACGGAGATTATCAAAGAGTTTATTTGCCTGCTCGGTAGGAAAGAAAAAGAAGTGCAGCCGATCAAGGACGAATAAAGTTACAAGGAACCCTCCGTGGTTCCCCCACGGAGGGCTTTCTTACCGATTCGATCCTTATTTGAAGAATCCCCTCCCCGACCACGGCCTACCGATTGGAGCAATGTCGATCCAGACTGACTCCGGCATCGGTTCGCCGGGATACAGCTTCAGGGTTGCCCCTTGGAGATATTTGTTCACAACCTCGGAGCCGTCAAACTTGTCGATCCACAAGCCTTGGTGATTCACTCTCTTCAGGTCGGTCGTTGCACATCGCTCACGGATTAGCCTCATCAATTCTTCCATAAACCTTTCTTGTTCTCTAGGGTCTACCCGTGCCGCATCTGGCGGAAGTTCCAGCACCGCCCTCTGCCAACCTGCGGACGGCTGTTCGTTCTTACGTTGGAGATAGCGGGCGAAAATTTCTTCGTAGTGGGCATTGATGGGCTGATCGTAGGCTAGGGGTGTAGCTGTACTCATAAGCATCCTCCTTTGGGACACTTTTGTCAGATGTGGTGTTTTAGATTCTCAGGCTCGGTGTGTCCATGCCGTGGCGAGGAGCCCGTCAACTCAAGCCAGAACAGCATGGAGGGGGTTTCCCCCTCGGAAGTAGCCTAACACATCGCCGATGAAGCGGGAACCAACGCTAAATTCAATTTCAAAGGCCATTGTTGTCTGAGCGCATTCTGCAGTTGTTCTTGGATCAAATCTCACGCAAGTCCCAATGCGAAATGAGGGGATACGACCAGGGTTGTTGGCCGTTGACACCGTTGCGCCCGATTTCAAATCAATAAAAATGGCGGAATGCAAACTCGCACTCCGCCAGAAATCTAAGGGTGATCGGCTTATGCCGCTGTCTTGCGGGTCTTCGGCTTTGCTTTGGCCTTCGTCTTCCTATCTCGTTTGGCCGCAAGTTCCTCTGCCACAGCCTTCTGGAGTTTCTCAGCATCCACTCTGTAGCGTTTGGCGGCGTCCATCAGGACATCGCTGCGGCTTGCGGTGGATCGCTGATAAGCCGAATCCAGCAGACTGATTTCCAGAAGCAGTTTGCAGAGTTCGGCCTCGTCATATTTGCTGACTTGCCTGGCCAGAAGTTCTTGCGCCGTCGCAGAGTCCTTCTTGGCCTCTACCTTATGCCGCTTCGCCAGAGCCGGAACTTGGCTATAAGAGAGGTGGCTGATCAGGTAGTCGGCGACCGCTAGCAAGTCGGCCTTCTTCAACGGAGCCGATACACGTTGGAGGATCGTAGCCAAGACACGATGGCGAGTCGTGATGGCTAGTTTTTCCTTTTCGATCCGCTTCCGTTCCTCCGCCCGCTCCCGCTCGACCTGTTGCGGAGAAGGCGTGTTGGGATGGTGGACTCGGCAAGCTGGATCGGCACAGACCTTTAGGACCTGTCCGCGCTTGCCGCCGTCCATGACGATGGCCTCTGCCATCTTCTCGCACGGCTTCTGGCAAGCGGATAGCTTTGTGTTTCCACCATTTGCCTTCGGCTTTTTGATCTCCAACTCCACATACTGATTCCGTCCCAAGGGAGCACCCTCGCGTGAATTCCACGCCGCCGAAATCTGTATTAGCTGCGGCTTGGTTTCCAGAGTCTTTTTGACGCAAGCGTCAATCTTGGCCCGAAAACAGTCGGGCGAAGTGCAGGAATCTTTTCGCACGTCGGGGAAGAGTAGTTTGTTGAATCCGGTTCGCTTCGGGCAGTTGGCGCACGAACCTGCTTCGAGAACGAGCGTCTCATCCTGCTTGTCAAACGGCGCGGACGCCAGTTGCAGCAAGATGTTCGATTCGATCCACACGGCCAACTCCCGCACGGGAATCAGGACTTGGCTGTTGCCTTCGCTTGTCCATAAACCCCGAAATGCTGCTGAGAATGCTTCCTGCTGTTGCGAAGCGGGGAGTTTGGCGATCAGCAAAGCGTGGCCGATGGTGATCTGGTCTTTCAGGAATGCCTCGGCCACGGGTGGTATGAGGTCAGCGAGTCTAATGCGACCGTAGACATACGCCTCACTTTTACCAGCGCGTGAGGCAATGATGGCGATGGTGTAGGCAGGCTCTCCGAGTTCCAAGAGTGACTTGAAACCCAGAGCTTCCTCAAGCGGGTGGATGTCCTCGCGTTGCAGGTTCTCAACGCACTGCGCCTCGATGGCCTCCGCATCCGTCAGCTTGACGACGCGGACGGGAAGTTTTTCGAGTTCCGCCAGTTTCGCCGCTCTGAGGCGACGTGCCCCGGCTACAACCTCGTACTTGCTTTCCTCCAGTTCGCGTACCAGAAGAGGGGCCAGAATCCCTTGCGTCTTGAAGCTAGCGGCCAGTTCTTCGAGGCTCTTGGCATCGAAGCGTTTGCGGGGATTGGTGGGTGACTCCGCAAGCGCGGTGATGGGAAGGCTGCGATATTCGTGGCTGTTGACTGCATTTTGCGTACTCGGCATGATCTTTTCTCCTCTCATGTGTCTTCGGTTAGGTGTTCGTGGACTCAGCGCACACGTCGGGCATAAAAACCAAAACGGTGCAGGTGTTGGCGTGTTATGCGGCTACTGCGAGTGCCGCTGGCTCGGGGGCAATGCCCCCGAGGATCACGGCAGCGGTTTGCTGAACGGCTTCCAAGCTCTCGCGCAGAAGATTGGCGTCTCCGTGCCAAAGCTGGATGTAGTCCTGGGATGCGGTTCCGTTCTGTAATCCGACCGATTGGCAAACCACAAAGGCAACGGCTTCCGCCTCGGTTTCGCGGACTTGCTTGGTGGTCATGGTGCGGCGGTCGCCACGGTGCAACATTTCGTGAGCGATCTCATGCACAAGCGTCGAGAACTCCTCGGCTGGCTGCATCCCGGATAGCAGCTTGATCTTGCCGCCATACGAGAGACCCTTTGCGGGAGCAATTCTTTCGGAGAAACTAATCTCGACGCTTTGCGCTTCAACGAACTTAAACAGACGTTCGCGGTATCCGCTCACGTCGCCATTGACTTCGGTCAGTGTTGGGAGTTCTTTGCCTTCGGTTTGACTGATGTCAAAAATGTAGACGGCCCGAAATCCGTACAGCGTCCTCTGACCCTCCGTTGTTGCGTCCTCACTCGCCTCGTCGGTCGCTACATCCTTCGTGCTTCGTTTTCCGACCATCGGGGCGAGAATGAAAATGCCTTTTTCTCCCCGTTTAACGAAGCGGCCAAGCGAGTTCCATGTCCGAAGTCCGGCAACGTTGGTAGCATCGGGCTTCTGGCGTGCGATGAGCATGATGTTGCCGAAGCTGTAGGTGTGAAACTTCGCCATTGCTCCGAGGTATGTGGTGAGGACTTCACTGTGACCGGACTCCAGCGCTGCGACGAGGAAATCCACGGCCTCTTTGGTTCGTGTGTTGACTTCTTCTAATTTCATGTTTTTTCCCTTTCTGCCGTTTCCGGCTTGTTTCTTTCTTCACTTGAGCGGCAGCGGGAAGAAACAAGGCGGAACGGTGAAAGGGACTGAACGGAGTCCGAAGGAGGGTGGCAGGGCGTGAGTGAAAGCGCGGTGAGTGCCAAACGCGGTTGGGGTTAGTTTGGCGCGAAACCGGCGCAGTCCGAAACGCCCGTCCGAGCCGCGGCCAAGCGGCGTCGACCCGGAAGAGGACGCAGTGGATGAAAGATAGCGTAGCTTTCCTTTTGAGATTTCCGGCGTCCCCCGAAAGGCACGAGGATAAGGATGCCAACGGAGTTAGACTTGCCTATGTATTAAGGTATACGAGAATCTTTCATGGACCTGCTCGAAGAATACCTTCACGAAATGCACGAAATCCGGGCGTCCGGAAACGCTGTTAAGGAAACATCTTATTATCCCGCGCTCTCGACTCTGTTGAATGGCATCGGTAAGGGACTCAAGCCTCGCGTTCGCTGCGTCATTAACATCAAGAACCGTGGCGCAGGAATCCCTGACGGTGGTCTGTTCTCGGCGGATCAGTTCCAGCGGCGCGCCTCCGAGGAGGTTCTGGAGGGGACGATTCCGGCGCGGGGGGTACTTGAGGTCAAAGGAACACACGAGGACGCCTGGGTCGTTGCCGATGGGGAACAGGTAAGCCGCTACTGGGGCAAATATCGGCAGGTACTCGTTACGAACTACCGTGACTTCGTTCTTATCGGGCAGGACGCGGAAGGCAAACCCGCAAAACTTGAAACGTACCGGCTAGCTCCTTCAGAGAGTCAATTCTGGAAAGCCGCCAACACCGAGAGGGCGACGGCGGCGCGATTGTCCGGGAGCTTCCAGGAGTTCCTCAAACGCGTACTTCTCAATACAGCGATGCTGGCGACGCCCGAAGAGGTCGCGTGGTTTCTGGCATCCTATGCGCGCGAAGCGAAATTCCGGGTAGAGGAGGGGCACTTACCGGCCCTCGCCAATATCCGCACCGCCCTTGAAGAAGCCTTGGGAATGAAATTTGACGCCCCGCGCGGTGAACAGTTTTTCCGTTCGACTCTTATACAAACCCTCTTTTATGGGATGTTCTCCGCCTGGGTTTTATGGAGCAAGACCCATCCGCCGACGGGCAAGAAGGTGCGGTTTGACTGGCGATTGGCCGATTATTATTTGCGCGTCCCCATCATCCGCAAGCTTTTCCGCGAGGTGGCAGACCCAGGCCAGCTTGAGCCGCTCAATCTTCCGGAGGTTCTGGATTGGGCGTGCTCAGTCCTTAACCGGGTGGACCGCGCCTCTTTTTTCAAATCGTTCGATGAGGGTGCGGCAGTCCAGTATTTCTATGAACCATTCCTTGAAGCGTTTGACC
>Ga0207018_1094_pt1 | contig 14703 bp, 18 predicted proteins | sample Alteio_BWMinCont_52_FD_153476 | JGI IMG/M metagenome (GOLD analysis project Ga0207018, IMG submission 153476) | Enriched cells from forest soil in Barre Woods Harvard Forest LTER site, Petersham, Massachusetts, United States -... | ecosystem: Environmental > Terrestrial > Soil > Temperate forest >...
TGTCTGCATCCGTTCTAAATGGTGCGCAAAATTTCGATCTTTTTCTATGGCAAAGACATGTGCGCCTCTTGCCAATAATTCTTGCGTAATCGCGCCGGCTCCAGCACCAATTTCCAACACCCAATCGCCTGGTTTAATTTCGGCAAGATCTGCAATTTGAGAGATAGTGCTTGAGTTGATGAGAAAATTTTGCGACAGCTCTTTCCGTGGGGTCGCTCCGATTTCATGTAGAAAGGTAAGAAGGGTAGCTTTATTCAATAAATAGCAAACGGCTTAAAATCAGGGGGGACTGTTTCTTCTAGGTGCGCTTGATCAAATCGATATTGTTTTCGAAGATTTCCAATGTATTTCTCAGAAACTTCGCCAGAATATTTTTGTAGAAGTTCGTTCTTAATGGTGGGAGCCATTTCATCAAAGCTTGGCGTTGTGTGCTCGATTTTTTCGCTGAGGTAGAAAATTCTATACAAATTTTGCTTATCGCGAGAAGCTTGCAGAGTCGGTTCGCTGTAGGAATTAGGCAAGAGAGAGGCTAAGCTTGTGCGATGAGCGGCGGATAATTCCGCATCTTGTAAATTGAATTCTGAGGAGAGGGATATCGCGCAGTTTGGATGATCTAGCTCAAATTTTTGCAAGCAAGCAGGGACTTCTTCTATAGCCATTTTCTGAGAGGTTATTTCTTCATACAGCGCTTTAGCTGTTGTTCCATCATCTCCGCGAAGGGTCAATACTTTATATTTCCACTCCGTAGAGGCGGGATGTTCTTTGACGTAAAGACGGTATTGTTGACGAATGTCTTGCGGAGTCACTTTCGTCATGGCTTTGGTATGGATGAACCACCAAGTCATTCGTTGGACAATCATGTCCTTGCGAATCATTTTCCATGCTTCGTCGTAAGTGAGACCGATTTGATCGATTGTCGTCATGACGTTGGGGCCAAATCGATTGTCCAATTCTTCTCGCACTTCGGCGTCTGAAAGCTTGACTTCTCTATCTGTAGCATCGGCCAAGATGAGTTCGTTGTCGATTAATTCAGTCAGTAATCTACGCCAGCTGCTTTCGTAAAATTGAAATCGAGCCTGATTAGATCCAGCAAATTGGGGATAATTTTGATAAAAGAGGACGTCTAGCTTTTTCTTCACATCGATCATCGAGATGGTCGTGCCATTCACTTTGGCTAAAATGGAATTTTGCACGGCGATTTTTTGTGAATCGCCATAGGTTAGGGGACTTATTGGAGGACTCTTCGGAGGAGCCACGGGAGCAGGCATTTGTGCGCAGAGGGTGGAAGAAGCTAGAAATAAAATTATCGCTGATCGCATGGATAAAATATTACTCGGTTTGCCCTTTTATACACAAGAAATCTTAAACAGGAGACCTCGACTTTGTACATTTTTGCGATCGAGTTTCGTAATATGTTGAGGGAATTGCATAACTCGATCGCAAAAATGTACAAAGTCGAGGAGACTACGGAGGCAATTGCAAAACTCCATTCGGAGCCAAATTTGTGCTTTTTCCGATGGATTCGACTTTTTGCAAAGTGCCTATGGCCAAGAGGATATGTCACTTTGCAAAAAATCGAACCAACGAAAAAATCATCAAATTTTGCTCGCGAAGCGAGTTTTGCAATTCCCTCTACGCTTTAACGGCTTTGGGAGTAACAAAGACGGCTCCAAAAAAACCATCGGGGCCATCATTTTCTGGCAGTAGTTTTAAGGGCTCTTGTTCAAGAGTTATAGGGAATGTGCGGAGGAAATGTTCCACTTGTTGCTCATTTTCCTCGGGGAGAATGCTGCAGGTGGAGTAGATGATGCGTCCCCCTGGTTTGACAAATCGAAGAGCCTGCTCGAAGATGTTTTTTTGCTCTTCTTTGAGTCTTTTTAGCATATCCGCATCGATTTTCCATTTCATGTCGGGATTTCGGCGCAGTGTGCCGGTGCCGCTACAAGGAACGTCGACGAGGACCCAGTCCATTTTATGCAGGATTTTGGGAAGACTTGGATGTTCCGGACTGAAAATTTGTGCATTTTGGACGCCTGCCCGGCGAAATCTACGGCTGGCTTCTGTGAGGGCTGATTTTCGGATGTCGTGGAGGTAAATTTCTCCTTTCCCTTTCATGCGAGGAGCAAATGCTAAGCTTTTTCCGCCAGAACCTCCGCAATAATCGAGAACGCGGTCGCCCGGTTTACAATCGACGAGATCGGCAATTAACTGACTGCCTTCATCTTGGACTTCGAAGAGTCCTTGTTTGAATTCAGGGAGAGCGAAAAGGGGCTCCCGTTTTGCAAAAACAATGCCGGCTGCAGTTCGGGCAGAGGGGCGCATGGTGAATTTTCCATGCCATAGGCGGAGTAATTCTTCTCGGGTTGTTTTAAGAAAATTTGCGCGGATAAAAACAGGACCTGGAGAGTTGAGTACATCGGCAATGAGGCGAGTAGATTCTGTGCCGTATGTTTTTGTGAGAGTTTCTAGTAAATAAGGGGAGAGACCAAGCCGTGCAGAAGGGGTCAGATTTTCTGCGGAAGTCCACTCGGAAAGAGGTCTTTGTTGTAATAGATGAAGCCGCTTAGAGAAATTTTTGGACGGATCGAGTTCGTCAAAAAGACTTTGCCATCGAACAAGAGCGTACACCCATTCGCCAATTGTTTTGCGGTCGTGGGAGCCGAGGCTTTTATGCGAACGAAAATAATCGCTAAGACTTAAGTCTAAAGGTTTTCGGGTTGTGTCCCAACCTTTTAAAAAAGCGATCGTGTGTGTGTCGCAAAATCTCTGCATCATGTTTGTGTTTGAGGGTTGTGGGTAAGATAAACAAAGAACAACGACTGGAAAATCCAGTCGTTGTTTGATCGGAAAGATTACAGAATTGATACGTCTGTAGCTTCTGGTCCTTTGCGTCCAGCACCTTCTACGTACTCAACATGCTGTCCTTCGCGGAGAGAATGTGGGTCGCCTTGAAAATTGTTGACGTGAACGAAGAGGTCTTTGCCACCATTGCTAGGAGTGATGAATCCGAAACCTTTTTGTGTATTGAAAAATTTAATTGTACCTTTAGATTTTGCCACTGTATTTCCTCATTTTCTGTATGACCAAGCTTGCTTGGTCATAACTTTTCTTGTTAACTATAAACTTCTTTACATCTTTCTCAGGACGCAAATCCTAGGAATGATGTAAAGACTGCAATTATACACAAACCCGATTTTTTTGGTTGTACATATATGCAAATACCGTCAAAAATATGAAAATATGAAAGCCATTCAAGCCGCTTCGATCGTTGTTGCCAGGTTCCTTTTAAGTGCTATTTTTTTGGCGGCAGGCGTCAATAAAATTGTTCATTGGGGGGAAACAGAGCAGGGGCTTATGAATGTGTTGAGCAATTGGCAATCCTATTTAAGCGGCCTGGAATGCACGCAAATTTTTTTTACTGCGTTAATTTCCTTTACGCCCACCCTTCTATTGGTTGCGACTTTGATGGAATTAGGAGGAGCTCTTCTTCTTTTGTTAGGGGTAAAGGAAAAAATTGGAGCGGCCCTTTTGTTGATCATGCTCATCCCAACAACAATTTTATATCATCAATTTTGGTTCGTAGATGGGTCAGAGAAAGAACTTCAGCAAGTGATGTTCTTGAAAAATTTGGCTATTTTAGGTGGGCTAATCTTCGTGATCATTCATGGTGCCCAGGCTCCTGAAAAGAAAAGCAATGCAGCACATACATCGAGATTTTCTTAAGATCGTCCTTAGTTTTTTTATCGCGGCTTTTGGAATTCCTTCCTTAAGTGGCGTTTTGTCTGCGGCTGCCGCTGCTTTTGGATACGCTTTGTTTTGGAGTGGTATTCTCTCTTTGCGAGGGAAAAACATCCCTGAAGTAGGAGGGAATTGCAAAACTCCATTCGGAGCCAAATTTGCGCTTTTTCCGTTGGATTCGACTTTTTGCAAAGTGCCTATGGCCAATAGGATATGTCACTTTGCAAAAAATCGAACCAACGAAAAAATCATCAAATTTTGCTCGCGAAGCGAGTTATGCAATTCCCTCGTAGGAGTAGTCATTTTTTGGTTTGCAGGGGTTCAGGCGATTCAGTTGAATTGGATGATTTCTTTGGAATACATGGGGCCAGGTATTCTCGTTGTCTATTTCTTTGTCATTTTGGCCTTGGGACTGCAATTTGCCCTTTTGACGCATTGCATTCGGCTGCCTATGACATGGCTTCAGATAGTCGGCCTCTCGGGCTTTTGGGTCCTGATGGAGTGGGTGCGGCTGTTTTTTTTAACGGGTTTTCCATGGAATCCAATCGGCTTAACTCTTGCCGCAAGCTCTTATTCCATTCAAATGGCTTCGTTGGTCGGCGTGTATGGGCTCTGTTTTTGGGTGGTTTTTGTAAACCTGCTGCTCCTTAAAAACCCCTTTTCTAAAGCGTGGATTGTCTTCGCCTTGCTCCCTTATGGATATGGAATTGTTCATCAGTATATTCTCAAGAGAGCCTTGCCACCGGGGAAAGAATTATCTGTTGCTTTGGTGCAAACGGCTCTTCGCCCTGAACAGAGGGATTATTTTCCGTCCAAGCCTGCAGAACATCTAGCTCCTTTGATCCAATGGGACTTAATTTTGTCCTATTTTGCAAATTTGCATAAGGACCGGTTTGATCTCATCGTTCTTTCTGAAGGCGCGGTTCCTAATGGTCCATGGCAAGCTAAATATCCTTTCGCTTCTACGCAAGCAATATGGCAACGTCATTTTGGACAAAAGGCTTTGTCTGCCTTTCCGCTCGGGGATGAGAAGCGAGTGAGTAATGGATTTTTGATCCAAGCGTTGGCCAATCATTTTCAGGCGGAAGTCATAGCTGGACTCGATGACCGCGAAGGGAACCGCGTGTATAACGCTGCCTTTCACTTCTCTCCGAAGACTTTGAGCGCACTCCCTAATCCAATCAATCGATATCACAAACAAATTTTGATTCCGCTTGGGGAGTACATGCCCTTTCAAGAATGGAAGTGGCTCTCTGATTTTTCTGCAGAAACCTTTGGGATACCGTCTTCTTTTTCTCCGGGCAATGAAGTGAAAATCTTTCCAGGAATCGTTCCGGTGGGCGTATTCATTTGTCTAGAAGAAGCGTATAGTCAATTTGTTCGAGAAATTCGTCGGCAAGGAGCAGAACTTTTTGTGAACCTTACCAATGATGTTTGGTTCCCTGAATCTCGATTTCCCTGGCATCATTTCGATCATGGAAGATTGCGCGCCGTGGAAAATGGCGTTTGTTTACTTCGTGCAACGAACACTGGCGTGACGGCTGCCATCGATTGTTTTGGGGACCCATTGGCCATATTTCCCCCTTCTGAAAAAAACGCGGGGATTTTGGATGTAAATATTGCAACTCGTTCCTATTCTACTATTTATACTTTTTTAGGCGATGTTCCTGTGCTTGTTGTGAGCGGTTTTTTTCTAGCGCTTTTGACGTTAGATCGAATGCTCCGGAAGAAAAAGTTGCTGTAATATCCACTTCTCGTTTAACTTTTCAGTAGTAAATTTCATGTACCCCAACGCATTCCTAAAATGAGGATGAGTGACTTTTTTGCAACAGAAAACCCTTGCCAATCCCATTGAATTTTCAGGTGTTGGTCTTTTTACAGGGGAAAATGCCCATATTCGGCTTCTTCCCAGTGCAGCCAATTCGGGGATTGTTTTTCAGCGGGTGGATCTACCGGAAAAACCGACTATTCCTGCGCTCTTGCAATTTGTTTCAGAAACACCTCGCTGTACGTGCTTAGGAAAAGGAAATGCGTCTGTCCGAATGGTGGAGCATCTCCTCTCTGCGCTCCAAGGACTTGGCATTGATAATGTTTTCATAGAAGTGGAAGGACCAGAAATTCCTGCCTTAGATGGAAGTGCAGCGGGATTTGTCCATAAGATTGGACAGGCGGGAAGCAAAGTATTAGAGGCTCCTAAGAAAATCATTCGCATTGAGCAGCCAATCTTTTGGTCAGAAGGGCATACCCATTTAATGGCTCTTCCTTGTGACGAATTTCGGGTGAGCTATACTCTTCATTACCCCCATTCTCCTGCGATTGGTTCGCAATATTGTTCTCTTCTTGTGAATCCAGAAAGCTATCGATCGGAGATAGCGCAGTGTCGTACTTTTTCTTTGTACGAAGAATTGGCGCCTTTGATGGCAAAAGGATTGATTAAAGGGGCTGGACTAGATAAAGGTGTTTTGATCCAAGGGGATCGCATCCTAAATCCTGAAGGTATTCGTTGTTCTGATGAGATGGTACGCCATAAAATTCTCGATTTGATCGGTGATATGGCATTGCTAGGAGCATCGGTGCGAGGCCATGTCATTGCGATTCGATCGGGACATGCTGCAAATATTGCTTTTTCCAAAAGGTTACAATGAACGAAGAAATTTTTCATCATCCCACGATTTTGTCGGCAAAACAGATAGAGAAAATTTTGCCGCATCGCTATCCATTTTTAATGGTTGACCGAGTCATCCATATTGATTTAGAAGCCAGTGAAATCATCGGTTTGAAAAATGTAACAGTCAATGAGCCATTCTTCCAAGGACATTTTCCTGGAGCTCCCATTATGCCTGGTGTTTTGATTTTAGAAGCACTTGCGCAAACGGGAGGGATTTTGGTTCATCAAAAAGGTTATGATAAAAAAATTGCTGTTCTATTGAATGTAACCAACGCAAAATTTCGGCGGCCCGTGACGCCTGGAGATGTTTTACTTCTTCATGCGAAAGGCATTCACATTAGTGGCAATGGCGGAAAAATCCAAGCAAAAGCCACGATTGGTGGACAGCTTGCCGTCGAAGCGGAACTGAGCTTCGCAATGATTGATAAGGAAAAGTTATAAACCGAGAGAATCGAAAACTCATGTCTAATATTCATCCTCAAGCTATCGTCGAGAAGGGCGCCATTATCGGAAATAATGTGACTGTAGAACCCTTCGCAGTTATTAAAAGCACCGTGACACTAGGCGATAATGTCGTCATTAAGTCCCATGCTTACATAGACGGGAACACAACCATTGGAGACGGAACCGTGATCTGGCCCAGCGCTAGCATAGGAACGAAAACCCAAGATTTAAAATTTCGTGGCGAAAAAACGTATGTTTCTATTGGTAAAGGCTGTGAGATCCGCGAATTTGTCACGATCAATTCTTCATGCCAAGAAGGTTCTGTTGTGAAAATTGGAGATGGATGTCTAATCATGGCTTATTGCCATGTCGCACACAATTGTGAAATTGGCAATCACGTAATTATGTCCAATAGCGCTATGCTTGCAGGCCATGTCATTGTAGAGGATTATGCAATCATTGGAGGCATGACTCCCGTGCATCAATTTTCTCGCATTGGGAAGCATGCGATGGTGGGTGGTTTTAGTAGAGTTCCCAGAGATATTCCCCCCTTTACTGTAGGCGGAGGATTTCCCTATAAATTTGGTGGCATTAATATCATTGGCCTCAAACGGCATAAATTTCCTTTAGAAGTACGCATTGCCCTCTCAAAAGCCTTTAAAATAACATATCGATGTGGTCTGCACTTGGAAGAGGCTCTTGGCCAAATTGAGCGAGAAATCCAGCAGTGTCAAGAAGTCTCGCATTGGATTGATTTTTGTAGGTCTTCGAAGAGAGGTCTCATCGGGCTTGAAGGCGTGACTGGCGTTCTCAAGAAACCGCAAGATCAAAGCGAAGACTCGCAAGAATTTTTCGAAGAATAGTAAACATGTCTATATCCATTATTTTTTTTGGCACGCCAGAGTTTGCTGCGCAAGTTCTCGATTTTTTGATCGAGCATAGAGTGCAGATTAAAGGCATTGTAACCCAACCGGATCGCCCGAAAGGACGATCTCTGCAATTGATCTCATCGCCTGTGAAGATGATTGCGCAAAGTAAATTGCCAGAAATTCCGATTTGGCAGCCTCTAAAAAGTTCTGATCCCCAGTTTCTTGCAGAACTTTCTGCCGTCAAAGCCGACTTGTTTGTCGTCGTTGCTTTTGGGCAAATTTTGCCCCAAAAATTGCTCGATATTCCTCAGTTCGGTTGTATTAACGTGCACGCCAGCCTTTTGCCTAAATATCGAGGCGCCGCCCCTATTCAACGATCCATTCTTGGTGGCGATCTAGAAACTGGGGTAGCGATTCAAAAAATGGTGAAGCAACTTGACGCAGGAGATGTCATTGACGAAAAGAAAATTTTAATTTCCGAAGAGATGACGTACGGAGAACTGGAGCGCGCTCTGTGCGATGCATCAAAACCGTTGCTTCTTGACGTGATTAATCGTTATACTACCGGCGTTCCAACGGCTGTGGCACAAGATTTGGCCTATGTAACATATGCCCCTAAAATTGAGCCTGAAGAAGGAGAGATCAATTGGTCTAGGCCAGCAAGGTCTCTTCATTGCTTGATTAGAGCTTTTAACCCTCGCCCGGGCGCATGGTGCTGGATTGAAATGAATGGCGAGAGAAAAAGATTAAAAATTTTGCGCGCCAAAGTAAGTGATCGCGAAGGATCGGTTGGCGAGCTTCTTTCTCCGAAAGAATTGCTCATTGGATGTGGAGAAAAATCTTTGCTCATTTCAGAGGTGCAGCTAGAAGGAAAGCCTCGCATGTCCGCCGTCGATTGGCTTCGGGGGATGAAGGGGCCTTTGAAATTCATTTAAAAGAACGGATTTATGTATGACAACAGCTATTTATGCAAAAAACCACCCACTCAGCGCAGCAGATCAGGCGAGAGAAATCTTTGAATCTGGTACAGGCATTTACCGGACGCAAAAATTTGCTAGCGATTTTTTAAGCCTTGTCGCGGAAGTAGCGCGTATTGGTGGACGTTCCTTCGAAAAATTGCAAGAAGCATCGAATGTTTTAAACATGGGAGCTTTAGGGGTCATCATCCCGACAGCTGTGAGTAGCACCATTGAATTGGTTCAAACGACGTCAGATTTGGCAAAAAAACATTTTGCTTGTTCCATGCAAGAGGGGCTGGACTTCGTGCAAAAAATTTCTGTCAGTGGACAGATGATTGCCTATTCGGCGCAGCTCTTTACGCAACGATTTAGTTTCGGTGTGCTGGGAGACGTTTTTAGTGCCGTCGATGATGGAGTGGATGCAGTCTTAGCAGGCGATCAATTGTATGAGTTGAGCAGTGCTCAGGAAAAAACTTTGCCAAAACCCGCGCGAGTCTATCTCGATGAATCGAAAAGACTGCATTGCATTAAGCTGGCAAAAGCCGTGTTTGCTGTGGTAGTGGGAATTTTTGGGCTTTTGAGTCTTATTCAAGGTGTATCTCTATTGCCAGCTATCGCATTGCTTAGTATGTCAGTTGCAAGCAGTGCCTTAGCACTCATAGCTCGCGTTTATCAATCAAATATGACCTATGTTCTGAAGTCTATTTAATATGAGGGAATTGCAAAACTCGCTTCGCGAGCAAAATTTGATGATTTTTTCGTTGGTTCGATTTTTTGCAAAGTGACATATCCTCTTGGCCATAGGCACTTTGCAAAAAATCGAAGCCAACGGAAAAAGCACAAATTTGGCTCCGAATGGAGTTTTGCAATTGCCTCATATGTCTTCCAAAGACGCCATCACTCCTCTCCGAGCTGCAGAATGGGCTTTGGCGGGGAGTTTGCTTCTTATTCTTCTTTCTCTATTTGTCATTGCAAAAATACAGGCTAGACAATGTTCTAAAGGAACAGACAGCATTCCAATCGTCCTTGTCATGATTCAAATTACGGGTTTTGTGGAACATCCTGGCGTTTTCGAAATAGCTCGAGGAACTTCGCTAGAAGAGGTACTTCGAAAAGCTAAGCCAAAACGTTTTGCGAACCTTCGCGGCCTGGACCTTAGGTCTCCCTTATCCCATTCGATGGAGCTGACGATTGAACCTTTGCAAAGTTTGCGGGTTCAGATACAAGGAGCTGTCGAAAAATCAGAGTTGATAGAAGTAGTTCCTGGCACTCGCATTTGTCATCTTAAGCAAATTATTTCCTTGGCAGATTCAGCGGATTTACGCTTCTTTAAAAAACGACGCCTATTGTCCGATGGGGATGTGATTGATGTTCCCTCAAGTTTTTAAAAAATTCCTAGACCAAAAATTGACGAGACCTATATACTCTCTGCTTTCACAAAACGGAGGATTACAATGACAGGTGGAGTAAATACGACTTTTGGTCGATTGCATATTCATGATGCAAAGGTCAATCCGAATGCGAACGACGGGGTAGTTAAAACAGCGAATTCTTTGTTAGGCATGTCGAAATATACAGCAGATTTTTTAGGAGCAGTGGCGAAAAGTGCGGAACTTGCGGGCCCCCTGGTTTCTGATTCAGTAAAAATTTGGACATCGCATCTCAAAGACTCAGCTTCTAAAGCTCGAAATATGCTCGCGATTACTTACTGTTTTAAGACATTAGAAGAATTTTGGAATAAACGGGATGTTAGGAGTGGAACAGAAGCAGTGAAAATTACCGGCTTTGCTACAGCGGCGATTCTACCTGATGCCCAAATGGCTGGATCGGTAGCGAAATTTGCAACAACAGTTGATGTTGCTCTTACTGTGATGGACCTTTCTAGCGAGCTTGAAATGCATAATACTTGCGTGGATCTCGCGAATACGCCCATGGGCCCGGAAGTGCGAAAAGTGATCGATAGTCAGCTTTGGGCATCTGCTTGTAAAATATTTAAGCTTGCTTTGACCTTGTTTACAGGCGTTGTTGCAACGAGCGCGTGGATATTTGGACTCGCGATTCCTGCCGCTTTGGCAACGGCTGCCTTGGTTGCAAGTTTAGGAGCGATAGGTCTTAGCTTTGCCATTGGATACTCGGAACATAAAGCTGAATGGAAGGCTAAAGTTACGCTATCTCCCGCGTAAAAATAGAAAAAGTTGCAATAAACAGGGGAGATAGATATCATTCTTCCCTGGATATAGATGTACTTCTCGCGGAGTACAAACCCTCGTTCTAACGAACGACCCAATTAACGCATGCCATCCCGAGTAAGGTACTAGATACTGAATCTCAGCGGATTAAGCGCGGTAGCGAAGAGAAGAACTTGAGTGAAATGCTCAAATTTGATATGTTCTTCGCATATTCTTTTAAGAACTCGAATTCAGTTCCGAATTCGGGTCTTCACTGAAGTACCCAAGCAGCATGACAAAAGCGGGGCCCTCAAAGATGCGGAATCTTTGAGATGAACATAGGCCATGGGCTAAAAATAAAGGAATACATATGTCGCTGACATTCATTGGCCAGAAGAAAGGAATGGCACAGATCTTCGATCAAGATGGAAAGCTGGTCGTTTGCACAGTGATCCTGGCTGAACCGAACACCGTTTTAGAGATCAAGCGCAAAGAAACTCACGGCTATAATAGCGTTCAGTTGAGTGGAATCCCAATGACCGCTGCACAAGCTAAGCGTGCGAAGAAACCTATTAAAGGACGTTTTGAAAAAGCAAACGTTCAGCCTGGAAATGTCATTCGCGAATCGCGAATTGAAGAAGTGGATCAATACCAGGTGGGTCAACAAATTGATGCCAGCATTTTTGCTGATGTAAAATTTGTTGATGTTGAAGGAGTCTCCAAAGGAAAGGGATTTCAAGGCGTTATGAAACTTCACGGATTTGCCGGCGGTCCCGCTGCGCACGGTTCTGGGTTTCATAGACATGCTGGATCGACTGGGATGAGATCTACCCCAGGTCGTTGCTTTCCTGGTGGGCCAAGAGCTTCCAGAATGGGTGGGGATAAGAAAACCGTCCAGAGTTTAAGAGTTGTTGCTATTAAGGGCAACGTCCTCCTCATTGCAGGAGCTGTGCCAGGTGCCCGCAGCGGCATCGTGTATATTCGTAAATCGATTAAGCGCGGATAAGGAGACGAGAGAATGGCTATACTGAAAAAATATGATCTTTCCGGACAAGAAGTCGGATCCGTACAAGTCGATGATGCGATTCTACAGGTTTCAGCACATTCGCAATCCATCAAAGATTACATCGTGGCGATTCGCAATAATGCGCGCCAACGATCTGCCAATACAAAGCGTAGAGGCGAAGTGAACCATACTGGTAGAAAACCTCACCCACAAAAGGGTCAAGGTCGTTCTCGCCAGGGAGATTTGGCAGCCCCTCATTATAAGGGTGGCGGAGTCGTTTGGGGCCCTCGTCCAAAAGATATTCACACGCGCATCAACAAGAAAGAAAGAAGAGCTGCTATCGGCTTTTTGATCGCAGAAAAAATAAAGACTGATCGCGTTCGCATTCTGAACGGTGAGATGAACGAACCTAAGACGAAAACAATGGCTTCATTTTTGGAAGCTCTTTCGATGACAGGACGCCGCATTTTGCTCATTGGTAGTGCGTCTGCTGGAGACAGCGCTTCTCAGGCTTGTATTGCGAAAAGTATGCGCAATATTCCAAAACATGAGTTTATGCCTGTTTTGCAAGTCAATGGATACGAACTCGCTCGATCTCAAGAGATCGTGGTACTCGAGTCCGCGCTAGAAGAACTTATTTCAATTCTCGGATAAAGGAAGGCTCAAATGAAGAATCCCTACGAGATCGTAAAACGCAGACGAGTCACAGAAAAAGCCCGGGTATTGGAAAATCTCCAACACGCCACGAGCACCAAGTCCTTGATCCGCTGCAAAACGCCAAAGATTGTTTTTGAAGTAGATTTGACAGCCAATAAATCGGAAATTAAGCGAGCTGTTGAGCTGATCTACGCAGAAAAAAATGTTAAAGTTATGTCCGTAAACACCATCTCGACTCCTGCTAAAAAAAGAAGAGTCAGGGGACACGCTGGAATGACTTCGCGCTTGAAAAAAGCCGTCGTTTCCTTCCGTCCCGGAGATGTCATCGATGAAAAAGCGTAAGGAACTCGTTCTATGCCGAAAAAATATCGACCCGTAACGCCAGGACAGAGAAAGCTTGTCACCCCAAGCTTTGATGAGCTCTCTCCGAGTGAAAAAAAGACGCCTAAATCTCTTTTAGAGCCGAAAACACGCATTAGCGGCCGTAATCATAATGGTCATATTACGTGCCGGCATAAAGGTGGCGGTCACAAAAGAAAATATAGAATCATTGATTTTAAACGCGATAAAGAAAATATCCCGGCTACGATCGCCTCGATTGAGTACGATCCAAACCGATCTGCCCATATTGCGCTTGTTAACTATGCCGACGGAGAGAAGAAATTCATCATTGCTCCGCAAGGCATTAAAGTTGGCGATGTGATTCGCAGCGGAAGCGAGCCGCCATTTCAAATTGGTTGCTGCATGCGTTTAAAGTTCATGCCGCTGGGTTCAGTCATTCACAATCTTGAATTGGAAGCTGGCCGCGGAGCGAAACTCGTGAGATCTGCTGGACTTTCGGCCCAATTAATTGCCCGTAACAATGGGTATGCGACGGTCAGAATGCCATCAGGCGAAGTTCGAATGTTAAATGAAGAATGTCGAGCCACTTTTGGTGCTGTTTCGAATTCAGAGCACAATCTTCGCGTGCTGGGAAAGGCGGGTAGAGCTCGATGGCTCGGTATAAGACCGACTGTACGAGGAACCGCGATGAATCCAGTTGACCACCCGATGGGTGGAGGCGAAGGGCGCGGAAAAGGAAATCATCCTCAGACGCCTTGGGCTCAATTTACTAAAGGATACCGCACTCGATCTCCGAAAAAATCGAGAAAATGGATTGTAAAGGAGCGCAGATAATTCGATGGCAAGATCACTAAAGAAAGGTCCATTTGTCGATCATCACTTAATGGTGAAGGTCGAAAAAAACAATAAAGAAGGCTCGAAAAAAGTTGTTAAGACATGGTCGCGCCGATCAACAATTATTCCAGAAATGGTTGGACAAACGTTTGATGTTCATAATGGAAAAAAATTTATCGCAGTATTTGTTTCGGAAAATATGGTCGGACATCGCTTAGGTGAATTTTCTCCAACGAGAACCTTCAAAGGTCATCCGAAGAAAACTGTAGCAGCAAGCTCATCTTCATCACAGGGAAGTTAACCTATGCAATTTGCGAAAGCCATTACGAAATATGTTCGAATTTCTCCGCGAAAAGCGCGGTACGCTGCTGATTTGATTCGCGGCTTGCCTGTTGCTCAAGCTGCTTTGCAACTTATGTATTGCAAGCTCCGTGGGGGACGATTAATTCAGAAAACGCTCGATAGTGCTGTTGCGAACGCGGAAACGCTTTTCGACGTGCGAAGAGAGAATTTGAAGGTGCATGAAGTCCGCGTAGATGCGGGACCTATTCTACGACGTGCTAAACCCCGTAGCAAAGGCTCATCAGTTCCTGTCAATAAAAGGACTAGCCATTTCACGGTTGTTGTTTCAACCGAGGCCAAGTAAGGAGAAAAGAATGGGACAAAAAGTATCACCGATTGGATTCCGACTCGTACGAAGGAAAAAGTGGCTTTCTAGTTGGTTCGCTAACAAAAAAGAATTTGGAGACTTGATTTCCGAAGACTATAAAATCCGTAAGGCATTGATGAGCAAGCCTGCGTGCCAGGGAGCTTCCCGCATTGCGATTAAGCGCATGAGCGGAAAAATCGAAGTGACGATTGTGACTTCGCGACCTGGTCTTGTCATCGGCAAGAAAGGGGCTGAGATCGATGTTTTGAAAAATGATTTGCGCAAATTGACTGGCAAAGACATTTGGATCGAAGTTGAAGAAATCAAACGACCAGACTTAGATGCTAAGTTGGTGGCGGATGCCATTGC